>Ga0163111_10000709_pt1 | contig 19931 bp, 18 predicted proteins | sample CRUFie1St18metaG_FD_109645 | JGI IMG/M metagenome (GOLD analysis project Ga0163111, IMG submission 109645) | Marine microbial communities from the Costa Rica Dome - CRUD Field 142mm St18 metaG | ecosystem: Environmental > Aquatic > Marine > Oceanic > Photic zone | place: Costa Rica: the Eastern... | reverse complement strand
CTTCGGCTGCGCGGCGATGGGCTGGTCCTCGTGGTCGTACAGCACGTACTGGTCGGACGCCGCGACGTGGTTGCCGTTCACGTCCACGATGAAGCGCCGTGCCTCGTCGCCGAGCGCCGACGCAATGGGAAAGAGCGAGGCGAGCATCAGGAGCGCAAGAGGCAGGAGCGCAAGAGGAGTTGACGAGTGCTCGCAGTATGTTGTTCCGGTCCGTGCAGGAATTCCTGTCCCGCAGGATTCCTAGTAGGAATTCCTACGAGCTGCTGAGGAGCCTAAAAGAAAAACGTTGCAAAGCGCCCTCCTTAAGTTGGAGCCGGAGCAGTGCCACAGCAATGCCAGCCAACTACCGCCCTCTGTACACCCGCCCGACCTTCGTCGACGAGTCGCTCTTTGGCACCCCGAACGAGACCGCAGTCAAGATGTCCCGCTCGATGCCCGCGTCGGTGCGCAACGGGGTGACGGTCATGGGCGCCCAGGAGCTGTCGAACATCGGGTTCCGGGCAAAGTCGAAGGGGGGCGAGACGGGGCTGGCGCACCAGCGTCGGCTCGAGCGCGACCGCCTGCAGAAGCTCTCGGACGAGCGCAAGGCGAAGTGGCCGAACACGATCGAGGCGGCCCGAGCTGCGAAGGAGAAGCAGCGGAAGGCCAAGCTCGATGCGGAGGAGGCGCTGCGCCAGCAGATCGACGCGGAGGAGGAGGCGCTCAACGTCGAGAAGCGGCGGCTCGCGATCGAGCGCGCGAACAAGATGCTGTACCACGGCACCGACCGCGTCAAGGAGCTGCACTCAAAGTTGCTGCTCGCCGACGTGATGCAGGAGCGCGAGTGCCAGATTGAGCTGAAGAAGAAGCTCAAGCAGCGGCAGCTCGTGCAGGACGAGCTGTGGTATCAGAAGCAGCAGGACGCCATCCGGCGGATGGACGCGGAGGAGGACCTGCGCGACCGCGAGGAGGAGGAGAAGCGCGTGCTCGTCGCGAAGGTGCGCGAGGAGCAGGTGCAGCAGCAGCGGAACATGCACGCGTCGCGCGTCGCGATGACCAAGAGAGAGGGCGAGATCATGCGCAACGCAGCCGCCGAAGAGCTCAAGGTCGAGGCGCGCCAGCGCGAGGAGGCGAAGGAGGAGGAGCAGCGACTCCGCGCGGAGGTGCGACCACGCCGGCGTCCGCCTCCCCCCACCCCCTCGCCCTCGCGGCGCAATCCTCCACACCCTCGCCCTCCTGCCCGCCTCCCCACTCCCGCCTGCCCCCCGCCTCGCTCCCCTCCTCCGCTGCCCCTCGCCCCCCACCGGGCCTCCCTTCCTCCCTCCCCCACGCCGCCCAATCTCCGCCTCTCCCTTCCCGCCCTCTTCCTCGGCCGTGACATCCACCCGCCGAGGGCGGCCGCGCGCTCTCTCTCACTCCTCCGACTCCGCGCGCCGCCGCGAAGTTTGTGGAGGCAAACAACGCGCTCATGGCAAAGCGCGAGGAGGTGCAGCGACTCGCCGACATCGAGGAGGCTGCGATGCTCGAGTACGCGACGGGGAAGGAGAAGGACCTGCTCGCGCGCCGCGACCGCGAGGAGGAGCGATTCCGCGCGCGCCAGGCGTGGCGGCAGTCGCTTATTGATAAGCAGGTGGCGGCTCTGACGGACATGAACGCAGCGCAGAACGCGCGCCTCGAGAACCAGGCGCGCGAGGTGGAGGCGAAGGCGCAGGACGCGCGGCGGCGCCTCGACGAGAAGAAGAAGAACGAGCTCCTCGTGACACACATGAGCCGGCAGCAGCAGATGCGGTGGAAGCGAGAGAAGGACGAGCAGGAGCGGCAGGACCAGCTGCACTTTGCGGGCGAGCTGCAGAAGCTCAACGCGTCGCTTCGCGAGGAGGAGGCGCAGACGATCCGAGACCGCTTCGAGAAGGCGAAGGTGCGCGACCGCTTCCTGCTGCAGCAGATGGACGCGAAGGTGAAGGCGCGTGAGCAGGAGCAGCTTGACGACATGTACGAGGCTGAGCACGTCCGGCAGTGGATGGGCGACGATGACGCGATCTTCGACCAGTACGCGCAGATGTGCCTCGACGAGTGGGTTGCGCAGGGCAAGAACCCCAGGCCCATCGAGACGGTCCTCACTAAGGCGCGCTCATTCGCGGATTAACACAATATGCACAAATATACCGCGCTAAGCTAAAGCCGGTAGAGAGAGCTGCGGGAGAAAGCGGTCTCAAGAGCGGTCACCAATCTGCGGCGTAGTTGTCGGCATCCGCCTTCCAACGTTTTGCGACCTTTGGCAGTAGATCGACGCCGATGGCCTCAGCATACGCGGTGCCAGCCTCGGATTCCAGGAAGGAAGAGTACCAGCCACACATCGCGTTGATCGCTCCCAACTGCGCCTCGCGGAAGAGCGCGAGTGGAGCCTCGGGCAGCCGCCGCGTGAGTCGCACGCGCGCGTCGTCGGCGAGCCCGATGCCCTCGGGCGGCTCGTGTTCGAGCAGAGACGAGTGCGCCGCGGCCACGGTTTGTGCATGCTGCGCGCGAGGTTCACGAGGCCGGTGGACGGGAGCTTGGAGGCGAGGTGGGTGGGACGGGAGGCGGGTGCGCGCCTGCACGGTGCCTTCGGCGGGCCAGCCAGAGGCGAGCGTGGTGTACCCCGTCTCGAAGGCCTTCGACTCGACCCAGAAGCGGACGAGCGACTGGGCGCGCGCGTCGAGGTGCGGGTCGAGCAGCGCGCGCCGCGCGACGTTGCTCAGCTGGCGTGAGAGGTGCAGCGCGCAGAGCTCCTCGCAGAACTTCGACTGCCGGAAGCGCGGCAACACGTCGAAGGCGACCGCGCGGTAGCCGATGCGGTGGGCGCCGCGGATGACTTCCACCGGCGGAGACGCCTTCGGGTCCTTGGCATACTGCCGCAGCCACCTCGTAGCAGCCTTCTGGGTGGGGACGGCCGCGTTGATGTCGAGATCGGAGCCGGGCATGAGGTGAGTCTCGCAAATCTTCCTTCCGAGCTCGAGGGCTCGGACCGGATTGAACTCGGCGACGGCGCGCTTGAACTCGTGGGCAGCAAGCACGAAGCACACGCCCTCCTCGGAGAGCTCGGATTGCGCAAACGCGAGCAAATATTGCGACGCAAAGCTGTCCTCGAGTATTGCGTGCAGCTCCATGTCCGCACACGCGCGCCGCACGTCCGCGTAATCTACGCGCGGCGAAACCGTGGTGCTTGCACCACGATGGGTCGCCGGCGTGGCCTCGAACGAGCAGCAGCCCATCAGCGAGCGAGCCGGCAGGACTACGGTAGGTGCCCAGGGCTCCACTACAATTCACACTCATGACTTCACGGTGCGAACTTGGTCGCTGCAGAGTTGCGAAGCCCGAGCGACGCCTCCCCTTTCGCTCATGTCGGTGGCGCCACCTAACCCTACGGGCGCCTTTGACTACTACTATTACTCGTACGACACGTTCGGCGCCTTCGCGCTCGACGGCTGCGTGCCGGGCTGCGACGACAACTGGCTGGGAGACGGCGAATGCGACGAGACGTGCAACGTCGAGCAGTGCAATTTCGACGTCGCCGACTGCTTCGCGGAGTTTGGCGAGTGCTACGCGGCGGTCGGCGGCAGCGACTACCGCGGCAACGTGGCGCAGACGCGCGGTGGCCTGGTGTGCCAAATGTGGTCGCACCAGTGGCCGCACACGCATGTGAAGACGCACACGAACTTCCCCCAAGCAGGGGTGCGCTGTTCCCTCCCTCCCTCCACCCACCCACCCACTGTCTTCCTCCCTGGCTCCCGCACACATCTCGCACCGCCAAGCCCTCGAGCGCGGCCGGCGACGCAGCTTGGCGGTCACAACCACTGCCGCAACCCCGACGGAGACCGCTCGCCGTGGTGTTTCACGGAAGACGACGCCGTCCGCTGGGACTACTGCGAGGTGGGCGACGCCGAGGCCTCGTGTGGCTCGACCCTGCCACCGCCGAAGCCGCCGAATGTGACCAATCTCGCTCTCAACTCGATGGTCTACGCGAGCGCCGTCGAGCACGAGCACCAGTATTTCCACCTCAACCTCCCCGCCGACATCTACTTTGTCAAGGTGGTCGTCGTGCCGCAGACGGGCGACCCCGACATCTTCGTCTCGTTCACCAACCCGCTGCCCTCCGGCGCCAACTTCACCTTCATGCAAGAGAAGGTCAGGGCGACGGTCTCGAACCGACCGGCAAGGGCGCAGCAGGAGGGCGTGCGCAGCAGGAGGGGTGCGCCTTGCGGTTGCCCTGACCGTTGCCCCTGACCAGGTAGTGCGCACCCCTCCAGGTAGGCGTCGACGTCTTCTCGATCGGCCGCAACAACAAGCTCTTCTGTGGCGGCGACGTTGCCGCCGCGTGCTCCCTGTACCTCTCGGTGCTTGGGTTCGAGGCGACATCCTTCGCGCTCGTCGTGTACGGCCGTTCGCGCGCCGACTTTGACCCGGCGCTGCCGTCGGCCGAGCGCGAGCCGCTGCTTTGCGCGCGCGGCTGCGAATGGCGCGAGCTCGGCAACGGCGTCTGCAATCCGCAATGCAATACCTCCGCGTGCTTTTGGGACCGCCACGACTGCGCTGAGGGGGCGACGGGATGCAGGGCTGACTGCCACGCGGACTGGATCGGCGATGGCTACTGCGACGAGGCGTGCTTCAACGCAAACTGCAACTGGGATCGTCGGGACTGCCTGGACAAGGGGCACGCCGCCGCACGGAGCGCCCCGATAACCCGCCCTCTTGTTGCCGCCGCCGCCGCCGAGTGTGTGCGTGCGCTTGCACAGGCAAAAACCATGTGCCGACGATTGCATGCCGACGCTGCTCCGCGATGGAGAGTGCGACGCCGCGTGCAACACCGAGTCGTGCGACTGGGACGAGGGCGACTGCTTCCACCATCACGGTCTCGCCGCCGGCCCTGGTTCCTTGTGCCCCTGGTTCTCGTCCGTGCCCGCTCCGGCTGAACGGCTCACCGCCCCTGCAGGCGAGTGCTATAGGCGCGATGACGGCGCCGACTACCGCGGAACGGTGAAGACGACGAAGGATGGCGTCGAGTGCCAGGCACTTCTTCCTGCAATGCTCGGTAGGCCCCAACCTTGCTCTCTCCCCCACCCGCCTTCCCGCGTGCCACAGTCGTGGAGCGAGCAGGAGCCGCAGCAGCACACGAAGACGCACGCGAACTACCCGCGCGCCGGCCTGGGCGGCCACACGTTCTGCCGCAACCCAGACGGCGAGCCGCCTGCTGCACCTCTGCCTGTTGCTGCCGCCCGCGTCCACTCGCCTCCCGCCTTCCAGGTGAAACAAGGCCGTGGTGCTACACAGTCGACGAGCGGCTACGCTGGGACTACTGCGACGTCGGCGAGCCTTCGACCAGAGCCTGCTACTCGCCACCGCCGCCGTCGCCGTCGCCGCCCGCGCCGCTCACGCCACCGCCTCCGCCGCCTCCGCCGCCGTCGCCTCCACCGCGTCCGCCGCCGCCTTTGCCGTGTTCGAGCGAGTGCAAGGCGATGCTCGGCGGCGATGGCGTGTGCGACGCCGCGTGCAACACCACCTCGTGCTTGTGGGACGCCGGCGACTGCAAAGACGTGCTCGAGGGCGTGCTAAAGGAGGCCGGGCTCGCACAGGCCGACGTGCTGCGCTCGAGCAGGATCGGCGAGCTCATCGCTGATGAAGGTGGCTACTTGAAGCAGGCACCCGCTGCGCAAGGCCATCCGCCACCACACACCGCACATGCCCTACGCCGCTTTTGCACCTCCTCAGGCGATGTACGTTGGTGTGCTTGTAGGGCTCGGTGTCGGGCTGTGCAGCGCTTGCGTGCTCTGCTACCTTCGCCGGAAGCGCCGCCGGCTGCAGTTGACGAGCCGCAAATATACGCCGATGGTCGCGTAGTTAATAAAAACGATTCCCGTCCGTAAACATAAACCTACGTCTTCGCTTGAGGCTCGTACATGAAGAACGAGAAGACGGTGTTGACCGCGTAAGCCGTCTGCATCGCGTCGAACAGCTTGATCCCCTCGCTGCGGTACACGTCGAGCGGGTCTTCCTGCGCGTACACCTTGAGCCCCGCGAAGTCTTTGACATACCCCATCGCCTTCATGTGGGCCTTCCACAGCGTGTCAATCTGTGTCAGTGCAAGGAAGCGCTGCGACTCGGCCGAAAGCCCGTCGCGCACGGCGTCGAGCTCGGCACACTTCGCCTCAAAAGCCGCGGCGACCGCCGCCGCCACGCGCGCCTCACAGCCCGCGCCGCTGAGCTCCGCAGCCCCGACGCCGATATTGGGAAAGAACTGCCGCAGCTTCGTCGCCGCCTTCTCCGCCGCCGCCGCGTCCCCGCTGCCGTCGCGCAAATTCGCGCTCAAGATCTGTTGCGCCACTTGCTGCGAGAGCTCCAGCGAGTCCTCACGGAGCGATGCGGCATCGGCCCGGAGCACACGTGCGCGGCGCGCGTAAGTTGCCTCCCGCTGCGCCGCGAGCACCTACGGCAACCGAGCGCGGCATCGGAGTCACGCGGGCCGAGGCGCCGGCGCGCGCGATAGCATGCAGGGCGCACACACCTCGTCGAAGTCGAACAGCTTTTTGCGAAGCTCGTAGTAGTAGCGCTCAACACGCGCCTGCGTCTCCTCGACGACGCGCGCCACCTGGTCGGACTCGAGCGCCGTCTCCTCCCCGACGCGCAAGAAGTCGAGCACGCCCGTCACTGCCGAGGCGGGGTGCCCGTCGCACGGTGAGCCGCGGCGACGGTGTGGGTTGGCGCTAGCGGCGGCGGCGGCGGCGGCGGCGGCGGCGGCGGCGGCGGCAGCGGCGGCGGAGGCGGCGGCGGCGGCGGTGGCGGGGCCGGGGCCGGCGGGGGCGGGGCCGGTGGCGGCGGCCGCCGCGAACGTCGCTCACCCTTGTCGCCACCAAAGAGGCGGAAAATTCGATCCTCCAGCGAGAGGAAGAAGTGCGTCGACCCAGGGTCGCCCTGACGGCCGCAGCGGCCGCGTAGCTGATCGTCCACGCGGCGAGAGTCGTGAAGGTTGGTGCCGATGACGTGCAGCCCGCCCGCATCGATCACCGCTTGGCGCTCGGGCTCGAGGGCCTCGTCGAACGCTGCCTTCACCGCCTCGTACGCCTCGCGCAGCGCATCGACCGCCGAGCCTTCGTAGACGACGGCGGCAGAGGCAGCCACCGCGAGCGTCTCGTCGATCGCCTCGAGCGACGCTGGCGCCACCTCGGCGTCGGAGGCAGCCTGCTCGGCGACGAAGGCGCTGACCGCCGCATCGATGAGCTCTGTCTGCGCTTTGCTGAGACCGCACGGATAAAGGTTGTCGACAGCCGGGACGGCGACGCCGAAGGCGGCGCCGAGGCGGGCGCGCAGCAGCAGCCGGGCCATGTATCCCGCGTTACCGCCAAGAAGAATGTCGGTACCGCGGCCCGCCATGTTGGTGGAGATCGTGACGGAGGCGGGCCGGCCGGCCTGTACGGTGAGCGCCGGGTGGAGCGTGTGGCGCGAGAGCTCTCGGGCAAAAATGGGCCGGGCGAGAGGCGAGGGGCGAGAGAGGGCGGGCGGGCCTGCGCGATGATCTCTGCTTCACGCTCCGCCGCCTCCGCCTTCGCGTTCAGCACGCGATGGGGGACCTGGAGCTCGTCGAGCTTTTCCGAGAACGCCTCTGTCGACTCCACGGACGTCGTGCCGACGAGCACCGGGCGGCCGAGCCTCCTCATCGCGAGTAGCTCCTGCAGCGCCGCGTTCGATTTGCCCCGAACATTCTTGTACACCGATGTCGGCACATCGGCGCGCGCCGTCGGTAGCACCGGCGGCACTTCGAGGACGCTCAGCTTGTATATCGTCCCGAATTCCTCTGCGGTTGGGTGGGGTCGGGCGTTTCAGGGCAGGCCGCGCGAGGTGCGCGCGTGTGCCGTGTGGTGCTCAGCAGTGCTGCGCGGAAGCTCGCACCGGCCTCGGTGAGTGCAGTGCCGCTCATCGACGAGAGCTTTTCGAAGCGCCGGAAGAGGCTCTGGTATGTGATCGACGCGATGACCTCGGTCTCCGGCTGAACCTCGAGGCCCTCCTTCGCCTCGATCGCCTGGTGGAGCCCGTCGCCCCAGCGGCGGCCCTCCATCACTCGCCCTGAGAACTCGTCGACGATGAGCGCCTCGCCCTCGCGGACGATGTACGCCTTGTCTCGCACAAAGAGCTCTTTCGCCTTGATCGCGTTGACGACGAAGGCAGCCCACGGGTCGGTCGGGTTGTACAGGTCGTCTACTTGCAGGGTGCGAGCGCAGTCGGCGAGGCCCTGCTCTGACATCGTCACCGTCTGCTCTTTCTCGAACACGTCGTAGTGGACGCCGGGCGAGAGCGCGGCGGCGAGCTTCGCCGCCGAAGCATACCTGGCAGCGGATGGGTGTGGTGAGTCGGCGGCCCCAACCCCAACCTGGACTGCGGCCGTTGACCCGAATTCGCTTGCGCACCGTGTGGACTGTGCCGTGTCCAGCTTGCCGGAGATGACGAGCGGCACGCGCGCCTCGTCCACGAGCACCGAGTCGCCCTCGTCGACGACGCAGAAGGGGAGCTCCGCTGGGAGAACCACCTCGGCCTCGGTCATTGCGAGGTTGTCGCGGAGGTAGTCGAAGCCGAGCTCGGAGTTGGTCACGTAGGTCACGTCAGACGCGTACGCGGCACGCCGCGCCGCCGTCGACATTCCCTGCTGGATGCAGCCGACGCTGAGGCCGAGGAACGAGTACACCTGCCCCATCGTTTCGGCGTCGCGCCGCGCCAGGTAGTCGTTCACCGTCACCACCATCGCGCCTCGCCCGCTCAGCGCATTCAGGTAGACCGCCGCCGTCGCGACGAGCGTCTTGCCCTCGCCGGTGCCCATCTGCGCCAGGAGCCCGTCGTGCAGCGCCATCGCACCGACGAGCTGCACGTCGTAGTGCCGCAGCTCGAGGGTCCGCCAAGCCGCCTCGCGCACCACAGCGAAGGCCTCGTCGAGGAGCTCGTCGAGGGATGCGCCGGCCTGCAGCCTCTCCCGCAGCTCGCGGGTCTTCGCTGCAAGCCCCTCGTCCTCCAGCTCCTCGAGCCCGTCCTCCAGCGTGTTGATACGCTTCACGCGATCCGCGTACGCACCCACTCGCCGCGTGTTTTCCTGCGGGTCGAAGAACGATGTTGCGGAGACTGAAGCAGGCTGCTCACTGAGCAGGCTCACCGCCGCGTCGAGCACGCCCATCGCCGGCGTGCGCGAGCGGCAGGCGAAGTGGCGGTTGAGCCGAGGCATGCCACGCACCGAGGCCGTGGGCAGCACGTGCATCAGTATCATGTGGACGAAGAGCATGGATTTTTCGCAGAACTCGCGCGAGCTCATCCGCAGATAGCAGAGGTGTCGGAATTCCTCCGCGAGGAGCAAAAAGGACGTCTAACTTCTTCATGGAGGTGAGGAGAATTGAAGTCCAGAGAGCTGGCGGGCGGAGCACCGATGACGATGCGTCGCGGACGGAGGGGTCATCGCCGCACTGGCGGCCGCCAGCAGTCGAGCAGCACGCGAGAGGCGCGGCATGGGTGACCACCTCGCCCTCGATGGAGACGGGCAGCAGCAGCGGTCTCATGACGCTGGCGGCGGGCGGCGGCTACGAGGAGAAGCCGCCGCAGCCGGTCGAACCGGCCGCCATCGTGGCGCAGCCAGGCGCCGACGTCTACCGCTCGGGCGTGAGCGTCATGGCTGACTTTGACAAGATGGCGGAGATGGACCTCCACCGATTCCTGACTATGCCCGCGCCTCGGGGTGTGACGATCCAGTGCTGCGTGCAGCGACGTAGAAAGCAGAACGTCGTGCAGCTCTACCTGCGCGACGAGACGCGCCACCTCGAGATGGGGCGCTTTCTCTGCAGCGCGATGCAGAAGAAGGGCAAGACGTACGTGCTTGGCGCGACGAAGGCAGACGTGCCGCACAAAGACAGCCCGAGCTACCAGGGCAAGCTCAAGTCAAACTCTACCGGGCAGGAATTCACGCTTTACGACAACGGGAAGAACCCGAAGAAGATGGACTCGTGGGACAAGGACGAGCCTGGTGCGAAGGGCGCGCGCAAGAAGCTCGCGGCGATCTCCTTCGAGAAGCCCGCCGACAAGCGCCTCCCCGACGCGCGGAAGGTGTCGGTGCCGGCGGTCGGCGAGGGCGGGGTGCGCAACTACGAAGCACCTGTGAAGCTGGGGTCGATGCCGCCGAAGGTGAAGCCGGGGGGCAAGCTGTCGCTCGACTTTGGGGGCCGCGTCACCAAGATCTCGGTGAAGAACTTCATCCTCCACGACGCGAAAGAGAAGCCGGAGGCGCGCGTGGCGAGCCCGCCCAGCGCGCGCGGCGAGCGCGGCCTTCCCCTTCCCCACTTCGCTCTGAACCGAGGCCCCCTCCGCCCTTCCTCCTCTCCTCCGTCCCCTTCCTCGCTCTCCTCTCCCTCGTCCTCGCCCTGCGCACCCGCCATTGCCGAACCACCTCCGGCGCCAAGCCTCGCGCGCCCGCCCCGCGCAGGAGAGTGTCATGCTGTTCGGACGTGTCGCGAAGGACACATTCGTGCTCGACTTCACGTACCCGCTCTGCGCGGTGCAGGCCTTCGGCATCGGGCTCACTTCTTTCTCGGAGCTCAGCCGCCGCTTTTCACTCTTTGGCGGCGGGCGGGGCGGCGGCTCGGACTCCGACTGACCCTGGGCGACCGCTGACTTCTCGCCGCCGCCGCCCTGCACATAAATCTGACGAGATTGCATACATCCCACACGGGGTTTTTCTATTCGACGCTCGACCGGCCGGCCACCACCCGAGAGCCGAGTGGCGCTCAGGAAGCGAAGGCGAAGACCGTGACCACGCAGCTGATGTGCTGGCCGACGTCGGGTGTGTGCGTGAAGACGACGTCTTTCGCGTCGTCGGCCCGCGTGCAACATGCAGTGACCATCCCGGCGCCGTTGTTCTGTTGCAACACGCATGTGACTGCCGGCCCGCAGCGTGGCACTCAGCGAGGTGAGCGCCTGTGCGGGGCGCGATTGCGCGCGCGAGCGCACCGACGAATTTCGTCCTCACGAGCTCCTCTGCCTCGGGCGAGTTATTCTCGCCGTGTGCCTGCATGCTGGTGAGCGCTGCGAGGTCCTTCAGCACGGAGTCGACGATGCCCTCTGACCACATGTCGCGCTTTGTCGACTGGTAGTGCATCGGCTCGCCTGCCGACGTGAGATATTGTTTCGAAACCTTGTCGATGATCTCCTTCAGCTTGTCGACGAACGCCTCTTCCTTCAGATCGGTGTACTCCATCGGTTAGTTGACGCCCCTTCGCTGCGCCTAACTTGTAACGTGCGCGTCAGCAACTCTGCTAGTGGTACAGTGCGACTCAAGCTCGTCACAACCCCACCCAGTGCGCCCCTCACCGCGTGCGTTCAGTGCGTCCATCCAGATGGTTTTCGCGTCCATCCAGACGGCGGACCTCGTCGCGCGCTGCCTCGCTCCTCTGGGCGCCCTGGATGGCGCCGCGTGCGATCGCGTGGCGGCGTACGTGGGCGAGCTGGTCCGCTACAACGAGCGGACCAACATCTACGCGCAGTCCTCGTACGAGCACCTGCCCTTCCACGTGCTCGACTCGGTGACGCTCGGACTCGCCATCGCCGAGTCGGCGACCGCCGCCGCTTCCGGCGTGCTCGACCTGGGGAGCGGCTCGGGGCTGCCGTCGGTGCTCATCGCGGCCGTCAATCCCGAGCTGCCTGTGTACGCCGTCGAGTCGAAGTCGCGCAAGACGCGCTTCCTGGAGCGCGCTGCCGCCGTGCTGGAGCTCCCGCTGTTTGTGCCGCTCACGTCCGACGTCAACGAGCTTTCGCGCCGCTCGTATTTTGACGTCGATCACGTGACGGCCAAGGCGTTCAAGCCGCTGGAGCAGGTGGCACCGATCGCCGCCGCGTGCGTCCGCGAGAGCGCGCTGCTGCAAGTGCCAATCAGCACGCAGCAAGTGTCCGATCTCGGCCTCGCCGAGAGTTCGCTCCTACGGCGCGGCCGCTTCGTGTACTACCACGAGCGCATCGTCGGTTCCCGCGACACCGCGAGCCGTACTCCGATCTGCGCGCCACGACGAGCCCGTTGAGGTCGCCGGCCGAGAGACTGTGTGTCGAGGCCGTGGCCGTCGCGCGCCGTTATTTTTGATACGCCGTCACACGTGCGCCACACCGCAGCGGTGCTCAGTCGACCTTGATCGCACCGTAGATGACGTGTACGAAGGCCCACGCCGAGAGGAACCCGACGGTGCCTGTCACGAGGAAGAAGAGCAGAGATGCGAGCATCATGTAGGTGAAGTAGAGGAGGACGGGGACGAAGCCGACCATCTCGAGCTGCGTGAAGAAGTAGACGAACGAGTACCCGAGGAGGTACAGCCCAGCGGCGCCCGAATTGAGGAAAGCGCGCCACCACCAGTTGTAATCCTCGTTGCACAATTGAAAGTAGCAGAGCACAATCGAGATCTGAGCGCGCGCGCGCGCGCACTCATCGCGCCGGCGAGTGGGCGAGAGGGCGAGAGCACGGCGCGTCGCCTCGCAATTTCCTGGGCACGGCGCACCTCGGCGCACGTAACAAGGAGGATGAGGATCACGAGCGCGAGGAAGCCGAAGACGTAATAGAAGCGCTGGAGCCACACCGAGCTCATGATGAAGAAGAGCTCGATGAAGACGGCGCCAAACGGCAAGATACCGCCGATCAGCATCGTGAATGGCGCCGACATGTACCACGCCTGCAGCGGGATCTGACGCGGGATCTCGTTCGTGCGTACCGGCGGCTCCTTCAGCTGCTGTTTGAAACCGAAGAAAGCCCCAGCGAACACCAGGGGCACCTGCGTCGGTCGCGTATTGCGCCCATGGGCGACGCGACGTCAGATCCGGGAGGTGCGGTGGGAGGCAACAACTTCGTCGACCGCGTGGGTGCGCCGGGTGGAGAGGAGAACAGGACGAAGGCAGAGGGCGCACAGCGAAGGGCGGGGTTTGGGGGCGAACAAGCGGGCGCAAGGCGCGTGGCGCGGGCGGCTCGCACCGAAACCAGAAACCACATGCAAACGAGCGCGACGATCGTGCCGAAGGGGACGGCCCCCGACGAGCCGCGGCCCCAAATCAGAAGGTTGAGGATGAAGAAGACGCAGAAGATGATGCCGGGGTACAGCAGCGCCGTCGCGAGGGTGAGCGTCTTCCACTGCGAGCCGCGCAGCGCCTTGTACGAGTAGCTCGCGAAGAAGCCCGCGGGGACGCCCATCAGCGTAAAGAGCAGCAGGGTCGCCGTCAACAGCCCGCCGCGGTTGGCGGGTGAGAGGAAGCCGAGCATCGCGCAGCCAACGGAGATCGCCGCCATCCCAAGGATCTGCCGCAGCGGAGCGGGCGTCGGTGAGGGGAAAAGGCGTGTGGCTCGGCTCCGCTTGAGCTCGCGTGTGTGCGTCGCGCTCGGCGTCGCACCTGCATGCCGGTGCCGATTGACGCGCAGAGGAGCAGCGGCAGTGGCGGCGGACGCAGCACATCAGCGTGGACGAGCTTCCAGCCGGACTCCTCCTGGAGCTCCTCCTTCTCCTCCTGGTTGTACCGGTTGAGGTCGCGGCGCAGCGTGCGCATCATGATCATCGCGACGATGCCTGTCAGCAGCAGCACGATCGCCAATGAGTTGAGGATCGAGAACCAGTGGATCTGGTCGTCGCCCATGTACAGGTACAGGTCCCAACGCGACGCCCACTTGATGTCTGACTCCTCCCACGAGACGTCGTACGTGAAGATGTACTCGCCCGCCTCAGAGATCGGCTGCGGCGGCAGGTCGGGGCTCAGCGGCACGCTGGTCAGCTTCGCGTCCTTGGTGCCCCACGTCCCCTTGTACGTGTGCTTCACTGAAAAGGCCTCGACCTCAAAGCCGACGATCCGCGCGCCCGTGAAGGTCGCCGGCTCCTTGTGGTACTTTACGATGAAACGCAGGTGGTTGTTGATGTAGGGCTGCTTCAGCTTGGTGCCGGGAAACTCCTTCGCGCCGACGAAGCCGAGGCGGTACCCCCGGTCGTACATCGTCACCGTCTTTCCGTCGGGCAGTTCGCTGATCATCCGGGTCGCCGCGGGAAGGTTGTCCATGATCATGTGCACGCGGTAGTCTTGACGGATGCGCAGCGCAAACTGCATCGCCTCGCGCTTCGTGAGGTCCTTCTTGCACAGCACCTTGAAGTCCGATTTGCCCATCTGCAGCTCGTACGCCGAGTTCTGGATCATCGAGCCGTGAAGCACCTCGCCCAAATTCTCGACCATGTTCACGAGCTCCGCCGGCCGGCAGTGAGGCAGCCGGTAGTAGTCAAATGGCAGCTGCGTCACCGCCGAAGAGAGCTTGTTCACCTTCACCTGCACGGCGTCGCCCTCCTGGTACTCTTTCGGGGCGACGCCGGGCAAGTAAAAGGCGTGCGGCGCAAACGCCGCCAAGACGTGCAGCATCGTGATGAAGCCGCCCGCCGCAGCCGCGTCCAAGAGCGCAGAGAGTCGGAATCTGAATTCCTATGGTAGAGGGCTCTAGGACTTCTAGGAATACCTCGTCTGCTGGAATTCCTACAAGTTCTTGTCCATCGTGGTGAAGGTGTGTGCAACACAGCTTGCGGCCTCAGGCTGATCCTCCCTGAGGCTCCTCCTTTTAGTCCATGGAGTCGGACGACTCGTACAGCTACTCGTACAGCTACTCGCGCTCGCCGTCGCCGGCGCGTGGGGGCGCGAGATCGCCGCCGCCAGATGAGCCGCGGCCGCGCGCCGCCAGTGCCGTGCTCGCGGTGTCAAACCTGACACTCGACGTCACCATCGCCCACCTGCGCGAAATCTTCGAGCTGTTCGGCCCGGTGTCCACGGTCGAGCTCGCGATTGATCGGGCGGCTGGCCTGCCGAAGGGGTACGCGTACGTTGAGTTCGCCAGCCACGACTGCGCCGAGGCGGCGGCGCGCCACCTCGATGACGGCGAGATTGACGGCCGCCACGTGCGCGTCAACTTCATCGGCCAGTCGGGCGGGTCGCGCCTCGAGCGCGCCGACGCGCATCGTCGGCGGCCGGAGCCGCCGCCTCCGCGGCCGGCGATGGGCCCGTCGGGGCCGCCGCCGCCGCCGCCGCCGCCGCCGCCGCGCGGCCGCTCGCGGTCGCCGCCGCACTGGCGCCGCGCGCCGCCGCCGCGCAGCGCCGCGCCGCCGCGCCGCCGCCGCTCGCCGCCGCCTCGGCGGTCGCCACCGCGGGCGCGGCGGTCGGCGTCTTTGGCGCGCGACGGCGAGTGAGACTCTCTTCGAAAACGATGCTGGCTTTTCTCACGAGGCATGCCTCCGAACGGGATCACTGTAGACCTTTTTTCTCTTGTTTATTCACCAAACACTCCTACTGGCACGACACACAGCAGGGCAAGAGCCTATCGCTCCTGAGCCTGATACCCGCATGGATGAGATGTGTAAGCGTTTTTTTTACCATCAAGCGAGAGCTATGTGCGCCCTTTTCCTTTCTCTTCCTGTGAGCTGGTTTCGTCTGAGCCACTTCAGGAAATTGAGGTGATAGTGTAGGATTTTTCGGCGCGATAGTACTGACTGAAGCTGAGTGAATGAGTCGTATGCAGTAACGCCTGTATTTGCCATAAAATTCTAGGAGTAGGACCATGTATAGGAAGTCAGACTTGCAGCTTTTCAGTTGTGGGGTTTGCTGCGGTCAGGCGCTTGAGTCGACGTCAGGCGCTTGGAGATCTCTGTGCGCGCTGCTGCGTAGAGCTCCATGCCCGCGGAAGACTCGCTGCTCTTCCTGCGCGACCTCGCTGACGTCGAGCCGCCGCGCGAGCTGTACAAGGATTATGACAAGGACGACATCTACAAGATGGTGCCGCAGCCGCAGTGGACGGGCCTTGAGGAGGAGGTGTGGACGCCGCGCGAGCGTGAGAACGACCCGCAGCTCGAGCGCGTGCGCCAGCTGATCAAGCGCAACTCGACGGGCGAGGGGCGGCAGGGCAGCATCAGCAACTCGGGCGTGAACGCGCTGAGCGCAACCAAGTTTGCCACGAAGCTGCAGCGAAAGCACAAGTCGAACCCGAAGGTGCGCACGCGGAAGATGCTGGACCACAAGGTCACCGAGGCGCTCATGATGATAATCACGATCTGGGCGCTCTTCGGGGAGGACTTGCGGTGGATTGCGGTGCCGAAGGAGGGCGACATCCCCTGCTGGATCCTGCACATCATCACGTTCTTCGCCTTCCTCATCGAGCTTCTGCTCCGCTCGTGGGCGCAGCACGGGTACTTGCTTTCGTTCTTTTTCATGCTCGACGCTGCCGCGACGGCGACGCTCGTCCCCGACTTTCTGCCGCTGTTCGACATGGGGAGCGTGCAGAGCGAGGCGGTGACCGTGGCCGGCGTCGCGCGCGCCGGCCGCGCGGCTCGCGCGGGGACGAAGATCGGGCGGCTGCTGAAGCTCCTGCGCATCCTGCGCGTCCTCAAGCTCTTCCTCGCGTACGTAAAGCGGAAGAACCAGAAGGACGGCGGCAGCCTGATGGTTGAGGAGGAGAAGGAATACACGCCGTCGGAGCTCGGGAAGCAGCTGAAGAAGGGGATCGGTCAGAAGGTGATCGCCTTCGTGCTGATCCTCATCGTTCTTTCCACCCTGCTCGAGGAGGTCCCCGCGATCGGCACCCCCGAGGTCCTCCTCGGCCAGCTTTGGTTCGCATCGACCGGCGGCGCTGGCGACGTGCTCGCCAACCCCGACCTGTTCGCTTCGTCGATGGTCGAGATGGGCCGGCTGCTCAACAACCCGCCGAGCGAGCGGGGGATTGCACCTGGCCTCTTCGACGAGCTCCTTCGTCTAGACATCTTCAACCGAACGTACTACGACCTGTCGAAGCCCGACGTCTGGCGCCCCGCCGTCGACCCCGACTGCCAGTGGAAGGACCTGCGCGCCTTCCCGCCGACCGACTCATGCATGCCGCGCATCCACTCGCTGCGCACGATAGGGCCGAACACCGAAATCAAGTTTGTCGAGCTGCCAGTGAGCTCGTGGCTCGTCGACGAGTTCTTCGCTCACGCGCTGCGCGACCCGACCGAGCAGAGGTACGAGACGACGGGCGGCCACCTCGTCCGCATGTGGGTGAGCCGGAAAAACTTCCACACGATGGTCGGCGTGTTCGGGATGGTGCTTACCATTTTCATCGCTGCGCTCCTCGGAGTGATGGCCTTCCTCTTCTCGCGCGACGCCGACAACCTCGTCATCCGCCCCATTGAGAGCATGGTCGACGCGGTGACGCAGCTCGCCGCCAACCCGGCGTATAAGCCCGAGGAGGTGAAGAGCGCGAAGTATGAGACCGACCAGCTGCGGATCTCGCTCTCGAAGATCGCCCAGCTGCTGCAGGTCGGCTTCGGCGAGGCGGGGAACAACCTCGTGGCCGAGAACCTTAAAAAGGGCGACTCTGTCGACCCGATGGTCCCCGGAAAGAAGCTTCTCGGCGCGTACGGCTTCTGCATCATCGACGACTATGAGGAGGTGCTAGAGTGCCTCGGCCCGGACATCCTGCCGTACACGAACACTGCCGCCGACATTGTCCACAAGGCGGTGGTCGCCAACGGCGGCCAGCCCAACCGCAACCTCGGCGAGGCCTTCCTGTGCGTGTGGAAGCCGAAGCTGAGCACCCACGACCCGACGGAGTCGGAGCGCACGGAGGCGGAGACGAAAATGTGCGACGGCGCACTCACCGCCTTTCGCCGCTGCGTGCGAGGGGTCGCGATGTCTGGGAAGCTCGACAAATATGGCCAGAATGAGGAGATTCAGAAGATGCTCGGCGATTACCAGACGGTCATCGGCTACGGATTGCATTACGGCTGGGCGATCGAGGGCGCAGTGGGCACCGCGATCAAGATTGACTGCTCCTACCTCTCGCCGAACGTCAACCTCGCCGCGCGGCTCGAGTCGGCGACGAAAATGTACGGCGTGAATATCCTCATGTCCGAGTACTTCGCGTCGAAGCTGTCGGCGCAGGTGAAGCAGGGGCTCCGCTGCGTCGACGTCGTCTGCCTAAAGGGCTCGTCGATCCCGATGCGCATCTACACGTGCGACCGCTCGAACGGGCTGTACTGTACACCGACCGCGGTCGAGCGCCACGGCGAAGACGGCGTCGTCGCCGAGTTCCAACGCGTATTCGCCGAGTCGATGGAGGCGTTCATCTCGGGCGACTGGCAGGCGGCGAAGGCGGGCTTCGACGCGGCGATCGACATCTGTCCTAGCGACAAGCCGTCGAAGCGCATCCTGAAGCACATGGACACGCCCGAGAACCAACCCGACTTCGGCCTCGCCACGACGCCGTTCGAGGCGCCCGAGGGCTGGCCTGGATACCACGTGCTGCTGTCCAAGTGATTCGAGCGTCTCTACAGTATGTGCGAACGGTAGCGGCGTAGAGCCGTAACCTTTTTACTTACACTTCTCGCACACCCAGACGCACGGACGAAGGATCACACCCACGCGCATCCGCTCCATCTCTCCGGGCTACACGCGATCCCGCAGTCGGCGCCGCCGAAGCCCGCCTCGCAGACGCAGCCCGCCGCACGGCAGAAGCCGCGCCCGGAGCAGCCGTTTGGGCACGAGTCGGCGGGGGAGACGCCGTCGGCGCACGCCGGCCCCGCCGAGCCGGCGCGGCAGACGCACACGCCGCGAGGCGTGGGTAGCGACGCCGGCGCCGCGCTGGCCGCGACCGCCTCGAGCTGTGCGGTCGTGAGTACTTGTAGCGAATCGACCGCGGCGGCAGCGGCCGCGCGCTCGTCGCGCCCGGCGTGCATCGCGCGCAGCAGCTGCGCCAGCCCGGGGAGCGGCGAATCAGCAGGCGCGCCGCGAAGAGCGAGCGCACGGCACTCCCCACGGCCCGAGCAGTCGGACGGGCACCAGCGGAGCGCCACGTCGCACGCCGCCCCCGCGAAACCGGGCTCGCACAAGCACGTGGGCTGCGCGGTGGGAGCGCTCACGAGGCAGATGCCGTGGGCCGAGCACGCAGACGCGCAGCCCAGGTGAGGTGCACTCTGCTTCGAGAGGAAGCGGTCGCACGAGCGCCCGGTCCATCGCGGGTGGCACCGGCACACGCCGTCGAGACACGCGCCGCGCCCCGAACAGTTGGATGGGCACGCGGGCTGCGCCGTCGCAAGCTCGCAGCCTGCGCCGCCGAAGCCTCGCAGGCACAGGCAGGCGCCGGCGTGACACGAGCCTCGGCCAGAGCATGCAGCTGGGCAACCCGGAGACGGCACGGATTTGTCACAAGCCGCGCCGCCGAAGCCCGGGTCGCACTCACATCGGCCGAGCGAGCACACTCCATGCCCGCTGCAGTTCTCCGGGCAGGCGTTCGCGAGTGCCACCGAGCAGTCGCGTGCGCCAAATCCTGGGTCGCACGTGCATGAGCCCTGCGAGCACGTTCCGTGGCCGCCGCAGTTGTGCGGGCAAACGGGGCGGACGGCCGAGCAGTCGTCGCCGCCATAGCCAATGTCGCAGGTGCAGCCGTCCACGCTGCATGAGCCGTGGCCGCTGCACTGAGCTGGGCAGCGCGAGCTCGCACGATCGCAGGCAGCGCCGGAGAAAGTCTCGTTGCAGATGCAGACACCGCTGCCGGTGCACAGACCGCGACCCATGCAGTCGCGAGGGCACAGCGGCCCCTGCTCCCTCGCCAGCGGGACGGAGAGCGAGAGAGAGGAAAGCAGCATGGTCACCGGCCTGCTAAAATTCGCACGACGTAAGGAAAGAAGGATTGCTAATTCCAGTACAGCTCTACTCTTCTACAAGTAAGTAAGGTATTGGTGCTGAGAGGCTTGCGGTGCTCTCGCGAACAGAGTTAGCGTGTATTGTTTATTGCACGAACTCACTCAACCAACAACTTCCAGCGGTCAAGCGGTCAGCGCGGTACCATGATGGTATCCGTCTACTGTGGCGTGATACCATGATGGTATCCGCCTAATGTGGCTCTCCGGGAGTAGGAATTGCGGTAGGAAGAG
>Ga0163111_10000708_pt1 | contig 19935 bp, 18 predicted proteins | sample CRUFie1St18metaG_FD_109645 | JGI IMG/M metagenome (GOLD analysis project Ga0163111, IMG submission 109645) | Marine microbial communities from the Costa Rica Dome - CRUD Field 142mm St18 metaG | ecosystem: Environmental > Aquatic > Marine > Oceanic > Photic zone | place: Costa Rica: the Eastern... | reverse complement strand
AGGAGCGGCGTTGTTTACTTTTACGTTTAATCTATTAAATCCAGAAGCTGCTGCTTTATTAATAACAACACTTCCAGATTGATCTGTTTGCACAGGCGTCTCTCTACCGTACTCATCTCTATAAACAACACCTAACTGATATGTTCTCATTGATTTTAAAGATTTTTCAGGCGGCGGAAGGGCGTCTTGCTCTACAGCTGTTGCGTCGCTAAAACCTAATGGATCTAAAAAGCTAGTAAAATCCATATCAATTTCACTACCAAGTGTGTCAACTAAATCAAACTGTTGTAAGTAGTTTCCATAAACTATTCTATTAGCAACTAATTCTTGAGACTTGGCTTTTAATGGAACGTTATCAAATGGTCTTAATAACTGCATAGAAGGAAGAAGCTTGTATATTATTTCAGATTCTATTTCATAAGAGTTATTACCCCAACCTTGACTAGTTGTTTTAAAACTTTTAACACTATATATATTGGTGCTCTCTTCTTTTTTAAACAATAGTTCTGTTTCAATAACTTGCTTAGGTATATCGCTTGGTCTAAATCCAGATATTTTTAAATATCTTAAGCTATTAACCATACCTGTATTGTAGCCTTGCGCTGGATCATATTCAAAAGTTCCTGGTAAAAAAGCAACTTCAGTAAATGGAGAAAAACAAGAGTATTCACCATCTTTATATTTATATCTATAAGCAAACCTAACAAAATCTTTTTCAAACAGAGGATCGTCTTGTTTAAGCTTTATATTCCAAGACACTGCAGTTGTTGGTTGTGTACCAGTAGCTGATTGAATTGTTAAAGTGTATAAACGCTCATCGTCATCTTCTTGTATAAAACTATTTACTACAAAGCTAACACCGTACTCGTCGTCAAAAACATCACCATCTTCACCAGCTGTAGCTATAAGAATATCACCTACTTTAAAATCAACACCAAAAAAAGTTCTTTGTAAAGTAGTACCTATTTCAACAAGTCCATCGCTATTAGTAATGCTAAATGTAGATGTTGTTTCAACTATACCAGGAACTGGATTACCATTGCTGTCTTGGTTTTGCGGAAAAGGCTTAAATCTTTTTGTAGGGGACATAAACAGAACAGGAGCTGTATTAGGTCCTTTTTTAATAACAGTTACGTCTTCTTCTAAAAAGTTATAAGCTGCTCCGTTTTGATCTGTTAATTGTGTGTGTGTTGAGAAATCTGTACAACCCTCTTTAAATTTTTCTATATTTATAACCTTTGGTTCTGAGTTGTCATCTGTGAAGAATAATAAACCATCTATTATATTTATTCCAGTTATTAGTGTTGATGGTTTAAATTGAAGAACATTGTTAGTGTCTATTAACACTGGGTTAACAGCGCCATTATGATATTCTAATATTGCGTTTACTTGATTTGTTCTTTGAACAAACCAGTATATTTTATCATTTTCTTCGTCTGCTATAGTGCCTATACACTTAGCACCAGTAGGCATAACATTACTTCTCTGCTGGTTACCAAGCACGTTTTGTAAAGCTCCAACGTCGCTACCTTCTGAAGTAGATACTTGAACGTTTAACGCATCTCTATATTCACCATTAGGAACTAATCTTTCGTCTAGGTCTTTATTCATTTTACCTATACGGAAGTGGCGTTTAATTTCTGCCATGCTTTAGTGTTTTATTTGTTTAGATTTACCTCTCATTATTTGAGTAAGCTCTTCTGATTTTAAATTAGAAAGCCTTAGCTTAGCTGTTCTTATGGCATTAAACTTTTCTCGTTTAAATCTATTTATTATATACTCTTGAACATTTGCTCTTGTTGATAATATAGCGTGTGCCATATACTTATACATTGCTTCTTCTGCAAATTTATGAACTATCATTTCAGCGTCTGTTCCTAAGCTATCGCTTATGTATTTTAAAATAATAATTTTACCATTTAAGTCTGAGCTAAAATGTATTAAACCTCTTAGTGAATCTATATAAAATATTCCATTTGACTGAGCTGTTTCTGGATTTATACCATATCTTCTACCCGCGTCTGTTAAATAATCATATAAACTAGCGCTGGGGTCTTCTGTGTTTGTTGAATCAACTGATCTATATCTGCTAACAGAAGTTGAATCTTGAGCTGTTAATAAGCTACCGTCATTATCAAATAAATAGTTGAAGTCTGGAGCTTGTAATATAGCTGTAGGGTTACTTGTTTTACCAGTAGGATATATAACGTGTTCTACACCTGAGTCATCTATCCATGCCAATTTTACGTAGTTAACGTAGTCATGCGGTAATTTCATTGTTAAAGAAGGTGGTATTTCTATTTCTTGAGACTTAGTACATTTAAATGTATCGTAACTCAATTCTTGAATACCTCTTTGAGCATGAAAAGAAACATCTGCTCTTCTTACTTTTGGTATTATTTTATCTTCACCAACATAAGATATAATAAAGTTATTTACAATATCATTTATACCTATAAATTGATAGTTACCTAACTGTTCTTCAAAATTAAACTGCTGAACAACTATAACTACACCATTGGCTGGTGCACTATCAAATGTTAATACACCTGTACTGCTATTGTAAGGTGTCGCGTCATATAAATTAGTATTTACCTCAGAACCATCAAAAAATACTTTAAAGTTATTTATGCTTGCTGGTAGTGGAGAAAAAGTTAAAGTAAAAGCAGTTGCAGAACCATCACCAGTAAAAGACTGGCTATTGTTATAGTATTGCTGTTGTGTTCCTGTAAATAAAGGCATATTTTATAGTTTTTCTTCTTGAATATCGTTTTGTATTTCTGTGTTAGCTATTTGATACATTTGAGGATCTTTTATTATTACACCTGCTAAAGCTAATATTTTAAATACTAAATTAGTCTCTTCTGATTGATGTAACTCAAAGTCAACAGCTGTAGTAGAGTTATATAACGCTTGTTCGTTTACAACTGTATAACCCCAGCTCACTTGTGCAGGTCTAGCTATATAATTACACACAACATTATCTGTTATTGTTGTAGGATAAACCTGTATTGATCTTGATAAGCCTATTTCATTTGCTGACGTTGCTGACTGAGCATTGTCGCTCGCATCGTTTGGTACAACGCCTCTAGTTCTAACATAAACAGGTTGATTAAGTGTTGGTGTTGTTAATGGGGAGTTTATTATATGATGAACTTCGTTTTGGTTCATTTTTTCTATTTCAATATATCTAGCTCCACCAACGCAGTCTGCGTGAAAAAAATAAATTTCACCTAGTCTGTAGTATAAAGGTAAAGTACCCATGCCTCCTTGATTACTATTAGTAGACATAACAACTGGTTGTCTATATCTTTCAAATACATCTATTTTTTCTTTAATAATATCAACAGGGTCACCGTGAGTTGTGTCATTACCTTGCTGTTGTAAGAACTGTTTTAAGTCATAAAAGTATTGCTCAAACAAATCCATTTGCGCTTGATTAGCTAATAAGTTAAACTCTTGAGGTGTTATATAGCCTCTTTGTTCTTTATTAGCTATAGCTAAAACTCTTTGATATACTGTATCTATGCTTACTGCCATAATTTTTTTTGTTTATAATAATTAGGCTACCGTTAAGTAGCCTAACTACTATAGGTAATCTATTTCATTTTCTTTTGTATACTTTCTAGAACCTCCATTCCTTCATCTGTCTTAAACCAATCAGCTATTGCTGGATATGGGTTTTGATCAAATGGTATACTCATTATTTTTTTACCAGTTTTTTCCCAAAGAAAAGCTCTGCCATCTGGTGACATTTTTATAACTTTTAACTTAACAGCTTTCATAGCTATGTTTTTTAAATGAATATCATCATCTTGCATTAAGTTTAAAAACTCTCTTGGGTTGTTTCTAGCAAAAACTATTATATCTCTTTTTATTTCTTTACTAGTCATTGAAGATACATTGCTTCCAGATTCAACTCTTAAAATAGCTTCAGCATCATCAATGTCTAATGTAGATGCTATTTTTAAAGCTTCAATTTCTATTTGCAAATAGCTTAAATCAACTTCAGCGTCTCTTTGATCATCTTTTTCAAAAAAATGCTTGTTTCGCATAGGGTGATAAAGAGATAATAACTTTTGTAAGTTTTGTTTCTCTTTTGGTACCATTAGCTTTCCATCTCTAAAAAATATATGACCTAAAGTAACCTGACCTTTTTGCTCATCAACAAACGGTGAGTTTTGGTTTGTTGCGTATCTTAATTCTCTTTGAATACCTTGCTCTTCGTCAAACCACAATAAAGCTTTCACTCTACTATGTTTTGCAGGTACTGTAAATAATAAAGGCGTTTTTTCACCTTTTAATAAATAAACTCTATCTTTAATCTCCCAAGCCTTAGGAGTTTTTTCTTGCTTTTTCATAATATAATATAATTTAATAAAAGTAATAATTACCCCCGTTGATATAACGAGGGTAAAAATTACATTAGTTATTGATTAGTCACCAGTAACACCATCAGCATCTTTAAATAAGATGAAGTTGTTAGCAGCTTGAACACATAAACATCTTTCTGATAAGAAGTGAACGTTCATTGCATCCTCGTCGCTAGTGTAGTTACCACCAACAGATCCAGTGATCCAAGACTTCATACGTCTGTCATCAGCTTCAGAAGCTCTATAACGAACGTGTAAGAATGGTCTTTTGATGTTTTTACCTAACTGCTGATCGTAAACAGTACTTGTTCCAGCAGGAACTAATACTCCTTGTACATCACCAATTAATCCTCTTGTAGTACCATCGTTTAAGTATTTCCAGTCAGACTTGTAAAAATCGTAAGAACCTCTTCTAAATCCTGAGAATCCTAAGTTAAGTGCCATATCTTCAGAATTGTCAAATACACCGTAAGATGTACCACCAGTTCCGTAAGAATTTTGAGCAGCTAACATGTTGTCGATAGCTAAAGAAGTTCCTCTGTTTAAGAACATCATGTTTTCTTCAATAGCTCCTTGCTTGTCAAGCTCTTGTAACACAACGTCAAATTCAGTAATTCCTTCACCAGCAGCAGTAGAACCAAAATCAGGGTTATTGTAAATTAATCCTCTTTCTTCAATAGCAGAGAATAAACCTTGAGTTCCGTGTTGTCCTACAACAGCAGCAGTTTCAAAAACACCAGCACCATCCATTTGGTTACCAGAAACTGGCTCAGCTTCAATCATCGCCATTTCTAATTGGTCCTCAAATCTTAAACGTGCTTCGTGCTCTGATTTTAAGTACCATAAGTACCCACCAGTTCCAGCTTCAGTAGTTACTTCTACCCAGCCGATGCTAGCAGTATCAGAACCATTAACACTGTACTTGTCTCTTAAGATAATTGGCTTGTTACTAAAAGTAGTAAAGTCAGCATCTTTAGAGTTACCAGCGTTGATAGATCCTTTTTTGTACTCAGTACCATAAACAAATACGTTTAAGTTAGCAGTGTCATTCGCAATACCAGCAGCAGCTAAAGTAGCAGCAGTGTAAGGAATAACAGTAGCAGTAGTCGCACTTGGCTTAGCTGAAACGTAACACTTTACTGTAGTACCTCCAGTGTTAACGATGATAGTGTCATGAATCTCAATCATAGAAGCGTTAGCCGCTGATGAAAAAGTTAATTCATTAGTAGCACCACCGTTAGCGTCTGTAGAACAGTCACTAAAAGCAACGTGAATACGACCTTGCTCAGACCATACAACACGGTCAGAAGCCATAGGCATTTCAGCTCCTACCATTTTCAAAAATCCAGCAACAGTTCTGTTACCAAATCTTTCAACTTCTTTTTCGTAAACTTCTGGTAGGAATTGTTTAGTAAAGTTGTAATCATTACCTGTGATTGACAGATAATTCGACCCGTATAAATCTTTTACAGGTCTCGGGGTTAGGTGTGCTAATGCAGCACCTGATGAATTAAAAGGCATAATCTTTAATTTTAAATGTTAAATTATCTAGTTTTTATTTTAAACTTAAAGTCTCCGGTCTCGCTGTCAACACTTCTTACTGTAAACCCATTTGGACTTGGGGCCTTTTCGTGAGTAGACCTTGGATCCATATCGATGTTTTTAGCTTTAGCCATGCTGTTTTTTATAGCATCTGCTTTGCCTTGTTCGTAAAAATGTTGAGCTACTAGATCTGGATTCATAGCAGTAAATAAGCCTTTGTGATAACCCGCTGCGTCTGACATTTCATCTTTTTCGTTCAAGAACTTCTTGACAAAGTTGTTAATGTCGCTTTGAGTATCTTTGACTTTACTAGAATCTTTTACGTTAAACCTATATTTCTTTTCACCAACCTTATATTCAAAACCTTTGAACTGATCGTTAAAAACATTGTTTGTTTTTTGTTGAAACACATTTTTATAGTGATCTTGTAATTTCTGATTTTCCTCAGACTCTTTGTTGTATCTATTAAAGAACTCAACTGCTTTCTGTTGCTCAGGGAGCAACCTACTACCAGCTTTGATCTCTTCATAGTATTTAGACTTTAGCCCGTCTAAGTGGCTTTTAGCACTTGCAACCTGCTCTTTTAGCGCTAATTTTTTTCTTCTAATATCTCTCTCGTCGTCGACGTCTTCGTCAAATGAAAAGTTATCTTCCATCAAGAAGTTTATTTCTTCGTCTTCTAAGTGAGGTTTAGTTTGTTTGTAATATTCTCTTAATAAAGCTTTATCTTCGTAATTAGTAAAATCTTGATTAAGCTTTACATAATCTTCTAAGCTTCCACCAGTTTCATTAATAAAGTCTACTACTTTTTGTATGTTTTCTGGTAGCGGTTCACCTGTTTGTTGAGCTTCAGCTATTGCTTCTTCAACTTCTTCTTGAACCTCTTCAGCTTGCTCAATAATCTCTTCTTCTGTTATTTCTTCAACAACAGGCGTTTCTTCTATCTGTTCTTCAACAACTTCTTCAACTTGCTCTTCGCCAGCCTCTGGTTGTTGCTCAGTTTCAACTTCTTCTTCAGCTTTAGTAGCTGAAAAATCAAGTTTAAATGTGCCGTCTTCTAAAACTTCTGCTTTAGGAGTTTCTTCAACTTGTTCTTCTTGAACAACTTCGGCTTTAACTTCTTGAGTTTGCTCTACAGCTTCCTCTTGAATTTCTTCTTGTTTTTGTTCTTCTGCCATAATATGATATTATAAAATTAATAAATAATTATCTAGGATCTGTAGCGCCTAGATCAAACCCGCCTCCAAGTATATCATTACCTGAAGATTCAAAGTTTTTAGGTGGTTTACCACTATTTCTTTGTTCAATTAACTCACTTTGTTGAGTTGCTTGTATTTTAGTTCTTTTGTCTTTACGATCTTCTTTATATTCTTCTTTACTTCTTAGTCCTTGAACCTCTATATTCTTCAACCTCATGTTTATTTGGAACTCATGATTCATAAGCTCTTTCTTATACATTACCTCTCTTTGAGTTTTTGCTTCTTCTATTTGAGCTTTAATTTGTTCTAGTTGTATTTTTTGTTGAGTTATAGCTTGATTTTTTTGAACTTCAGCTTGCGCAGCAACTTGTTGAGCTTGAGCATTTGCTTGTGATTGCGCTTGTATATTTTGCTGTTGCATCATTTGGTCTCTTTCTTGCTTTTTCTTTCTACGTATCTTAAGTAGTTGGTTGGCTAGTTTTATATTCTTTATTTCTCTAAGATCAATAGCATCTTCTAAATCAATACCTCCACTACTCAAAGCCATTTGAATATTATTTTCTAACATTTGTTTTTGCTCTTCATCTGGCGATAACTCTATTGTTATGCCAAAGTCAGATAAATGCAAGTTAGCCATTTCAGCAAGAGTAGATACATTATGTATTCCTAGCTTTTGAATAAATGCTTCTTTAGTATTAGAATACTCTAATACATCAGAAACTCTAAGAGATATAGCTTCTGCAACTTCTGAAGTTAAAAACAAACCAGACTGTAGTATATGTCTTGTAGCTGTGTTACTATTAGCTGCAGCTATTTTTTGGACACCAACTAAAGCGTCTTTTGCAGGAGTAGAAGCGTCTGATGCTTCATTTAATCCGGTCACATCTCTTATCATCTGTAGATAATAATTATAAGTACCTATTAAACTTTGCATTTTTTGGCCACCAGAACCAGACTGTATTTCTTGAATAGGAACTTTACCAGGGTTCATATCACCTTCGCTAGTCATAGATCTACCTATAATACTACCTGTTTGAAAAAACATGTTTAATGCTTCTTGTGGGTTGTAGTTTGTTCCATTGCCCAGATCTATTTCAGCAAGCCCGTCCGCGTCTAAGTATATACCATCTGGAGTTAATCTAGACATCACTTGTTGTAGTTTTAAGTGTGTCAGCTGTATCATATCAGCAAAACCAGTTATACGACTTACTAAGCTTTCTATTCTACCTTTATACATACGTGGTGCACATATAGCGTAGTTCATTTTAACTTTAGTATAATCACTCTTTGGTCTCATCATGTTTTTACTTAAATCCCATTTGAGTAATATATCAGTACCTAAAATCAAAGCACCTTCGTATAAAACTTCTATTGATCTAGATAGCTTACCATACTTAGCCTCAAGCACTTCATCAATAATAGGGTTAAAGGTATCATCTTTTACTATAACTTTACTAGCGCCTGTAGCTGTTTCTTTTACTTTGTAAACTTCATTAGCATAAGTCTTATAGTTAAAATATAAAACCTGTACATGGTTTTTATCAACTTGGTTTGACTCTGTAAGACTTCTATTGTAAAAGCCGTGGTTTTGAAAACCTTGACCAGTTATTTTCTTTAGCTGATCTTCTTTTAAATGCATGAATTGTTTTTTCAACTCATTTACAGGTATACTTTTTACTTCACCAACATAGTATATATCGTCAAAGTTAGGATCTTCTGTGTAAGAATATACCATATTGGCTGGATCTACATATTCTACTTTTATACCTTCTGATTTATTATAAACAGTTTTAACAGCACCTATTCCTAAAACAGTTAAATCGTAGTTTATTCTACGTCTAGTTAAATCGTATCTATTACCATCGAGTATAACATTTATAGCTTGTTCTTCTGCTAGCTCTACAGCTTGTTTATATGTAAGCTGCATGTGCAACTCAAGCTCTTGTTGAGAATCTGGTAATATTTCTGGATCGTTTTCTGATAAATCAATATCAAAAGCTTGTTGAGCGAAAGAAGCTAAATCTTTACTACGCATATCTCTAAGCATAGATTCCATATAAGCTGTTCTTTTACTTACTCCAGAAGGATCTTGAGAGTATGCTTTAATATCGTAAACTCTTTCAGATATACCGTTTACAACTATATCTACAAATTTAGGTATAACAGGAACTGGTTTCCAGTCTAAGTTTAAATAGCTTAAGTCACCATTTATAGATAATTCATCTTTATATTTTTGTATTGATTGTTCTCCTCTAGCGTATAATCTTAATTTATGAAACTCTGTTTGATTACCAAAAAATCTATTAGTACCAGAGTCTCTTTTAAACCACTCGCTTTCAATTGCTTTAGCAACTTTCAAACCGTAGTCTTTACTCATTTTTTCTAAATCGCTAGCGACTTGACTTGGAAAATAACCTTTAACAACTGATTCAGCCATATTATTTTTCTATTAATTTTGAATGTAATCCGCTTTGCTTATATCTAGCGAAATTTATATTTATTTTTTGTTTTTCTATTTTAGCATTTGGAGTATATAAATGTCTATTACAACCCATTATAGCTAAGCCAGAACTTATAGACGCATCAAACTTTGTTCTATTGTTTATATCAAATTTAGCCCAGTCACCTAATAGCTCATTAAAATAAACAGTGCCGTGACTTCCGTCTTGTTTCATACCAACATGATCTTGTATATACATTTCAATAGCCGCTGCGTGTGATTGTTTTATATCTTCACTTGAGTTTGGTATACCACCTATTTCTTTTTCAGCAACAGATAACTTATTCCAAACTTTATCTGGTCTGTTCATCGAAAAACCTCTATAACCACGTCTTCTCAAATAATACAATAGACGGGGTTTATTATTTTCCGCTAGTATAGGCATCCCGTAAAATACAAGTGCCATTAGAACGTCCTCAAAGAATATCTCAGCGGTTTGTGGTCTAGCTATATACTCTAAAAAGAAATGATTAGCTGGAGAATCTTCCATACTAAACTTTGTTAGACCGTGCAAAGCACCTTTAGATCCTTTACCATCTACTGTTCCTGATATATCATAACTGTCACAGCCAAAGCAACCCATGTGCTCATTACCTGGTCTTTTTAAACCATTTTTAAAAATTACGTTATTTTGCAAATGTAAAGGTGGTGTCCAGCTTAATTTAAATCTACCGTTTTTATCTGGGTAAAATATAACCTTTCCATCTTTAACACCATTTAACCATTGAAAGTTACCAACAGTTATAGTGTTATCGTAATTAGCTTCTTCGTTAAAATCTATTTGCTGGTATATTTTAGCTAAGTTAAATATACTATTTTTTGTTTCGTCTCTGAAAGCATGTTCTTCAGTTCTTGGAAATTGTCTATAAAATTCATTTAAAGCGTCACCATCGCTTTTTAGACCGTCAACTTCATTTTGCCAATGCTCTAGTATTCCTATATCTATATTCTCCCCATACGGACCAACAACTTCTTGCTCGGGCGTATCGAATACAGGTAAGCCATAAGAATCAATGAATCCTTCGTAGTTCCATTCCATAGGTATGAACAAACTATAGAGTCCTGAGCTTGTCTGTCCATTGCGGTTTCTTTTTGTAACATCTGAGTTTTTATATAGTTTTTTAAAGTTGTCACCACCTTTATCTAAAGCGTTTGATGTTGATCCCATCATACACTTACCAATTACTCTACTACCTAATCGTAGCGTGGTTTTCGTAACCCTCCAGTTGTTGAGGATGTTGTTCGGCCTTTCCCACTTGCCGCTCTCATCGTGGACGAGGAGTTTGAGCTTCTCACCGTCGTAGGAGTTATCACCCGTGTTCTTCCAGTCGATTGTTGTGTCGAGACCCTCCAGGTCTTGCGTGGCTTCGTTGCTGGTAATTTTTCTACGGGTAAGCTTACTTGCTGGTACTCTGAAGGCAAGCTCGGTCTTGGGACGGTCCATTCCGTCCTGAATCGGTTTGAAAAAGAAGGGGTAATTAACCGATATGGGTACCACCTTGTCTGTAAACATCTTCTTGGCATCAGGCCCAGACTTTGATAAAATGCCATATCTGGAGTCAGAAGATATTGTCGCCAAGTTAACCACCTCTCCTGAGGCCATGAAAGAAAAACCAGACCGTCTGTTCTTAAGGTAGCACATCCCATAAGATCTTGCATCGGCCTTACATGCCTCCCAAAATATAAAGAAAAGTCTATTTGCCTCACGGAAGTCTGGTGCTCCGACATCAATTTTAGACCACTGCAAGTACATGTAGTGAGTACCAGTAATATAAGTAGGAACGTTTTTATTATAAAACGAAAAACCTTCTTCTCTACGAGTAAACTCACTGTCGATATAATCATACCATTTTTCTTTAAAGTCTTCTGGGTATTCTCTCCAATCAAAAACTGTTTTTATTTTACTTAATTGTTTTGGGTATTCAAATTTAGTCCATGTATTTTTTTCAAACTTATGCGCTTTAACTATTTTAGGTAAAGCTATATTTAAGTTTTGTATGTTATACACCTCGCCGATTTGACCTGTTTTAGATATTACAACAACGTCGTGTTCTTTATTATATCCATATTTCCAAGATCTAGACTTATTAAGCCTTTTAATCGTATTTATTTTTATAGGTTCTACAACCTTATATAAACTTTGCTCGTACATTACTTAGATCTTCTTTCTGCAAAACCACCAAAAGATTTACTTTTTTCTTCTTTTTTAGGTTTATTGTTAAGTATATCCTCTTCGTCTTGTATTCTATTGAGTATTTCAAAAGCGTCGAATATAGCTAGTTTTTTTGTTGCTGCGGCATTTTTAAGTCTATCAGCTGATATATCATCGTCTGAATCAACTATAGCTTCTTTAGCTACTTTGATTAGCTCTTCAACAGCTTTATGTCCAGCTTGGATTATATTCTTTTTCGTTTCCTTGATATTCATACTTTATAGTTAATGCTTGAGATCTAATTCTATAAAGTCTTTCACCGTCTATAACGAATTCATATTCGCTACTAGGTGTAAACCCAACTAAATCACCTTCTTCAAAAACATCATTTATTGTTTCGTCTAGAAACTTTAATATTCCTACGTAAGGTTTTTCATTGTTGAGATTAAAAATATCATTAGATTCAATAGGTTTTACAAATGAATAGCCTTTAGGTGCTTTCCAATTGTCTTTGTGTTTGTATAAGAATATTTGATCAAAAGAGCATAAATAATTGTTATCATCTATATAACTTCTACTATTTTTCTCAACACCTCTTATATCATGGTATCTTCTAAATACATTGTGATGAACAATAACTTGATCACCAACTCTAATATTAGTGTTACCTGTAGTTGGTGTACTTTTAACTATTGCTAGTCTATTAACACTTTGATGTGTAAAAATTTGAGTATTTAGTATAAGTTTTTTACCTTCAACATCTTTAACATTATTATATCTAGAACCAACTGGCTCTACAACAAAATCAAAAATACTCTTCATTAATACTCTAAATTATATTCAACAGCTACAGCCATGTTTTTATTAAAATCTTTCCAAGGTAAAAGTTCGTCACCTTTTTTAATAAATATACTAAACTTTTCGTCCTCCTCAATTATGCTGTCTATCACATGACCACCATAAACCTCTTGACCTACGGAGTAATGCATTGCCTCGTTCTTATAGTCTTTACCTATACTAATTTTTCTTATCAGCTTCATTTTTTACTTCTGTTATAGTTCCATCTTGAATACTTATAGAAACGTTGCCGTATTCTTTTTCTAGTTTATCTTGAATTGCTCTTAAACTCATTTGAAGCTCTTGTGTCATTGATAATAATGTAAACTTCTGTGTTTCCATTTGACCTAGCTTAGACTGAGCCTGTTGAATTTTACTAACTACCTCTTGAAGTTCTTTTAGTTCTGATTCTTTTATTTTTGGAGCTAAGTCCACTATTTTTTTGTTTTTTGCCATTTTATTATATTTAATTGTTATTCTATATATATACTAGTCACTTATTTACATTAATTTGTAAATTACCAAGGTTTAACTACATCTACTACGCTTGGTTCTTTTATGCTATTTATTTGTGCCTGTATTTTAGTTTGCAATACATCTATATCAAGATTAGCTTCTAACCAACTCTCTATATCTGATTTTTTTAATTGAGAATATGTTATCCATGTATCTCCAGGTTCTGGTATTTCAACATTACCAGAAGATATACCCTCAACACCATCATCATCAATACCTACATAATCATATGGTATTGATTTAACAACATTTACTTTGTTTCCAACTTTAGGAATACACTCTAATTGTTCAACTCTCCATGTATAATTTATTGCCATAATATATTATTTTGCGCTACTTAATAATCCGTTTGAGAAAGTCCATTTTTCTTTACCAACTGTTTTCTTTCCACTAAATCCACTAACTGAAGCGTCACTACCAGCCGGACCTCTGTCACCAGCTGGACCTCTGGCACCAGTTGCACCAGCTGCTCCTGTAGCACCTGTATCTCCTTTTGGTCCTTGAGCTCCAGTGTCACCTTTAGGACCTTGAGCTCCAGTATCACCTTTTGCGCCTTGTGATGCAGCAGATGAAGAATCTTTACCAAAAGCGTCTTTTATAAATGAATGTAATTCTTCTACGTCTTGTCTTAAATCTTCTATTTGTTTTAATAAAAATCTATTAATTTGATATAATCCATCGTCATTAAAAACATCACTTATATCTGTTAAACCAGCTAAGTCACTAGCTACTTCACTAGATACAGTTATCTCGCCGTCACTACCTTTAACAGCTCTTTGTTTAGAACTACCTGACTTAAATAGTTTTTTTCCTCTTATGTTATCGTTTAAATTTGCCATTATGCTTGTTCAAATTCTATTATTATTGATGCACTTACTCCTCTAAGATACCTGCTAGTTGAGCTTTTTCTAAAACCAATTTGTATTTCATCACCTTTTGTAAAAGTAAGATCTGGATCATATTCTACTACACCACCTGATGCAACTTGTATTTGACTTGATGATTGAGTTGGAGAGCCTGTAGCACTTCTCCATATGTCAAATGTAATGTACCAAGTACCGCTAGTGTGAGTTCCACTAGTGTTATTTAATCTAATTCTTTTTATAGTCCCGTTAGCCGGGCAATCAAAATGGTTGTAATATTGATTTGAAGTTGTATCGCTTAATGTATTGAAAGGTATTCTTAAGCTACTAGTTGTACTAACATCGTCGGAGAAATTACTAAACAATATAGTTTGGGTGCTTGTAGGCGTGTGCGCATCTACATATGCTTTATTGGCTGCGTCTGTGCTAGAGCTAACTGTATCAACACCTTGTATTCTACCTGTTCCTTCTAACGTGAGATTACCAGAATTAACAATCAAAGCATTTGAGCTGTTATCCATTCTAAATATAGTAGAACTACTATCCGCAAACTCAATATCACCTTGATACTTGTTTCTAAGTATCATATTACCAACACCTGTGTTTGAAGTTAAACTTTCTATAACTAAATCACTATTAGTACCACCATTAGCATATATATGCCAATCGCCTTCACTGCTTGCTCCAGTACCAAAGATAGCTTTTACATTATCAGGATAGTATGTTTTTATATTAAACTTCGTATTAGCACCACCAGTAGTACTTTCATCTAGCATTATATGTTCTCCAGCTCCTGATTTAAGATGAACATCATTAGCAGCGTCTAGCGTTATATCACCACTGCCATCTATAGCAAAATCACCTACAACATCTAATTCAGGTGTTGAATCTAAGTTCCATGTATATCTAGTACTACCACCAGCTTTAAAATATACTTGATTTCCAGCGGCATCTAACACAATGTCATGAGCAGAGTCTATAGTAAATGCTCCACTAGTAGAGTTTGAGGCTAAAGTACCACCAAAACCTCCGTTGTGTTGTAATGTAACAGTACTAGAGTTACCTAGCGTGAGTAAAGCTCCAGAAGAGCCCATAGTTATATCATTTCCAACTGATAAGTTAGCTGATACTCCAGTTATAGTAACTGCTCCATTAAAAGTAGATTCTCTACTTGAATTCATTTCAATGGTTGGACCCATTGCGCTACCACTATAAATATCTAGCGTATTTCCTGAAACAGTGTCTTTCTGTACTTTATATGTATTGGCACTTCCAATCTGTAATGTTGGAAGAGACGCCGTTGATATTTTTAACGTCCCAGAAACATCTAAACTACCTGATAGATCAACGCTTGATAAAAAGTCTATTGCCATATTAAATTTATTTAAATAGTAAAAAGACGGCACTTTCGCACCGTCTTGTATTTTTTACTTATTAACTTATTGCTGGATATTTTTCAATAAGTATTAAGTAGTCTTGTGTTGATGCTGGTGCGCTTCCAAAGTTAATATCAACAGAGTTGTCGTCGTTTCTGTCTATATGAACGTTAACTTCTTGATAAGTTGCACTTGATCCGTTGTCACCGTAATCTAAAACTTTAACACCAACTATTGGAGTTCCAAAGCTATGAGTTATAGTATACGTAGTAGCACTACCGTCACCACTTAGTTTTTTAGTTACTTTATTTGACGCTGATTCTTTACCGTTTAATTGGTTTTGAATAGCTGAAGTAACACCATCAAGATGAGCAAGCTCTGAGCTAGTTACAGCTGATACAGCTACTTTACCAGAACCATTAGATATTAATGCTCTACTAGCGGTTAAATTTGAATCATCAATTGTTGTAGCAGCACCAGTTATTGTAGCTTGTTTGCTATTTATTTGAGTTTGAATCGCAGACGTAACACCGTCTAAGTATTCTAATTCAGTTTTTGTTACACTTGATGCAGCTACTTTACCACTACTATTTGATAGTAATGCTCTTGATGCTGTTAAGTTACTACTAGTTATAGTTGAAGCTCCACCTGATATAGTTGCTTGCTTACCGTCGATTTGAGTTTGAATAGCTGATGTTACGCCATCTACGTAGTTTAATTCTGTAGTAGTAGCAGTAAGGCCATCAAGTTTGTTAAACTCTGTAGTAGTTACACCAGTTGCTCTTAAATCTTTAGCATATGTTAAATCTGCAGTTGCACCAGTAAAACCGTCTAAAACATTAAGTTCAGCAGGAGTAGCTGATATTGTAGCGGTTGGAGCAACAGCAAGTAAAGGAATATGACCAGTTAAATTTGGTAATGTATAAGTTTTATCAGAACTAGCAACACTAGATTTAAGTATTGCATCATGACCATCAGCTGCAGCACCTTCAAATTGTACGCCGTTTGATGTACTAACTGTTACTACGTTATTTACTGTTTGAGTACCTGTTACTGTTAAATTACCTTTAATTGTTACTTGTGTGTCTTCACCAGAATCACCAATGACTAAATCATCGTTTTCATCCATCACTTGAAGTGCAGACTTAATGTTAGCAAAAGTTGGAGCACCAGCACCTGCTGAAATACCATCAAGCTTTGTTTTATCATCTTTAGTCATTACACCAGCTTTGGTTTGTGTCGCGGCTGCTATAGTGTCATTAGATCCAGTTGAAGATGCTATTGTAACAGTTGTATTGTTTTCTGTTACTGATATATTTGTTGCAACGTTAGCGCCAGCACCGTCTGCTACGTTAAGTAATGATTGAACTTCAGCTTTAGTAATACCTGAAGCAAAAGCAGGTGTGCCACTATTATCTACAATAGCAGGTGCAGAAGTTGCAGTAGCACCATCGGCTACGTTTAAAATTGATCTTGCTGTACCAGTAGTCATAGCTTCTATAACTCCAGTACCACTAGTAGCTCTACCTATAAACCCAGGTGATTGTATTTGTACAAGTTTTGCTAATGTAACTTGTTGATCAGCTATGTGCTCAGTGTCAATTGCACCAGCAGCTATATGTTCTGAATTAATACTGTCATCAGCTATATTATCTCCATCAACAGCATCAGCTGCTAAGTGAACATGATCAATAGAGCCATCAGTATAGTGCTCAGAGTTAATAGCGTTATCAGCAATTTTAGCTGAGGTAACAGCGTCACCCGCTAATTGCGCAGTATCAACACCACCATCTTTAATTTTTATTTTAGCTTCATCTGTAGAAGTAGTAAAGTCTATTGTTGAAGCATCAACATCAACAGAAACCCTGTTTGCTGAAACGGTTATACCTTTACTAGCTCCAACGTTAATAGTTACATCGCCTGTAGTTGCGTCACCAGTTAAACCATTACCAGCTGTTATAGCTGTTATGTCACCGGCAATGCTAGACCATGATGCTGAGTTAACATTTGTAGATGTGTTTATATATATTTTATTTTCGTCAGTTCTGAATATTAACTGACCATGATAACCACCCGTTGGGTTGCTACCTGACTTATGGTCGACAACCAGTTCTTTTATCTGGTTACCGTTTAATTTAATGTCTGAAAGAAATGGTATCGCCATTGTTAATTGTTTTTATTGTTAGTTTGCAAATATTTTACCACTGGTAGTGCCAGTAAAGTAAATTCTTACTTTGTTGTTGTTTATGTATTTCACTGGCATCATAGCAACTTGCCCAGGCGAACCTTCTTGTTCGGCTGATATAGCTGGTTTTTTGCCTAAATTATGTTCAAAGTCTATGTAGCACATATTAGACCCGTTTATTGTTTCAAATTGTAAAGCTCCATTTACTCTTACGAAATTAGAGTTTGCGAACTGAAGCTCTACATGTTTATCGGAATCAGGCATGGCTCTTATACTGTAATTCTCTAAATTACTAATATTTCCGTTACCGCTTTTAAACTGTAGATCTAAAGTGTGTAATGTCGTTCCTGATACTGGTGTTACGTTGTTTACTTTATAAACAGCAAAATTATTAGGATCATCAACTTGAGATATAATAATTTCTTGTCCATTAAAGTGGTTTACTCTTTGTAAAGAGCTAGTGCTTTTATCAAAACAAAACTCACTTAAAATAACAGATGATATTTGAGAAAAAGACTTAGTAGCTCCTGATAAACCAGCTATGCTCATTTGACCATTTTGCTGAGAACTGTTACCATTAAAATTACTATTTACAAACTGATAACCACATTGACCACTAATACCTGATGCACCTAAATACTTAGATAGATCACCTAGAGTATAGTTTCTAGTTGATCCACCAGAATCAGATCCTAATAGTTTGTCTGATTTACTCAGATCGGTGTCAGAAGCATAAGTGAATATTCTTGCCATTTTATTTCTTTTTTATCATGCTTGTAGCCTTTTCTGTCGTACGTCCGCCGAAATAGGCTAAGACGACCGCCATCATGACTTTCTCAAAAGTATCGTTCCATGTTACACCTATATTAAAAGGTATTGCCTCAACGCTGTCTAATATACCAGCTAGTGAGAAAATAGTAATACACCACACTAAAACTAGCGGGCGCACATTTTTACTAAGCCAAGAATCAGATGCAGCGTCTGCCTGCCATCTATTTGTTATAGCTTCTATTTCTTTATTCTGCTGATCATATATTAACTGTTGTAGTTTTATTTTATCTTCAACACTTACATCGGCTTTCGTTATCTCTGCAATAGCGTCTTGAGGTGATACAACACCTTCTAAAACGCTACCAAGCGCAGGATTTATCATTCCAGCAGCACCAAGCAATAGCTTACCTACTGTTGTATCTTTAAACTTTTTCTTAGGCATTTTCTTCTCTATCTCTGTAAAACTTCTTATCTTTTTTAACGTATCTTTTTTTATCTCTGCCTTCTTGTCTAGCCACTCTTTTAGCTAGTCTTTGCTTTCTTCTTTGAAGTCTGTTTGCTTTAGCGTAATTACCTTTTTCTGTAGCTTCTTCACCTTTTACTTGAGTCTTATCTAATCTATGTTGAGCTCTAGTTTTTTTAGGTTTTGCACCAATAACTACCTCGTCTAAATGGCCAGCCCTACCTGTTGTCATGTCAGAAGGTATAACACCTTCTTCTACAGTTGGTGTTATAGCCGGCCCTTTATTTTTTAATACAGACTTATGAAATAAAACGTTAGCAGATTTTTTTAATTTAAAACCCATTTTATTTTTGCTTTTTTCTAAATATACCTTTAATAGCTACTCCTACTTTACTACCGCCTCTATCAGCTCTACCTTGAGTTCTTTTAGCTCTTCTGTCTAATCTATCTGCTTTCTTTGTTTTTCCAGCTTCTCTAGCTACTTCACTTTTAACGTTTAGCTTATTAGCTCTAGCAGAACCAATTGATTTTTTAGCATCAACTTTTACTTTCTTAACATTAATTTTAGCAGCTTGAACTTTTGAAACTTTTGGCTTAGATTCATTGCTAGCACTACCACCGTCTCCTGATAACTTGTATCTTTTAGAAACACCGTAAGCAGCGTTAATCTTGTTTTGTAGTTTCTTGTAAGCATCACTACTTTTATCTAAACCTTTTCTTTGTTTTATATAAGAAGCTAAGTTTGGATCTTTTTTAGCTGCTTTAGCGTAAGAACCTGATCCTGAAGATTTGCTAGTAGCTTTCGTGTTTTTAGATCCTTGACCTGTTCTAGCAGCTTTACCAGCAGCATAATCAGCATAAACTTGAGCACCTTTTTTAACTAATTTTCCAGCTAAATAAGCTCCACCAATACCTAATACTTTATTAGGTGATTTTGGAGCCATTTTAGGTCCTTTTGCTGGTTTCATTGGAGTTCCACTTTTAGACATATAATCTTTCGCTTTTGAGTTCATTTCTTCTTTACTCATACCACTTTCTTTCGCAGCGTCTGCATATGTTTTAGTTTTTCTACCAGCTTGTTTTTCTTGGCGTACCATCTTTCTAGCAGCTTTAGCTCCTTGTTTTCCTACTTTTTCTAATGCTGCCTTCATCATTTTT
>Ga0163111_10000707_pt1 | contig 19964 bp, 11 predicted proteins | sample CRUFie1St18metaG_FD_109645 | JGI IMG/M metagenome (GOLD analysis project Ga0163111, IMG submission 109645) | Marine microbial communities from the Costa Rica Dome - CRUD Field 142mm St18 metaG | ecosystem: Environmental > Aquatic > Marine > Oceanic > Photic zone | place: Costa Rica: the Eastern... | reverse complement strand
TGATGATGATGATGATGATGATTACATCTCTCTTTTCAACAACACGAAAACATCCCCTTTTTTTCCAATTCGAAAACGCGGGTTCTTCTAGTATAAAGTCCTCATCATACTCTCGCGCAAAAGAAACGCGATACACATAGTAGTGGTATGTCTTCCGAAGAAGAAGACAAAAAGGCGCGCGACATAGCCGCCGCAAAAAGTGCCGCTGCCGCTGCGCGTGTGGTCGTCGACGCGACGTGGCGAGTGGAGGTGCCAATCGCGTCGAAAGAACAACAACAACAGCGAACATCATCGCGGGTAAAGACGACATTGCTTTCGTGTTTTAATTTCGCGCTTTCGTGTCGCTCGATTATTCGAGATTCCCCTAACAACGAATAATAATGTAAACTTTCCAATCGTTGTCGTAATAAAACAGAAGACGAACGAGAAGACGCCTTCTCCCATCGTGGCGAAAGAAGCGCGCGCGAACGCGGTGTTGACGCTGCGAGAGAGGACGGGTGGGACTGGCGGTCATGCGACCACGACCATTCGATTGACGGAAGAAGAATGCCTAGAACTGAGGGACTCCATGGACGAAGCGGCGAAGCGGGTGAAAGAGGTGATGGAGAAATACGGGGGAAATGGGTAGAAGAAAGAGGAGGAAAGAGAATGCGGTAGGTACGAATAGGGGTGTAGGATCTAGCAGAGTGGTAGCTGTAGTTTACTAAGGAATGTTTTAAAGCGTCTCGTCGCCGCGCGCGAGCGCTCTCTCGCGCGAATGCGTTTGCGCATAAAGCGATTTTCTCAGTCGCGTTTGTAAGTCGTTCGCCGAAGCGTATATGGCATCAAATTTGCGAAAGAGGCTCTTTATGTGTTCTGTTTCCTCTTTTGGAAGTTCATAGTGTACTCCAGATATCGTTTCCGACGCGGAGTACTTCTCTTCCCGGTCGCTTTGACTAAAACGCTCCCTCGTATTCCTTTCCTCTGCATTTCGTTTCCTCTCCATCTCGTGTTTCAAAACGTCTCGTCTCATCTTCTCAACCGCTCTTTCCATCATACTCGTTCCTTCTTTCCCACCAACTTTAACTCCATCCAAATATACCAGCCGCCCTTCGCACACGTCCTCGCAGACTATTCTCGCGTACCCGGGCACGTCGCAGACCGGATTCGCAAACTGCCCATCGATCCTTTTCAATTTCAAATCGTACAAGTTGACGAGTTTTCTCAACGGTTCTAAAGCATCGCACGTTTGAATTGCGTGTCCAATTAAACTCAATCTTCTCACGTTTGCGCATGCCTTGGCAAAACTCTCGTGGATTTTCCGAATCGAGACTGCTACCACCAAACACCTCGTAGACCTTCGAGCAGTCATCCTCTCTTTCTCCTTCTTCTCGAGCGTCCAAGGAACCGTCACGTCTCGCGCGTTCGCGCAATCGCCGCGGTCGAAGAACGCGCCGCCGCCCTCTCGCAGTAACGCCGCGTCTAAAACGTGACGCGGCGTTGTTGATTCTTCCTCCTCCATTTTTGCGTCGTCGTCGTCGCGGAGAGAGGCGACGACATCTTCCATCCTCGCAGCGGTTTTGGTGGGTGCACACATTTTTTGTCGTCTTTTTTTGTGTGTGTATTTTTGGCGTTTGGTTGTTTGACATTTTTTGAGGGGGAGGCAGTAAAATTTGGTGGGGAAAAAAATGATTTTAATTCGAACGCGATGATTTTTGAACGAAGAAGAAGAAGATTAAAAAAAACATACTTTTTGTTTGACGCGCATCATAATAACATCATCACAACAAACGCACGCGCACGCGCGATGTCTCTCTCGGCCGAGGACGAATGGAACGAGGAACAACTCAAATTACACGCTCGCGTGGAAACGTTAGACGGCAACCGAGGATTTTGCCGGTACGTTGGCCCAGTTATCGGTCAAACCGGCATTTGGGTTGGCGTCGAATGGGACGACCAGACGCGAGGGAAACACGATGGATGCCACGATGGGAAGAGGTATTTCGAGTGCAAACGAAAACAAACGAAGGAAAGAAAAGAAGAAAACACGCAAGCGAGTTTTGTGAGAGTGCAAAAAGTAGCTCCGTCGACAGATTTCGTGTCTGCGGCAAAGGACAAGTACGAATTGGAAAGTCAAGAGCAGTTGGAGCCGAGATTGGTTTTCGGGACGAATAAAAAGAGCGGTGACGACAACATCGTCGAAGACGATTTGACGGTCGAGTTAAAGACGAAAGCGAGTTTACAGAAGAGTTTGAAAGAGTTAGAGAGGATTTTGTTGCCGAATGCAAGGTTGGAGATGGTGACTCGGGGTGCACGAACAGATGAAGGAGCGGAGACTACTACTACTTCTTCTTCGAGTATAGAAGAAGAAGAAGAAGAAGAAGAAGAAGTACTTGCGAATACATTCAACTTGAACGCGACGCACGTGGACGTATCGGGGAACTTGATGAAGTCTTTCGTCGAGCTCGGTAAGATCGGGAAATATTTTAGGAACCTTGAGATTTTAGACGCGTCGGATGCGTATTACGACGAGGACATTTGTAATATCGAAAGCAGCGGTGACGCACCAGCGTTTGTGAAAGAAATCGCACTCGCAGCCTCGCAGTTCGGGAATTTGAAAACGTTAGCGCTGAATAAGACGCGAACGAGCTGGGAAAAGGCGCTTTTGATTATCGAGCAGATGCCAAATTTAGAAGAGTTGAGGTTGGATAGGAACGGTTTACAAAATATTGCATTGGTGGACGAACGTGCTTCGCTGAAATTCCCCAAGCTGAAAGTGTTAAGTTTGGATGGCAACAAAAGCATCAAGTGGGAGGATATCTGGGCTTTGCGCTTTCTGCCAAAATTGGAAACTTTGTACGCGTCGGATTGCTCAGTCGAGCACATCTTGTACGAAGGTGATAAAGACAACATTAAGAGCTGCTTTCAAAACCTTCGAGGCTTGTTTCTCGGGAACAACTGCGTGTGCTCGTGGCATTCCGTGGACGTGTTGGACAATTTTGCAACGCTCGAGTGCGTTCGACTCTCGCACAATCCGTTTTGTGAAAACGATAGTGCCAGTCGGCACGAAATTGTTGCGAGAGCGGGGAAGTTACTCTCCTTGAACGCTTCGGAAATTACGGAGAAAGAACGTAGGGAGAGTGAAATTCGATACTTACGCAACGTCGTGGCGGAAATTTCATCGTCGAGTGGTACTAGACTCGAAGATATGGAACTTGATGCAAAGATATCCTCGGATGAAGTGCTCGCGAAACACCCTCGCGCGAAAGTATTGAAAGAAATGCACGGCGAGAGAGCGTTAGCAGGCGTGCAAACGACGAAAACGACGCAGTCACAACAGCAGCTCGAATCTAGAGAATCTGACAACGGTACTAAAAACGAAGGCGTGAGTTCGTCGATATCGCTTGCGCTCACGCTCACGCGCGAAGGTAAAGGTTCGAAAGACCGCACTTTTCCAAAAAATGTCACCGTAGCTCGCGTGAAGACGACGTGTGAGAAGTTGTTTGGCATGAAATTAGGCACGAGTACGCTCGCGATTCACGAAGGCGATGCTGCCAAAGGGAACTTCATAGAACTCGAACCAGACCAGGACACGCTCACTTATTTAGGCATAGAAAGTGGGGCGGAGATCTTCATTTTATAAATAGTCATACGCGGAATAATTGGCCGTTCAAAAAAGTGTGTACGCGCGTACGCGTTTCTCACAACTCTCCTAATTCCTCCCTCACAAGTCTTTCTCTTTTCATTTGAGACCCTAAATATTTTAAGAGAGGGGGGGAACAAAAAATGGAAAAACCGCCAGAAGCGCGCGCACACCGAGAAGATCTCCGAGGCGCACCCGTCGAGAAGGCATGCGAGGAGGCACGCCAGTGAAAGCATCGCCGCGCGTCGCGTCGCGGCACACGACCGCGGACACTCCCGTTGGGGCGGTGAGCGCCGGTGGTCAAAAAACCTTGGGGTCCTCTTTAGTGCCTTTGATTAACAAATTGCAAGACATATTCGCCTCCGCTGGTTTGGAAGAACTGGCGGACATCGATTTACCGCAGATTGCGGTGGTGGGAAGTCAATCGAGCGGGAAGAGCAGCGTTTTGGAAGCGCTGGTGCGTGTTCTTTCGTTCGTTTCTGTGCGCGTTTTGGAAGCGCGTTTTTGCGCGAAAGAGAGATACAGATTTCCTTTGTGCTTTTCTCTCCCCAATAGAAACGAACAAACTCTACCTTTTGCGAAACGCGGACGAGCGCTTCGGATGCCAAACTGACCAACCACGTAATTCTTATCTTCTTTTGTACGCGCGATAGGTTGGGCGAGACTTTCTACCGCGAGGACCGGAAATTTGCACGCGCCGACCGCTCCTCTTGCAGCTCGTGCACACGCCTTCCAATCCTCGCGTAAACGCGCCGACTGAATGGGGCGAGTTTCTCCATCGACCAGGAGAACGGTTTACAGATTTCGAAGAGATTCGCAGGGAGATTGACCGAGAAACGAACAGAGTGACTGGAACGAATAAAGCGGTATCAGACCAGCAAATTAGGTTGAAAATATGTTCGCCGAACGTGTTAACAATGACGTTGGTAGATTTGCCAGGTATAACAAGAGTTCCGGTTGGCGATCAGCCGAAAGATATCGAGAAGCAAATAAGGAATATGATTTTGAGCTACATTAAAAGAGATTCGTGTTTGATTTTGGCGGTATCGCCAGCGAACTCGGATTTAGCGAATTCAGACGCGTTGACGTTGGCGCAGTTGGTCGATCCCGAAGGGTTGAGAACTATTGGAGTGATTACGAAACTAGACATAATGGATCGAGGCACAAATGCGAGGGCGTATTTGAAGAATGAGGTGGTGCCGTTAAAATTGGGATACATTGGGGTTGTGAATCGATGTCAAGCGGACATTACGGGGAAAGTAAGCATGGAAAAAGCGAGGAGTGCGGAAGGAGATTTCTTCGAGTCGAGGAAAGAGTACGCGGATATAATCGGCCGGTGCGGTATGAAGGCGTTGGGGAACACAGTGTCTCGATTGTTGTCCGAACACGTGGCGAGACTATTGCCGGTTCTACACCAAACCGTTTCGAAGAAACGGGATAAAGCTGCGTGTGATGTCGCGGAGTTTGGCGAATGCGTTCCGGATTCAGACTCGGCACAAGCGAGTGTTGTTTTGCAGAAAATACACACGTTTTGCAATGCTGTCGATGGCGCTGTGCAAGGTAAATCAAAAAATTTAGCCACGGATTCCTTGGAAGGTGGCGCAAGAGTGCATTACGTTTTGCAAGAGATTTTCGTCAAAGGTTTATGTTCGTTAGATCCAACGCAGCAGTTATCGGAGGAGGATATTCGAACGGCCATTCAAAACGCAGCTGGGACGAAAGCGGTGCTCTTGTTGCCCGAGGAACCGTTTGAAATTTTAGCGAGAAAAGCCATCGAAAAAATGTCCGATCCGTGTCACCAAGCCGCGAGGTTGGTGTACGATGAGTTGACCACAATGATGTCGAATTGCGTGCGAAGAGAAGTGTCGAAGCAGTTTCCAAAGTTAGCTGATGCTATCGAAGAAGCGACGAGAGAATTTTTGAAGAACGGGTTGGAACCGGCAGAATCGATGATTACGAATTTGGTCGATTGTCAGTTAGCACATATAAACACCACGCACCCTGACTTTATTGGCGGAGCTAAAGCACTTGGCGTGGCGCAAGCGCAATTGGAAAAGAGGCGAGCAAAAGAAAGGGCTATATTCGAGCAACAACAAAAGCGAGAAGATATGGAGATAACGGAAAATGAAGGAGACGACAAGCACGACCTGACGCCGACTAAGAAAACGAACACGATGAAATCACCTTTGAAAATAAAAAAATCATCAGAACTTGATAAGAACAATCACGGCGAGCATAGTCGGGCAGATTCGACGAATGAGGTGTCAGTAAATTTAGAGGACAAAGAAAACGGCGCTTCGGAACCGAAAATATCGTGGATATCGAAAGGTTTGTGGGGCGGAAGCACGCCCAAAAAGGAAGACGCGAGAAGCAAAGGATCAACAATGAACGGTACGAAAAGACGAAGCGACTCGCTGAGACAATCTATCCAAGATCTCAACGCGTCGGATCACTTCAAGCATAACTCTTTAGGGGTTGTATCTTTGATGTCTCCGCCGGGAATCTTATTACCCTCGGATATCGATAACGACGAGGAGCTTTTGCAAGTGCTCGTCACGCGAACACTGCTTTCGAGTTACTTCAAACTCACGAGATCCGTTCTCGCCGATATGGTTCCAAAAGCTATCATGCACTTTTTGGTCAACTCAATCGGTCGAGGATTGCAGCAACACTTAATTTCGACTTTATATCATCCAAACGCTGTGAAACAGTTATTGGCGGAAGATCCGGATTCGGCGAGGATGCGAAGAAATGCAACGGATCGATTGGCGGCGTTAAATAAAGCAATGTCGGCAATATCTGCATTTCACGCAGAATTGGTTTAGTTGCTCTCTTTATTATTGTTACAACATAAACACATTACCTATCAATATTATAAATGTGTAGTCCGTTTTATTTCTATGTTTCTCTGAAGCATTTTGTTCTATTCATTAGTATCTTTCGCCCGTGCGTTTAGTACCTCCATGCCGTATGCGTTCGTCGGCATCTACAAATGTTACGTACGGATCTTGTAAACCATATTGAGATTCTCTCGTTGAAGATTTTCTACCTCTCTCTCTCTTCTCCTTCCCGAGCGTTTCGAACATGACGCTACACGCATCGCGCAGAATGGCAAACGCGTGCGCCAAGACCGCCGATGATACTACAGCTTTACTTTCCGTGGATGAGACTACTTTTTTCCACGTCAATCTTTCCTCGTCCGAACGCCAAATCTGTTTACAATTGCTTTTCGCGAGAGAATCGTGCGCGGCATCGTGGGGAGGTGCTAAAGTTTCCCACCATTCTTGCTGTTGAAGCTCTACGTCGTCGTCATTCTTCGTTCCATTGGCAGCATCGCCCTTCATTTCTTCTTCTTGTTCTTCATCATCATTTGCTGCCAGTGTGTGGAAAGAAACGACATCTGTTCGTCCCATCGCGCCAGGTTTCGGTTGTTCACTAATGAAGAATGCAGATTCTTCAATCTCGTTCACAAACGACGCCATTTGAGACAAATCAGAACCCGCTACTTTCGTCGCTGTTCGCGTCCAATCGTGCCAATTCAAAGCGCTTTGTGGAACCGGCGCGCCGTACAATTCACACGTCGACGCAAGAATACCGATCTCACGTTTCACAAAAAGCGTCGACGCATCCTCGTTTGATAAGCGCGTAGATTTTTGTTCGACTTGTGCAGCGTTTTCTTTTTCTCCAGGTGAAGACGTCGTCGTGGATTCAAGTACCACTGCGTTTCTCCTCTCTCGTTTCTCAAATGCCAAACGTAATGACCCATAAATTCCCAACATCTTGTCTTTCAACTCCGACTCCTTCTTACCTTTCTCGTTTAACGTAGCGATAAAATTATCAACTTTCTCTATGGATTTCATCGAACTCCACGCTTCTTGTTCCGTGCTTGCCTTTGGATCGAAGATTAAAAAGATGGGAGCTTTCGAGTGCACGTCGCGAAGCCCGCCAATGGAAGTGTAATAGTGCCGTCCATCGCGATCCTTTCCAAGCTCTGGCGCGCGAATATACGACTTCACCAGCGAGGATTGTATTTCACGATGAAATCTATTGTCATCTCCCTCTTTTTTGCGTTGAATTTCGCGTTCTTCGTCTAATTTTCGCTTCTGGATGAGACTTTTCTGTCTTTCTGTAACTGCCCGCGTGCGTTGTGCCCAGCCATCCTTGCCTTCGCCACCATGAGCGGCATTTTTCTCGTCTTCAGCGTTATTAGTCGTATCATTTTGTGTATTTGCGTCTTTATCAACAGTATCAGCAGTAGTGTCGATATTCTCGCGCTGTCGCACTTCTTCTCGCTTTTTCTGCCACAACTTACTCTTAGTTTCGTCCATCATTTGCACTCTTCGCTCGATGGCGTTTCTCACCAGCTGTGAATCCAAACAATCTTCACACAGTAAACGCAGAACGCTCACCAGCTCTGTGCGAGAAACGTGTTTCCACCGCGTTTCTGAAAGTTTCCGCGCGATGCTCAACATTTCTTCGTGCGGGGAAACAACTGATGTGTTGACAACCAACTTCGACTTGTACGTGAAATACTGCGCTAATATCTCTTGCCAACTTCCAATATCTAACGTCCTGTCCCATAACTCAGCTAAACGCTGGTACGAAGTGGTAATGGCCACTCGTAGGATGCGCTCAAACAGTGCCCCTAATTTCAAATCCGTTGGATTCGAAAGTTCGTAAGAAAGCGTTTGAAACGACGGCGGCAATGCGTAGGTGACATCTCGACCGACGTGGTCCATAAAGGCTGAAATTTCAATCTCAGCAAACGTAATCTCATCCATCTTTGTATTCTCTCCAATATAAACGTCCGGGAACGGTTCTCTCCCTTCTTCATCGGCTAACAGCTTGTCTATTCTCCTCAAAGCCCCATCCGCAATGGGATTCTCTTTGCTCGCCTTTTCCCACCTTGTCCGAGCCGCTCGCACTTTGATTTTCAGTGCCTGCGCTTCAGCTTTCGCGCGTTCTATTGCCGCAATCTCTTCCTCGGTGAGTTTCGGTTTCATCGCTTCTTTTGCTGCCAGGGCTTCCATCTTTTTTTGCCTCGCCTCTTCTTTCCGTTTTTGACTACTTTCTAGTCTGTTCGTGTATCTCATTGCTTCTTTGTCTTGGGAGTAATCGTACTCGTTCTTTCTCACCAGGTCTAATTTTTGTCGCAAACTCTCCATGACTTTAATGGCCTCCACGGCGATGTTCGCATACTTTAAAACGTTGACTCGTTCGTTTTTTATGGATTTGGGTAACTTGATCGGTTCTTTCAACGTCAGATTGGCTTTTTTACGCTTTGCGCGCTGTTCTTTCTTCCACTTCTCTCGTAACGCATCCAGCCGTTTCCTCTCTTCTTCAAGCCACTTCCGATGTTTCAGAAGCGCTTTTCGATCATCCGCGTCGCCTTGGAATATCTCTCGCTCTTTCGGTATATCGAAATTAGGTTTGGGATCCTCCACGAATTTCCGTTTCTTTCGTTCTTCTCTTATGTACTCTTCTTCCTTAGCAAAGAGTTCGTCTTGCATGTGCTCCGCCTTCTCCTGGGCCTCAAACGCGACCGCGATTTGTTTCTGCAACTCCTCCGCCGTTCGTTTTTCTACGTTATTTTTCAACTGCTTCTCATCTACGAGCGCGGTCGGCAGTCGCGTCGATGCAACTTCGTGCACATCTTCTACCACGTTTGCATTTCTTTTCGTTGGCGTTTCGTTATATTCCTGTTGACGTTTCTTCAGTCGAGCCTGAGACAAAGACGTAGTATTCTCATCTCTATTATTCTCACGATCGTTCAAATAACACGTCAACACGTACACCCCTCTAGCAATCCTAGTAAACGTTTTATCTCCCATCATAGACACGATAGTATTCTTCGGAATTGTACTTTTCTTCCAACTCCTTGCTAATCCATTTTTCTCGCTCGTCTTCATGATTTCTTCCACGCTCACGCCATTAGGTTTATCTCTCATGGCCTCAAGTAGGGCGTGTCTGCACGAGCCATATCTAATCGCTTTCGTAAACCCGAGAGAAATGGCTAATCGTTGCGTCTCTTCGTCTGCGAGGTCACCGTCTCGGATTTCAACTGCTGTTTCTTCTTCTATTTCTTCCTGTTCTTTCTTCCGTCGATGTCGCATCTCTCTCTTCGAAGGCACCTCAACAACAGGAGACAATTCTTTATTCACCATTACCTTCTGTTTCTTCCTCCTCTTCTTCTTGTTTTCCTCTTCTTCCTCCTCCTCCGGATGCATCATCTCCGCGTAGTTCCTTCTCGACGCCTTTCGAGACTCTCTCTTTGTCGTCGTAACACCTTCTTCATCACCATCAGTCTTTGTCGCGGAAGCAGGCACATCTTTCGCGCCACGAACGAACGAGAACGGCAGAGCAAACTTATACACGAAGTCCGCGTCCATCTTCCACACCCTGTCTTTCCTCGCGTCGAACGTCGCGTGTTTGTTGACGAAGTTTTTCGCTCTCGAGCGATACGCGTTTCGGTTCTCCTCCGAAAAAAACATCCCTGGCGAGAAGGAATCCATCAACTGTTCGAGCAACGAATCGACGTTTTGGTTGGGATTATGGTGGACGAATCGGCAGATTTCTTGGAGGATTCCGTCGGGGAGCATCGCGGTGGTGCCGGGTGCGTTCGAGGGGGTGGCGTGTTCACGCGAAGATCATCTTTCCTCGCTCGTCGTCGTCGCGCCGTCGTCGTCGTGAAAGTGCCGCCCTCAAAAGTTCTCTCTTTCTTTTTGTCTCTTTATTTAGGGTATCACGGGGTCTCTCTCTCTCTCCCTTGCCTTCTCTTTTCCTCTTCCTCCCCGGAGAGAGGAAAGAGCGTGAGAAAAAGGCAGAAGAGAGCTGCGGAGATAGAACGCGAAGGTAGAAAATGTCTCGCAATCGCGCGTTTCGATTGCTCAAAGACGCGCGCGCGCGCGCATCGGCGACGAGCGTCGGTGGGGCCAGCTCCAGAGTCGGAGGACACGCGGCGGTGAATGCGACGAATTTGACGAGGTATGTATACATTTGCGTGCGCTTCTTTCGAAAGAGGCGGATTTGTTTTTTTGCGCGTGCTACTTCAAAAAACGCGAGGATATCCGGGGATCCGGAATTCGTCGGGACGGTTTTGGGTGAAAAGTGCGCGCGAAAAGTATTCGCTCGCGCGAATAACGGGTCGGCGAACGAGGATAAATCGGACGGGGGCACGTTCGAGCGCGATTTCCGCGCGATGTTTCGATCACGCACCTTTTCGGTCTTCTCTCTTTCTCCGGTGGGGGGGGGGCTTCCGAAGTTTTCAATCGAAAAGGTCTTTTTTTTCTTTCCTCGATGCCGATCTGTTTCTACGTCGAAATGCTCATCTTCGGATCGAAACTTACCTTTCCTTCTCTTTCTTCCCTGCTAACAGTGCACATCCGGAAGGCGTCCGTCACGTTTCCTTGCAAGTCGTGCAACAGCGCATGAAATCTGTGTCGAACATTCAGAAAATCACGAAGGCGATGAAGATGGTCGCTGCGTCGCGTTTAAAACCAGCTCAAGATAAAGCGATGGCCTCGAGAGGAATGGTGACACCGTTTTTTAAATTGCTTGGAGATTTGCCCGGCGTGGAGACCGCGAAGACTTTAATGGTGCCGATTTCCTCGGACAAAGGTTTGTGCGGCGGCATCAACGGGAACGTCGTTAAAACGTCGAACGTGTTGTTGGAGACAGCGAAGGATAAAGAATCGGAGGTTTCTATGGATGTTATTGGTGATAAGGCGAGGGGGTTGATGCAAAGACAAGTGGGGGATTTGTTTGGGACCGTGATGACGGATGCGACGAAGCAACCATTGACATTCGGAACGGCTTCGGCCTTGGCGGAGCAAGTGGCGAAGGACAACGAAGGTAAAGCGCTCATTGTGTACAACAGATTCGTTTCGGCTATTTCGTTCAAGCCGACTATTGCGACTGTGTTATCGGGGGAGGAGTACGAGAAGGCAGCGGAGAACTTGGAGAATAAATTTGATTCGTACGAGGTTGAAGGACCGGATCGTGCAGAGTTTTTGCTCGACTTGGCAGAGTTCAAAACCGGCGCGGTTATGTACAATGCCTTGGCGGAAAACAACACGTCGGAATTGGGATCTAGAATGCAATCTATGGAATCTTCCTCGAAGAACGCGTCAGAGATGTTACAAAAGTTGACCCTCTTGTACAACAGAACGAGACAAGCGGCGATTACCACGGAGTTGATTGAAATTATTTCTGGCGCTTCCGCCTTGGAAGACGCCAAGTAATAACATGCAGAGGAACAAATAAAATATTAAGTAGTTGAATTGTAATTATGTAGTCATAAAATCCAGTAGAACAAAACTTAATGTCTCGCTTGCTTCATCGTGTGCACTCCAGCGCCTGTCGTCGCTTTTTCTTTCAACGCGTGCAAGCCCTCTACAGTATCTTGGACCACTCTGCTCACGCCTTCCTCAATGCTCGGCTCTGCCACCGTCGGCGGCGCTTTCCCGTCTAACGCTTCCTCTATATTCCCGCTCAAAATCAACGCCAACGGATGCATCACCTCCACGGATTCGCACAGAATCTTTAAACTCGCCGTAATTGGAGCGGCTAAAACCATCCCGGGAATCCCCCACAACATACCCCAAAAAATCAAACACAAAAGAACCGTTATCGGGTGCAAATCTAAATGGCCTCCCATCAATTTCGGTTCCACGACGTTCCCAATCGTAAAATGTGCCAAACCGGGCAACACTATCACCAACATCACGTGCAAAAAATGAATATCTTTCGACACCAACACGACCGGCAACGGCAATACGGTCGCGATAATCGGCCCCACGTGCGGAATAAAATTCATCACAAAATGTAACACGCCAAACACCATCGCGAGTTCTACGTCCAACGCGTAATAAATGCTGGCGGCAATGAATCCGTTCAAAGTGCTCACGAAAAATTTTAACATAATGTACCGTTTAATCCGCGTCTCAATTTTTGTCCACACACCACCGGGCACTCTTCTTTCTGCTTTCTGCCTTCGTCTACCTTCCAACAAATACACAACGAAAATCAAGACCAGAACGACATTGCTCAACAAATCCAAAACCGCTTGCAACATCGCGTGCGTCGATTGCGCGACCATCTTTGCTAGAGGGATATCTTGCAATTGCGCTTCGATTACGTCCATGTCGATGTTTTTTCTCGATAACGTCTCCCCAGCCCTGTTCGTCAATTTTACCACGTACCGCTCGTATTTCTTCGCATCTTGTACCAAGTCCTTCACTGAGTGTGAAATCTGTGACGCATGAAGTAGAACAAATTGAGAGACGAGGAATGTCATTCAGCACGATGCGTGCGTGTAAAAATTCCCCCATCCAATCTGAGAGAATTGAGAGGGAGAAAGTGCGAGACAAAAGACAATAAACTCTTACCAAAAACAACAGAGAGCATAATATTCCTAAACCGAAGAATAAAGCAATCGTAATCGAGGCGCCGTGCGGGACTTTCGCCCTGTGCGTACAAAAATCTACAAGAGGCGCTAACGTATAGCTCATCATGACCGCCAAAACTAAAGGGACCAGGACTCTTTGCAACCAATACAACGCGGCAGAGGACATGATGATGGCGATGAGAAGAAGGCACATGGTTCGCACTTTTTCAGCGCTGGCGAGAGATTCTCTCTGCTCGAAGTCCTCGTCGTCTTTGAAACCGTGCGAATATCGAGGAGAGGATCGCGCGTTCGTGCCATCGCGCGGGGATTTCACGCCAAACACGTTTAACATTATCGCTTGTTGTATGCAAACGTTTTGGAAACAATTGAACTTTTCGTTTTGGCGTTTAACTAATTTTTGAGTGCAAAAGAGGAGTAACGAACGGTAAAGAAATATCTCTTTGTGTGTGTGGTGTCTCTCTCTCTCGTGATGGTATATAAAGGTGTTTGAATATCTATTCGATCGTTTCTTTTTCTTCTCTTCTCTTTCGTGCGTATCTTTGACGATTTTACTACCCGGACGCTCTCTCTCGCTCTTGCTCTCGCTCTCTTATCCGTGTGATTTTAATCGTACAAGTCGTCGTCGTCGTCCTGCGCTGCGGCGGCGAACGCGTCGCCGACGGTCTGGGAGCCGCCCGCCGCCGGAGCCGCACCGGCGCCATCACCAGCAGCGACGCCGCCTTGGTTCGGGAATCTAAAATCGCCCACATGGCCCCTGCTTTGTTGTAACGTTTGCGAGAACGCTTGGTACTTGCGAATGTCCGCGTCGGAAACCGAACGGCGGGCATACTTCATCGCCTCTTCAAAGTGCGCTTTGGTGATTTCCGGTACTGGATCGACGTAATTTTCTTCGTCTTCTTCCATGGCGCCTTCTGGTTTTTGCGCCATAGCGCGTTCGCGTTCAATATCTTTCTCGATGCTTTCGCGAATGGCGTATTTGCACGCGCGTTGGCAGATTTCCGTGATATCAGCACCAGAGTAGCCGTGAGTAAACTTGGCCAAGGTTTCGACGTCGACGTCGTTGGCAATCGGGGACTTTCTCAAGTTGGCTTTGAAGATGGAAATTCTCGATTTATCGTCCGGTAACGGGATGTAAATCAACTGGTCCAAACGACCTGGCCGCATCAACGCAGTATCGATGATATCTGGTCGGTTTGTCGCTCCGATGATAAATACTGTCTTCTTCGAGTTCATGCCGTCCATTTCCGTGAGCAATTGGTTCAAGACACGATCGGCGGCACCGCCGGCGTCGCCGGCGGACGAACCTCGCTGGTTCGCAATAGAATCCAACTCGTCGAAGAACAGGACGCATGGGGCGCTCTGCCTAGCTTTATCGAAAACCTCTCTGACGTTGGATTCAGACTCACCAAACCACATCGTCAACAACTCTGGGCCTTTAATAGAAACGAAGTTCGCTTGGCACTCGTTCGCGATTGCTTTCGCCAACAATGTCTTACCGCAACCCGGCGGACCGTAAAACAGCACTCCTTTACTCGGCGCCATGCCAAACTTTTCAAACTTTTCTGGGTGTTCAACCGGGTATTGAACGGTTTCTTGCAATTCTTGCTTGACCGTTTCTAAGCCACCCACGTCGTCCCACGAGACGTTCGGCACTTCCACCACCGTTTCTCTCAACGCAGACGGATTTGTTTGCGCCAATGCTGTTTTAAAGTGGTCGTTACTGATAGCCATAGAATCTAAAATCTCTGCGTCGATTTCGTCGTCTTCCAAATCGATGACGTCCATCTTTTCGCGAATGCATTGCAACGCCGCTTCCGTACACAACGCCGCCAAATCCGCGCCGACGAAACCGTGCGTGTCCTTCGCCACCAACTCTAAATCCACTTCCTCGTCCAACTTCATATTTTTCGTGTGTATTCTCATCACTTCCAAGCGTCCAACTTCATCCGGAACACCGATATCAATCTCGCGATCAAACCTACCAAATCGTCTCAACGCCGGATCGATGCTGTTTGGTCTATTCGTCGCCGCCATGACGATAATGTGCGATCGAGCTTTCAACCCATCCATCAACGTCAACAATTGTGAAACGATTCTTCTCTCCACTTCGCCATTCGTCTTATCTCTCTTTGGCGCGATTGAATCGACTTCATCGATGAAAATAATCGCCGGCGAGTTCTTTTCGGCTTCTTCGAACGCCTTTCTTAAGTTTGATTCGGATTCACCAGCCAACTTGGACATGATTTCCGGACCGTTGATTAAGAAGAAAAATGCGCCAGTTTCGTTCGCTACCGCTCTGGCGATCAACGTTTTCCCAGAACCCGGTGGGCCATACAACAGAATACCTTTCGGTGGTTTCACCCCGATCGTTTTGAACAATTGTGGATGACGCAACGGCAACTCGACCAACTCTCGAATTTGCGCCATTTGCTTCCTCACGCCACCGACGTCGTCGTAGCCAACTTCATCCAAACGCTCTTCGTCTTCGCGGTTAATCGGTTCGCCTTCACAAAAGATCTCCGTGTCCGGCGCGACGATGCAATACTCTGCCGGATCCGTTTCTACGACCTTAAATTCCACCGCTCTCATCCCGCCTCTTGCCAAGAACGTATCGCCTTTCCTCACCGGTCTGTACGCCTCCAAAAAGTACGGTTTCAAATACACGTCGAACAAGTTCCCAGACACGCCTTCAATGGTATCCCCGAATGGTAAAACGTGAATTCTCGCCCCATATTTCACGTCCGTGCACTGATGAATCGAAATCACGTCCCCTAACCTCACGCGTAAATTTTTCCTCACCACTTTGTTCATGCGAACTTTCCCGTCGTCGCACGCGTCGTCCGCCAACACGATGCACACCGTATCCTTGCGCTTCTTCCCTTTCACCAGGACCGTATCGCCTCGAAACAGCTGCAACTCTTCCATCTTCGCAGGAGATAACGCGACGACCGAGTTGTCGTCGTTCACCGCCTCGTCTGTTCGTCAAATGTCGGTGAGTCGTCAGATTTTTTTTCGCGTGAGTCAAACGGTGTGTTGTTGTTTTTACTCCTCCTCTTTTCGCGATTTTGATGCACCACAAAAAAAGAGGTCAAAAAGAGGTGCCGCTGTGGTGCGTCCAAGCGACACGAGAAGCCAAACACACACACACATGCGCGCGCGTTATGTCGATCCCTTCGATCGAAGGAGTTCTACAGAGAAACACAAAAGAAGAGACTCTTTGTCTTCGATGACGAGACGAAGGCCGCGCTCGTGTCGGGCGACGCGATACAACGGGACGACGCACCCCGCGAAACATTTGGACGACACGATTCAAAAGAAGAAAAGCGCGATCGATGATGATGATTTCGACGCTTCGAGATCCCGATGAAAAAAGAGATGAAAAAAAGAAGACGCACCGACGACGAGTCTGTTCGGCGCTTTCTTCCGCTCGAGAATGGCAGTCGCGACGTCTTTGGCCTTGTCTCTCTTCTTCTTCTCCTCGATGTTGTCCGAGGCGAACGCGGCTTTTTCCGGCGCTTTGTCGCCATCACCGCCCCCTTGTTGCGCGTCGTCGCCCGAAGATGCCATGATGATGTCGTCTCTCGATGAAGATGGATTCGACGATGAGGAGGAGGGAAAAAAAGTGAAGAAGAAGAAGAAGAAGAAGAAGAAAAAAAAAACGGTTGGAAAGACTCATACGAAGAAGACTCATCGAGCGACTTTTTTTGCGAGTCAAACCCCACCCCCAAAACAACACCACCCAAACAAAAAAAAAAGTCTTTCAAAAATGATGTCGATGAGAACCTCTTACAACACAACTTTGGGTTCCCCCTCAACGGACGAGCGAAGAAGAGCGCAAAGAAGAAGAAGAAACAAAAGAAACAAAAGAAAAGGAGACCTTTACGAATAAAACGAGTGACCACGTGCCACCACGACACCGCCGTTGGACACGCTGTCGTTTTTGAATGTACAAAAGTTTGATTTTGATGGAGTGGTATTAAAAGAGCGATTCTTCTTCGCTCCGCGTTCCGTACGTGACGGCGGCGCTCCTATTTTTGGTGTTCTTTTCCTCTTCTTCCAACGGAGAATACACGTAGGATTCAATCGCGCGGACGAGCGATTCGCGCTTCGTGCGAATGACCACGGCAACCATGGCCATGCCAACGCAAACGTAGAGCGTTGCAAATCCGGCACCCTCGGTGGGCGAAGACGCTTCTTCTCTAGGAAGGTTCCAACCCAAACGAGGCAAGTTTTGCGACGAGCCGAGTTCAGCTTCCGATTTAGCACTCACCTTTGCACTCGCCTTTGCGCTCACCTTTGCACTCGCCTTTGCGCTCACCTTTGCGCTCGCAGCCCTGGCGCTCGCGGCCCTGGCGCCGTTTGAAAATCTGCACATGTCCATCGCACTGTCTAGAAATCTACTTAAACCACACTCGTACGCCGCTTCAATCTTTTCCGCGCCGTCGAAGATACCGTCGATGTTTAAGCGTTTCAATTCAGACGATGGGCGATTGGCAAACCACGAAATGACGTCTTGATTTAACGATTTCGCGCCTCGGAACATTTGCTTCATGTTTCTCACGCGAGCGACGTTCCAACCAGAGATGTCCGAGTTGAAACTCTTGGCGTCGTAAAACATAAAGGACATGTCAGTGACGGACCTCGTGTTCCAACGCGATAAATCGGCGTTGAACTCTTCGTAATGCTGAAACGCGTGCGTCATGGTTGAAACTTTTGAAACGTCCCAATCTGGCATCATACCAAATCTCGTAACTGCGCCATACTCGACGCATAAACCAGCGGCAGACTCGATGATGCACTTGGACACGGCTCTATAAAACGAATTGTCATCGAGCTGCTTGTGTCTGTGTGAGTTGTGTTCGGCTCGAATTTCATCTGGGGTTTCCGACTGTAATCTATCCAATTTCCTCTTTAATCTCTCGAGCTCTTCGTCCACATCTTCGTCGTCGATTTGATCCATCACGTTGCGATGACGTCTTTTCGTCGTTGATCTCGGCAACAACCCACTTCGCGTTGACGAATTACCTCTGCTCGATGAGAAGGAGGAGGAGGAGGATGAAGAAGAAGAAGAAGAACCTTTCGAGATTTTGCTATGTTTTTTCGAGACGGTACCGTCCGCTTTGAGTTTAAGAGGGTTGGTCATGGAGGCGGACACGACTGATTCTGATTCTTCGTTTTCTTCTTTATTCTTACGATGAGACGAGGGTTTTTTCGAGGATGCCGCTTTCGTCGTCGTAGTCGCTGCCGCCGATGCCGCCAATGCCTCTTCCACTTCTTCGTCATCACCCGTCGCGGCAGTCGCTTCCACTACGCTTTCTGCGCTTTCATCGTCCGCTTTCGAAGTGCTCATGAATCTCTCAAACTCTTTATCGAAGGCTTCTTTGTCTTCTACGAGATCTTCGATTTGATCTTTACTTACCTCAACAGTATCTTCGTCGTCGTTGATGGCGCTGCTTTCGTGCTCCTCCGAATCAGAATCTTCATCGTCTTCTTCTTCTTCTTCTTCTTCTTCTTCTTCTTCTATTTCTTTGACCGTTTTACCCGTGAATTCGTCTAAAGTTTTCTCGGAAGTAACAAACGGGGACTCCTTGTTCACAGATTCCGGATCAATCTCGAGCGCGTCCTTGACCGCGTCTTGATCTTCCGGTGACAAATCCGTAATACTATCCGCCGTGCCTTCTGGACAACCGCCATCAGCGCAATTGATGATGTTTGGATCCATGGACGAGGAGGAAACGGACACGGTCGATGTCGTTGTCGTTGTCGTTGTCGAAGAGGAAGGAGTATATTCCTCCGCTTTTGTGTGCGGGTAGGAAACGTCTGGAGGCACAGAACTTCCCTCGTCGTTTTCGTCATTGCCATCGACCGCATCCGATATTGCTTCGGTATCAACTTCGTTCTCGTTGAGAACTGAAGACGAAGAAGTGTGAGTCGAATCAGTGGACGCCGCCGTGGTGACTTCTTCTTCTATTTCGCTCTTGTCTTCGTCTTCATCATCTTCTTCGTCTGACCCCATCGCCGCTACGATCTTCAAAGACGTTTTCTTTGATTTTTTACTCCTCTGCTTCTTCGTCGTCTCGCCCAACTCAACCTTTTTCTCGTCTTTGCACGTATTCGGCGGCCCGTTCAACGGATGCGCGCACGTAAACCGTCCTAAGAAGTTCGCCGCGCCTAAAAACATTTCCTTCGTATCCGTGGACTCCGATAATCCCCAATCTTTCACGTCGCTTTCATATTCAACCGCGTTTTGAAACATCCCATACGTCGTCTTACACGTTGAAGGTCTCCATTCACTCAAATCCTCCGCGAACGACACCGCGTCCTTAAACATAAAACTCATATCTTTCACCTTCCCCACGTTCCAACTGCCTACACCTTTCCCGTTGAAGTTCGAGGCTTCGCTAAACATCGATCCCATGTCTTCCACGTTGGACGTGTCCCAACGTCCCAGGCCTTTCTTCGACCCTCCGCTAAAATCTCGCGCGCCGCTGAACATCTCTCGCATCGACGTCACCGAACTCGTGTCCCATCTCGACACGTCCCCGTCGAAGGATTCCCGATTGTGGAACGCGTAGTCCATGTCCGTGACGGCCGAGACGTTCCAATCCTTCATCTCCCCGTACTCGCTCTCTCGACCGTACTTTGGACATTTGCCGTGCTCGTCCTCCTCGAGACACTCGGCGATCGCGCCGAGGAAGTTGTCCTGCGTTATCGGAACACCACCAGTATTCGCAACACCTTTACCAAGGCCTTTTTTGTGTTGGCCCTTCAACATCCCCCGTTGCGAGTCCCCGATCGAGGCCGCTGGGTGTTCCCCATCATCGTCCACAAAATGGGACGACGACGACGTAAACGACGACGACGCGCGCGCAGAGCCGCACAACGCGAGAGAAGAAAGAAATGCCAAAGACATCGACATCGACATCGACACAGACG
>Ga0163111_10000706_pt1 | contig 19982 bp, 22 predicted proteins | sample CRUFie1St18metaG_FD_109645 | JGI IMG/M metagenome (GOLD analysis project Ga0163111, IMG submission 109645) | Marine microbial communities from the Costa Rica Dome - CRUD Field 142mm St18 metaG | ecosystem: Environmental > Aquatic > Marine > Oceanic > Photic zone | place: Costa Rica: the Eastern... | reverse complement strand
TTACTTGCTTCCTGATTTATCCACATTAAACACACCTGATATAGACATCTCAGATTTAGGTGATGTGGAAGCAACTCAAAAACTTCTACAAGATGTTGGCGCACTGCCATAGGCTCTGAGTAGAGTTTTAACATTTCCAAAAGAGGGAGAAGTAACTTTCTCCCTCTTTTTTATGTATACTTTAGCGCTATGATAAAGAATAGATTTATAAATAAAAATTATCTCTGGCTATCAGCGATTTCTACATTGATTGCTGCTTCTGTCTCAATACCTTTAATATATTTAATTATAAGGGCGATAAGCTACGAAGGATTTACGGAGTTAATTTTTAGAGAAAGAGTTTTTTGGATAGCATTTAGAACATTATCTCTTGTTGTATCAGTAACTTTTTTTTCAATAGTAATTTCCTTTGTGCTTTCACATTTTTTAACCAAAAGTGATGTCCCTTTAAAAAAGTTATTAACTATTCTTTGTTGCTTACCAATAGTTATACCTAGTTACGTTTATGGAATGGTGTTTGTACATTTATTAGGACCAAGAGGCCAATTATTTCAAATACTAAATTCTTGGAATATTATTGATACATTTCCAGATTTATATGGATTCTGGGGCGCAACCATCACATTAACTTTCTTGTCTTATCCATATGTCTTTTTGCCGCTAAGAGCCGCGATGATAAGTATGGATGATTCATTTGAGGAAGCTTCAAGAAGTTTAGGTAGAGGAAAAATTAAAACTTTTTACTATGTAACTTTACCACTTCTTTTGCCTGCAATGAGATCTGGTGGTTTGCTTGTTGCTCTTTATACCCTTAGCGATTTTGGTGCAGTTGCATTACTAAGGTATCAAACATTTACTTGGGCAATTATGAATATGTACAATGGGGCTTTTAATAGAATATCCGCCGCCGCATTATCATTATTACTTGTTTTCTTTGCCGTGCTTATTTTGAGCTTAGATAGTTTCTTGAAAGGCGCAAGACATTTTTTTTCATCTTCCTCAACTTCCAATTCAAGTTCAATGATTCAATTAGATAATAAAAGATGGTTAGTTTTCGTATTAATTCTGCTAGCTCCTATTATAGGAGCTTTTATACCAATAATTGGATTATTAACCTGGTTATTAAAAGGAATTATATATGGGGATGTTGTTGTGTTTAATGTTGCAACAATTTTTACTTCTCTCAAAGTTTCAATTTTTGCATCAATTTCTACAATGGTTATTTCATTGCCAATATCCTTCTTTGCAGTTAAATATAAAAGTAAGTTTTCTTTGCTGATTGAAAGAATTTCTTACATTGGATTTGGTCTCCCTGGAATAGTTGTAGGATTGTCATTAGTTTATTTCACTATTAATTTTTTATTTCCAATATATCAAACAACTTTAATTTTAATTTTTGGGTATTCTGTTCTGTTTTTACCAGTTGGTGTTAGTGCAATAAAATCAACTCTTGTTCAATTAAATCCAAACCTTGAAGATGCATCTAGAGGGCTTGGTTATAATTATTGGAAAACTTTTTTTAAAGTAACTGTACCTTTGCTTATGCCAAGTATATTAGCCGGTTCGCTACTTATATTTTTATTAACAATGAAAGAGTTGCCATTAACTTTGGTGTTATCCCCATTAAATTTTAAAAGTCTGCCAACAAGCATATGGGCCTATGCATCCGAAGCCTTTTTTGCTTCTGCCGCCTTGCCTGCACTAATATTAATTTTATTATCTGGCCCTGCCTCAGCTTATTTAGTACTCAAAAAAAATAATATAGATGTGAGAGGTTAAATGTTCTGGAAAAGATATCCAAAAATTGAAAAAAGTTCATCTAATTACGGCAAGATTGAATTAGAGGATGTAAATGTATCTTTTGACTCAAGAAATATAATTTTAAAAGACTTTGTTCTAAATATTGATAAAGGAAAATTTGTATCTATTCTTGGTACAAGTGGAATCGGAAAGACAACCTTATTAAGGGTAATATCAGGGTTTAAGAGAATTTCATCAGGTTATATTAGAATAAATGGCCAATTGGCATCATCAGGATTTTCTCATATGCCACCAGAAAATAGGGACTTAGGGTTTGTTTTTCAAGATTATGCTCTTTTTCCTCACTTAAATGTTTTTGAAAATATTGGATTTGGATTAGGTAGAAAGATAAGAGACAGAAGGGCAAAAATTCAGAGCATTATAGAAATGGTTGATTTATCAAGCCATGAAAAAAAATATCCAAATCAACTTTCTGGCGGTCAACAACAAAGAGTTGCAATTGGAAGGGCTTTAGCTATAAACCCTTCAGCAATTTTAATGGATGAACCTTTTTCTAATTTAGATTTTAGTTTGAAATCAACGTTGTCTAATGAAGTAAAAAAAATAATTAGCAACACAGGAACAACTACAATTATGGTAACTCATGATGAAAGAGAGGCTGAAAGATTATCGGACCAATGTTTTCTTCTTGAAGATGGAAAAATTAGGAATGTCTAATCATCATTTTTTATGCTTAGTAAAATTGGTATAGCAATAAAAACTAAAACAGATCCAACTGCAAAAGAAATCCTGTAAGTTTCAAATAAGTCATAAACAAGTCCACCAAGAATTGGTGCGATTGCTGAAAAAATACCTCCAATAGTACTCATCATACCAATTGCAGTTCCATAATTCTTCCTCCCAAAAAAGTCAGCTACCATTGATAATCTTAAAGGAATAGATGCTCCAAATCCTCCACCCCAAGAGAGTGCAAATATCACAATTAACAAGTAACTATTAATTTTAAATCCGAATATTTCTGTTCCAATCAAACTTAATGATAGGGAGCCAATCCCTAAAAAAAAGAAACAAACAGACATCAATATTTTTGAATTTAAATTATTACTGCTAAAGCCAATAAGTAATCTGCTTCCAACATCCGCAAATGCAATAATTGCTATTGAGAACCCAGCTAATGTTAGGGAGACATCAAAGCTAGTTAATGCTGGAATATGTAATAAATTTAATGCAAAAAGGCCCTGACACATGCTTGTAGCAATTGCAAACTTCCAAAATGTAGGAGATTTAAATATTTCTTTTACTGATTTATCTTTTTTTGGGTTATTGTTTGGGTTTGATAAATCATCACTTTCTATTTCATCTTTGCCGTCTGGGTTCAGCCCATAATCCTCTGGAGTTGATCTCATCACAAATGTAGCAGGAAAACCAATAATCCAAAAACCGATCCCTGCAAATATTATTATTGGCCTCCATCCAAAATTACTTATTAATTCTACAAGTAATGGAACAAGCATCCCTCCAATTCCAGAAGCAGACATCATTAATGACAAGGCTAATTTTCTCTTTTCAATAAACCAATTTCCTACTGTAGCAACAAGGACAATAAAAGTTCCGAAAGACATTCCGAGTGTAAGTAGAGATATACAAAGATAAAAATGCCAAATTTCTTGTATAAAACCCATTAGGACAAAACTTAATCCAGTAGTAAAAATTCCAAAAGACATAACTTTTTTTATGCCAAATTTTTTTAAAACTATTCCAACAAATGGTGAAATCATTCCACCTTCAGATCTTTGTATAGACATGCCAGCAGCAGTTAAAGCTCTACTCCACCCTAAAGATTCAACTATAGGATCAAAGAAAGCAGTGAAACCTCTCCAAAAAACAGTGGATGCATAGCCTTGAACAAAGGCTCCGGCGCCAACTATTTTCCATCCGTAAAATAATTTCTTTTTCTCTGAAGACGTATTTCCTCCCTTAAAGACCCATAATTCCATACCCGCTATCTACAGGAATAGTTGCTCCAGTAATTCCGGAAGAGAGTTCATTAAGCATAAAGCATGATGCATTAGCCACTTCATCATGCGTAATATTTCTTTTCAATGGTGATCTTTCTGCATGAGCTTTTCTCATATTGTTAAATCCATTAATGCTCCTTGCTGCTAAAGTTGGTAATGGTCCTGCAGATATAGCATTTACTCTAATATTATCTTTCCCGTATTCATTTGCTAGTTGTCTAACACAGTTTTCTAATGCAGCTTTTGCAGTCCCCATTATGTTGTATCCAGGATAAACTTTCTGTGAAGCTTCAAATGAGAGAGTAATAACAGAGCCACCATTTTTCATTAATTTTGAACCGTATCTTAATATTGGAATCAAACTGTATGCACTTGTTTCTAAAGCAGTAGAAAATCCAGCCTTTGAAATATTTGAAAAATCGCCACCTAAATCCTCTCTTTCTGCATAAGCAATACTATGAACAATAAAATCAACATTTTCAAATTCTTCTGAAGCCTTTGTGAAAAAATTATTTAAACTCTCTTCATTTAAAACATCACACTCTTCAAGAAATGCCGGATTACTATCTTCTAATGATTTGGATACACTATCTCTGACTCTTTCATTTTGATATGAATAACCCAAATTTGCCCCACTTTCACTTAAAACTTTGGCAATATGATATGCAATACTTCTGTGATTTGCGACGCCAAAAATAAGCCCTTTTTTACCTTTAAAGTCCATTTATTTATCCTTACCAGTTTGTAACAGAACCATCATTTCTTTCTAATTGAGGAGGGTCCCATTGTTTAAATTTACTATTCTTTAAATAATTTTCATTCACTTTAATTCCTAGTCCAGGATCATTTGATACAACATACATTGCATTTTCCATTTTATGGCTTGATTGTATTATTTCATCATTTGAAAATCCTGCATTTTCTGCTGCGGATTCTCTTGTTTCTAGCCAAGCAAAATTTGGAACAGATACTCCAAAATGTATAGAGGCTGCAGTACAAATTGGCCCTAATGGATTATGAGGCATCATGTCTATGTAATGACTTTCACACCAACCAGCAACTTTCATAGATTCAGTTATTCCACCAACATTACAAATATCTATTCTTGCAAATTGAGTAATATCATTTTCAATATATGGAATAAATTGCCATTTTGAAGCGAACTCCTCTCCAATTGCAAAAGGAATATTGGTCATTTTTCTTAACGCTTCGTATGAGCTTGGAGTTTCATCTCTAATTGGTTCTTCAAGAAAATCTAAAGTTCCTTGAGGCAATTTATTACAAAAAGATGCAGCCTCCGCAACAGAAAATCTGTGATGTAAATCAACCCCTAAAACTACTTCAGTTCCTAATTCTTTTCTAGCTTCAATTATCCACTTTGCAGTCTTATTTAATGATTCTCTTGGCTCGAAAATATTATTGTCTTCTTGTCTCCTGAAGTTGGAAAAGTTGTCTTCTGAAATTGGAGATGTTGAAAATTTTTTGGAGTATATTGATTCAAATTCTTCATCTCCTCCATCTTGTGATAAGGACAATCTGAAAGCTTGCCATCCTGATTTAATTAATTTTTTTGCCTGATCAATCATTTTTGGCCCTGGAGCTTCTGATGTTGTAGCAAATGTCGGAACCAACTCTCTTTGCTTACCGCCTAATAATTCGTATACAGGAATATCTAAGGCTTTTCCTTTAATATCATGAAGAGCCAAATCGATCGCAGAAATAGCAGCAGTTATTGTTCTCCCGCCCTCAAAATACTGACTTCTGTATAATCTTTGCCAAATTTTTCCTATCTCAAGAGGGTTCATTCCCACTAATAAATTTTTATAATGTTCAACAATTCCGCTCACACCTAATTCTCTAGCAGATAAACCTGACTCACCCCATCCATACAATCCTGAATCAGTTTCAATTTTTATTAAAAGTTGATTTCTGCTCCCTATCCATACCGGATATGAAATTATGTTTTCGATTTTCATAAATAACTCCTTGATTAAGCATATTATTTAAGTTGATAATTTAAAAGTCTTGATTTAAAAAAATTATTTTCTAATGTATTATCAAAAATTATATATTTAATTTAAATATGGAGGCATAATTGTTAGATTATTTTAAAGTTCCCGAAAAGGATGTAGTTGTTGTAAAACCTGAAATTTTGAAAGATACTACTATGCGCATGTTTATGAAGTGTGGAGTTTCAAATGAAGAAGCTGAACTTGGAGCAGATGTATTATTGCATGCTGATTTGAGAGGAATAGAAACTCATGGGGTCTCAAATCTTTTGAGAAACTATATTTCTTGGTTTAATTCAGGTAAAACTAATCCCAATCCTAATTGGAAAATAATTAAGGAATCTCCAACAACTGCAACTATCGATGGTGATGCAGGACTTGGCTTAATGATTACAGCTCATGCAATGAATTTAGCAATTGAAAAAGCTGAGAAGTACGGAACAGGTTCTGTATCAATTCGAAATTCTGAACATTGTGGTGCGGTGGGATATTTTGCAATGATGGCTTTGGAATACGATATGATTGGAACTTGTATGACAGCAGGAGGTAATACTATGGTTCCAACGTTTGGTGCTGAAGCAAAATTAGGAACAAATCCGATCGCAATTGCTGTTCCAACTAAAAATAAACCACCATTTGTTTTCGACGCTGCAACAACTACCATTGCAGGAAATAAGATGGGGTTATTAGAGAGGATAGGAGCTGAAATGCAACCTGGGTGGGTTGCCCATGATGACGGGACTCCTGATATGGAAGGTGGAGGAGAATTTATGTATGCAAAAGGTCCTCAACGCATGCAGCTTCCATTAGGATCAACAAGAGAACTAGGGTCACATAAAGGATACGGTTTAGGTGTTTCAGTTGACATTATGTGCGGAATGTTAAGCAATGGCTTTGGTTTCAAAACATTAGATGCATCGAGAAGAGCGCATTATGTTTCAGCTTTTAGAGTAGATGGATTTGCAGAAGTTGATGATTTCAAGGAATCTATGGATGAAATGTTAAATGGGCTTGAAAAAACTAAGCCTGCTCCTGGTCACGAAAGAGTATTGTATGCTGGCCTAGAAGAATACGAAGAAGAAATTATAAGGAAAAGAGATGGAATTCCTTTGCATAGTGAAGTGGTTGAATGGTACAAAGGTGCTTGTGAAGAAATGAAGTTAGATTTTAATTTAAAATAATCTAAATTTTTTTCCAAAATGGTTTTAGTTTGCTAACTTTGCTAATTACTTTTTTATCCCACTCTATCTGTAAATTTTCGTTTTTCTTAATAAAATTTTTATCCCACTCTATTTTTTTTACTACTTCTTTATCATTGTAGTAAGTTAAGAATATTGATTCTTTAAGAATTACAAATTCATCAAACATATTTTTTTCAAGCCATTTAAGAATTTCTATTTTCCTTTTTTTTTCTAAGGAAAAAAAACTTCCATTCATTCTTACATCAATATTTAGTTTAATAGAATCTAAAATTTTAAATATTGATTTTCTGTGAGTTATTGAATCAAAAAATAATGTCTCTAATTCTTTAACAAGACCTTTATCTCCAGCTGCTAACAGTTCTTGATTAGCCGGAATCATTATATTCATAATTTCTTTTAATAACCTTTTTTCATATTTATCAAGTGAATTCCTATTATTCATTTGCCTGACCTGATGATGTTGTCTGCTATATACAATGATAACGCTTGAATTGTTGGTGTTGGGTTTACTGAGGCTGATGTCACAAATAGACTTCCATCTACGATGTAAACATTTTCAAGGTCATGCATTCTTCCAAACTCATTTGTTACTGAATTTTTAGAATCTAATCCCATTTTTGCTGTACCCATGAGATGCCACCCTGCATATCTCATTAATGAGTTTTCATATAGATATTCGGCACCTGCTTCATCAAGAACCTCTTTAGTTCTTTTTAAAGCAAAATCAAGAATTTTTCTTGAATTTTGACTAACATTATAATTTATTGATACTCCAGGCAATCCATCACTATCTCTATTATTTTTATCTAAAGAAATAAAGTTTGTCTCTTCCGGCAAATCTTCAGCTATTATTGAAAATCCAACAATATTTCCAAAAGATTTTTTAAATTCTTTATGATGATTATCACCCCAATCCATTTCTAATGCGCTAAAAGCAGGCCCATTATTTCTGACCATTTGAAGAGTAAAGCCACGATAAAAATCTCTATTACTATCTGTTTCATAGAATTGTTGAGACATAAGAATATTAGCATTTGGACCAAGAAAAAATTTATTATTTCCTTCAAATCTACCTCTTATAAAAGCATATGGATGAAACATTAAATTTTTTCCTAGTAATCCGCTGCTGTTGCCGAGTCCATTTTCATGACCCAAAGTTGATGACATAAACAAAATTCTTGGGGTTCCAATTGCATTTGAAGCGAGAACTATATTTTTACCTTCTAATTCAAGCTCCTTACCATCTTTTATATATTTAACACTTTTTGCTTTGTAATTATTATCTAAAACGATTTTACTTACCCTGCAATTTGTTAGGATTTTAGTACCATTTTTAACTGCTTTTGGTAAATAATTTTGATCTGTACTAGAAATTGATTCTCTATCCATCAGTGCGTGAGAACCATAAAACTTCCAATTGTTTTTAAAATTATTTGAATTTACATAGTTATCTGATGGCCACCAATGCCAGTTGAGTCTATCGAAAGCTTTGGCAATCCTTTCACCATCTTCTCCAAGAGGCACTGGTTTCAAAGATCTTTCGCTTCTTGGGGGATTTGCTGGATCTCCTGATAGTCCTGAACAACTCATAATTTGATCATTTTCATCATAATATTTTTCCAAATCAAAATAAGATATGGGCCAATCAAATGATATTTTATCTAAAGTTTTTACCCTAAAATCAGATGGATGAAATCTTGGAGTGTGTGCTGTGTAATGAAGAGTACTACCTCCAACAGAATTATACATTAATGGATGTATAGGAGAATTAGAATTATCAATTGGGTAATCATATTTATTTTTTCTGATATTTGGATTCCAATTCCATTCCTTAGCTGCAGATATTTCTATATCACTTCTATTTTTAGGCAAATCATTTCGACTTACATTATCTCCTTGCTCAATGCAAATAACTTTAGCTCCAGCTTTTGACATCTTCCATGAAAATGCTGCTCCTGAAGCACCTGAACCGATAACTATAAAATCTGCAATCTCTTTCATAAAATTTTTTTCATAAAATTAACTTAAATGTTAATATTTGAAAAGTAAAATGTTAGTTTCAGTAATAATTTCTTTTTTAATAATTATAGTATCTGCAGCAATTCCTATTGTTCATTTTGTTGCATTTCCCATTAGCCCATTTTTATCAGGCTTTATTGGGGCTTCAGTTGGTGACTTAGAAAATGAGCAAATAGCATACTTTGGCTTGCTAAGCTCTATATTCCTTTTTTTTCCTCTAATGTTCATTCTTAAATTTACAAACGTTTTTGGTGAAATTGGATGGATTTATTCAATCGTTATTTCACTAATACTAAGTGGTTACATTTGGTTTGGTACAACTATAGGTGCACTTATTAAATTTTGGACTTCTAGAAAATAACTATCTTAAATTTCTTTTCTTTCTGGAAATGCTGCAGAGATTATTATGCTTCCGAAAACCACACCTATGATAATTGCCAAAGAAACAAAGGTATTTAAATGAAAATGCGCAAGTTGATCATTACCGATTCTATCGCCAATCCAGTGAGCTACATATGTAAGAGACATTTTTAAACCGATAAAAACAAGAATTAACGAAAGTCCATATTTTAAAAATCTAAACATATTTTTTATTTCCTGAAGAAGAAAATACAATGGCCTCATTCCTATTACTGCCATCATATTTGAAGTCCATACTATAAAAACATCTTGCGTTATTCCAAAAATAGTAGGAATAGAATCAACCGCAAAAACAATATCAGTGCTTGCCAGTACTACGACGACTAAAAACATTGGAGTGAACATTTTTACTCCGTTTATTTCTGTTCTAAACTTAGATCCATCGAAATCTCTACTTATATTCATAAATTTATTAGATATCTTGAAAAAAAAGTTATTTTCTGGGTTTGAATCTTCCTCATTTACAAATGCAATTTTTATGCCTGTGTAAAGTAAAAATATACCCATAATTAACATTACCCAACTGAAATTACTTAATATTATTGAGCCTAAAGCAATAAAGATTGCCCTAGTTATTAATGCCCCCATAATCCCATAAGTTAAGGCCAATGACTGAAGTTTTTCAGGAATTTGAAAAAACTGAAAAATTATCAAAAATACAAACAAATTATCAAAACATAATGCTTTTTCAGCTATATATCCCGCAAGGAAAGCCACGCCTCTTTCATTGTTGGTCATCAAAGAACCATCCTCAATAAAAAACCAAAATGCTACCACCATAGATATCGATACCCAGGCAAGGCTCCAAATTAACGATGACTTAAATTTGTAAATCCTACCCTTTGAAATATACAGGTCAAATAATAATAGGGTTGAAACGAAAATATTAAAAATAATCCAATGAGTATACTCACCCATTATCTATCAGAGTTAGACACTATTTGGTAATCAATGTTACCTGAAGGACTTTTTACAGAAACCTTTTCATTTTTCGATTTTCCTAAAATTGTTTTTCCAACTGGAGAATCGACAGATATTTTACCATTTAGTGGGTCAGCTTCGTGATAATCGACTAATTGAAACGACTGGACTTCATTATTATCAAGATTTTTTAAACTTACTTTACTTCCTATATTAACTTTTCCCTTGAAAGTTGATTGAGAGGAATCATCAATAATAATTGCACCTCTCATAAGATTTTCAATATCAGTAATTTTAGCCATTACCATTGCTTGAGCTTCTCTCGCCGCTTCAAGAGGAGCATTTTCTCTAACATCCCCATCTTCTCTTGCATTTTGAATATCGCCGGCTAATTCCATTTTTTGTTTATTGAGCTTATCAAGTTGTGAGATCAAGGATTTAAATCTACTTCTAGTTAACTTTGGCCCATCTTCAATAATTTTTGACTTATTTTTAGTTTTTCTTGTTGTGATAATCCTTTTTGATCTTAAATGCGATGGGATATTAAGATCTTTAGAAATGAGTTCATTTTCATGTAAAAATTGTAAGAATTTTTTAATTGATGCCAATCTAGATTGTGTATCTGCATTAGCCATTCTTGAAGTAATTTGCTGACTGTAATCACCTACTTCAGGAGGTCTAATATTAACAAGTTTTTTGTTTTCACCTATACTAACGATAAAATCGTGTATTACAGAACGTTCTTTCATTCTCTCGTCAACTGGTAAAGACCTAACATAGCATTTTAGTGCCTCAATTGCTGACGATTCGGTAGATAATTTTTCATCTGAGATGAGCTTTGATATAGTAGTTTCTTCTGGCATTTTTTCCTCAATTAATATTAAAAATTTAATAAAGTAGTCAACTAATTAAAGTTAGATTACAATAAACAAGTTTCAAATGAATATTATATTCAGAAATGAATTTAAAACAATAATTTAAGAATTAAAAAATATATTACGTAACTCAAAATGACTAAAAGGACATATCAACCTAAAAAAAGAAAAAGAGCAAGAACTCATGGTTTTAGAACTAGGATGAGAACTAAAAGTGGTAGAAGTGTACTTAAAAGAAGAAGAGTTCGAGGAAGGAAACTTTTAACTGTAGTATCCAAAAAATGGATTTAAAAACTAGTTTTGGTTGATACATTAAAGAATTCTAAAGAATTTTTAGAAGTTATTTCAAAAGGACATAAATTTAAAAACTCAGGGTTTATATTTTATTTTTTAAAAAATAACGTTGAGGGTGCCAAGATTGGTATTTCCATAAAGAAAAAAACAGGTAACGCAGTTTATAGAAATAAACTTAAAAGACAAATCAAAAATTTAATCAGTTCAAATATTCATAAATTAAAAGGATTAAATGTAGTGATAGTTAATTACGAAGAAAGAACTCAGCCCGTTAAATTCAATAAACTGAAAATAATTTTTGAAAAGTTTTTTAATGAAGTTAAATCACTGTAAATGTTTAAATATTTATTATTAAAATTTATATCTTTTTATAAAGCCTTTTTATCACCCTACTTAGGTGGAAATTGCAAATATGAACCATCATGTTCAAATTATAGTTATGAAGCCATAAATAAGTATGGAGCTATAAGAGGTATTTATTTAACAGTAATAAGGTTGGTAAGGTGTAATCCCTTTTCAAATGGCGGTTATGATCCGGTTAATTAAATGAGCAGATTAAGAAGAAAATTTGAATTAATTATTATTATGGTAATTGCTTTAATTTTTATTGGTTGTATGAATGACATGCAACATCAAGGTAACTGGTCTTCGCCAGTAATCGAAAAAGATGTAATTATTGTTCCATCAAATGAGGGTAAAATTCATAAATATTTTATTTCACAAAATTCTTTTGATTTAGTTTATAAATATCCTCAAGCAGACATTAAGATTGGATCTTTTTATGGAGATATTTCTATAGTTGACGGTGTTGCATATGGTATCAGTTACGGAAATGATGAAGGTGATAAATGCCAAAACAAGAGCTGTATTTCATACTTATTTGCTGTAAATATTGAAGATATGAATTCAATATGGCCATTAGATTTTATTCAAATTGATGGCGCAATAGTTGGTGGTATAGTGCATTCAAAAGAAAATATATATTTTGCAACTTCTGAAAATGATTCTTTCAATGAAAAGGGTGGTTTTTTTTACTCTGTGAATTCAAAAAATGGAGAAATACAATTTAAAATCCCAATGAAAGACAGAATATACAATTCAATTACAATAAATGATGAAGAAAATATAGCCATAATAGGAGACACCGCAGGAAAATTATCTGTTATTGATATTGATAAAAATTCGGAGTTAATTTCAAAAAATAGAATTTTATCATCAGTTGAAACCAACTATTCAATTATTTCACCTGCAATTCATGTTAGCAGTGAAAACTCTAAAAATAATTACTGTGTTGGAAATATTAATGGCGATGTTAAATGTTTTAAATTGAACATAAATAATAATTACACATTAACTGAATGGGCTTCAGTATCTATAGATGGCTGGATATGGTCAGATATAGAGAAATTAAATGATTCATTTTTTGTGATTTCTCTTTCAAGCAATTTATATAAAATAAATTTTGATGTTGATGATCAAACTTTAGAAATTGTATGGGAACAAAATATAGATAAGAAAGGTAAGCCCGTTTCTGGAATATTAATTAATAATAAAAGTAATCTCATTAATGGAATAATACCTTTTGATAAAGATAAAATTATTATCGCAGAATTAAATAACGGCTCTATTATTGATGAACTTCCATTTAAGGATGGAGTACAATCTTTACCGGCAATTAATGAAGACTTCATCTATTTTATTGATAAAGAAAATAAATTTAGAACCTTCTCTTTGATTGATAGATCTCAAAAATTATGTTTTGACTTAAAAGAAATGAAAGGTTGTGACTAATGGGTTTTTTATGGAATGAAATAATTATGAAGCCAATGGTCAACATCCTAACCATATTTTATTCAATCTTTTCTGATAATTTTGGACTTAGTATTATTACCTTCACTATTTTGATTAGGATTTTAATGATTCCTATATCTTTCAGGCAAGTAAAACAAATGCTTGGAATGCAATCGATACAGCCCAAGTTAAAAAAAATACAAGAAAAATATAAAGATAAAAAAGATAGAGATAGCAGACAAAAATTAAGTCAGGAAACAATGGCTTTGTATAAGCAATCAGGTGTTAACCCTGTAGGTTGCCTTGGGCCGATGATTATTCAGTTGCCAATTTGGATTGGTTTATATAGGGCTATTTTTAAGGTTGTACCAGCTACACCAGAAGGGTTTGCAAATTTATCCTTTTATTTATACTCATGGAATCCTGTAGTGAGTAAAGTCCCATTAAATAGTAAATTTCTAAATATTGATCTTGTAAATCCTGTGCAACAAGCTGGAACTTTTTTTGCAATATTATTGCCAATAGTTGTTGCTTTCACAACCTTTGCACAACAAAAGGTTTCTATGTTTAAAAGTTCTGATCCAAGACAAGAGCAGACTAATAGAATGATGTTATGGATGATGCCAATTATGTTTGGATTCTTTACTTTATCTTTTCCTGCAGGCTTAGCAACATACATAATTTTTTCAAATATTGCAGGTTTTTTTATTCAAATTTATGTACTTAAAAAATTAAAAGTTAAAAATACTTTAAAAGAATTTTTAACACTATCTTCACCGCAAAGAAATGAAGATGATTTAAGCAAACAAAATAATAATAATGAGGAGGCAGATAATGAGCTCACAGCAATTCCAAGGCAAGACAGTAGAGGAAGCAACAAAGCTCGCTCTAGAAGAGCTAAACGCAAATCTAGAAGAGGTTAAAATAGAAGTAGTTTCTCCAGGAAAATCTGGGATTTTAGGTCTTGGTGGAGAACCTGCGATTATAAATGTAATTTTTGAAGAAGAAGCTAAACCAAGAAAATCAACAAAAAGCACTAATAAATCTAAGCCTAAGGTTTCAGAAAAAAATTTTACTCGAGAATTAGACGACATAGATGAAGAGACCGAGAAATTAGCAATAGACATAGTAAATTATCTACTCTCAAGTCTAAAAGTTGAAGTTAAAACATTTTTCAGAGATAAAGATGATTTTGATACAAAGTCTATTTACTTTGAAATTGAAGGTGATGATTCTGGTTTAATAATTGGGCGAAAAGGTGAAACTTTAAGATCATTTGAATTTTTAATATCTTTTATCATAAAAAGGCAACTTGATAAAAGAGTAAGAGTAATTTTAGATGTAGAAGGATACCAAGAGAGAAGAAGGTCTAATTTAGTATCTATTGCAGAAACTACCGCAAAAAAAGTTATAAAATACGGTAAACCAATAAAAATGGATCCAATGTCACCTTTTGATAGAAGAATTATTCATCTTGCGCTTGAAAAAGACAAAAAGGTAATCACTGAAAGTCAAGGAACAGGACCGAGAAGGCAAGTAGTAATTAAATTAAAATAAATTGAAGCAAATTGACATACTTGCAATTGGGAATATTACCCAAGACATAATTAAGTTAAAAAATAATATACATTATGCGCTTGGAGGAACTTCATTTTATGCTTACAAGGTTGCAAATAAATTAGGTTTTGACTTAAGAATAATTTCTGAAATTTCTACAAATTTTAATATTGACGAATATATCGATAATGCCAAGGTATTAAAACAGAAATCATCGACAAGTACTGTTTTTGAAAACGTTTATGTAGATGGATTTAGAAGTCAAAACTTAATAAGCAAGCCAGGAAAATTATTATTAAAAAATTTTAGAGAGAAATTATTAGAAATTAAACCAAAAATAATTTTTTATTGCCCAATTTTTGATGAGATAGAATATAGTTTTTTTGAATTATTTCCACAATCTATTAAAGTTTTAAATTTACAGGGGTTATTAAGAAAAGTTTTAAATAATAAAATTGAAAAAAAACATAAACTTCCAAAATTAGATTTCAAAAAATTTGATACAGTGATACTTTCAGAGCTCGACACAAACTTTGAAAATGCAATAAAAATTTCAGAATCGTCAAAAATTGTATGTTATACATTAGGTAGCAAAGGTGTAAAAATAATTTCAGATGGAAATATTAAACATATAAAAACAATAAATGTAAAAAATATTGATGAAACTGGAGCTGGTGATGTCTGGAGTACATCTTTTATAGTCTTTAAATATTTAATGAAAAAAGATTTATATGATAGTGCCTATTTAGCAAATATATCTGCATCACTATCTATTGAAGGTTTCACAGATCAAAATATTGCAACATATAAAGAAATATTGAGTCATAAATAAAATGAAGAAAATAAGGTTAGATAAATTACTTTTTAAAAAAAAATTAGTAAAAGATATTAAAGAAGCGAGTAATTTAATTTATGAAAAAAAAATAAGAATACCAAATTATAATTCTAAGTTACTTTTTGAACATACAATGGTGAATACAGATTCAGATATAAAAATTTTAGATAAAAAATTTGTTTCAAGAGGTGGAGATAAATTAGATAATCTTTTAACTCAAATTAATTTAGGCGTTAAGAATAAAATATGTTTAGATGTAGGTGCTTCCACCGGCGGATTTACAGATGTACTTCTTCAAAGAGGCGCGAAAAAGGTTTATTGTGTTGATGTTGGAAAGTCACAATTACATTCCAAAATTATAAATGATAAAAGAGTTGAATATTATGAAAATATTAATGCAAAATATAACTTTACTTTGAATTCAAATAAAGTTGATATTATTGTTGTAGATGTTTCTTTTATTTCTGTAAAAAAAATAATACTTCAATTAATAAATTTCTTATCAAAAAATTCTTATCTTGTTGTATTGATAAAGCCGCAATTTGAAGCAAAAAAAAATGAAGTAGAAATTGGCGGGGTAATTAAAAATGTTTTATTAATACCTAAAATTCTTGATGATGTAATAAAAAATATTCAAAAAAATAATTTAAATTTAATAGATTTAAAAAAATCTGAATTGAAGGGAAGAAAAGGGAATCAGGAATTTTTTGCAATTTTCAAATTATCTTAAATCTAAAATTTTTGATTCAGAAAATTAAAATGAGATAATTAAAATATATAGAAATAAATTTATGAGAATTTTAGTAAGCGTTTCAAATAAGACAGGATTAGTTGACTTAATTAATAAGTTATTAATTTGCCATCCTGAATTAGAGATTATATCTACTTCAGGCACTTGTGATTATCTTAAAAAAAATAATATTAATTCAATCGAAGTATCAGAATATACCTCATTTCCAGAAATATTAAATGGAAGGGTTAAATCACTTCACCCTAAAATATTTGGCGGAATCCTATCAAATACAAATTTCTCTGACCATAAAAAAGATTTAATTCAACATAATATTAAAAAAATCGATATGGTTGTTTGCAATCTTTATGAATTTGAAAAAGTAATTAAGTCAAATAATTTCAACCACAATGAAGCAATTGAAAATATAGATATTGGCGGTTCAGCAATTTTAAGGGCAGCTGCTAAAAATTATTCAGAATTAATTGTATTATCAGACCCTTCTGATTATGAGCAAGCGCTTGAACTTATCATTAAAGAAAATGTTAATGAAAGTTTTAAAAAATATCTGGCATCAAAAGTATTTAGATTTTTATCGAATTATGACGATAATATATCAAACTATTTAAGTGATTCTGATAAACAATATTTTCCTAAAAATATAGAATTTAAAAAATTGAGATATGGAGAAAATCCACATCAAAAAGGCTATATCTATTCTAATAATTTTGAAGGAGGTATAGCTAATTCAAAAATTATTGCCGGCAAAGAAATGTCTTATAATAATTATCTTGATTCAGATGCAGCTTTTCTATCATCAAATAATTTTGAAAAAAATTGTGTTTCAGTTGTTAAACATACAAATGTTTGTGGCCTATCAGTAAATAAAAAACAAATTATTGCATTTAAAGATGCTGTCAAAGGCGATCCAATTTCATCATATGGAGGAATACTTGGATTTAATTCTGAAGTAGAAGAAGAGGTAGCAAAAGAAATTATCAAAAGTTTTTTTGAAATAATTGTTGCTCCAAAATATAGTAAAGAAAGTTTAAATATTCTTAAATCAAAGAAGAATTTAAGAATAATTGAATCTAAATATAAAAATTCTGATGAATTATACTTTAGATCAATTTCTGGTGGTTTATTAGCTCAATCTCAAAACATACTTCAAAGTTATGACCAAAAGATAGTTACTGAAAAAAAACCAAATGAAAAACAATTAATAGATTTAAAATTTGCATGGGATCTTTGCTCATTCGTAAAGTCTAATTCAATATTATTAGTTAAAAATAAAACACTCTTAGGGATGGGTGCTGGTCAGCCAAATAGAATTAAAAGTGTTCAAATAGCCGGAGAAGTTGCAGGAACAGATAGTGACGGAAGTATTCTGGCATCTGACGCCTTTTTTCCTTTTCCTGATTCAATAATTAAGGCGTATGAGCTTGGGGTTAAATGTATAATTCAACCAGGTGGATCCGTAAATGATGAAGAAGTTATTAAAGAAGCAAACAATAGAGAAATATCTATGATCTTTACTGGTCAAAGGAGATTTACACATTAAATGGAACAATCTATTGATATAGTTTTACCTGTTTACAATGAATCTAAAAATCTTGAAAAAAGATTTTTAAAACTTTACGAATTTATGTCAAAACAATTTGATAATAATTGGATTATTACAATTGCAGAAAACGGCTCAAATGATAATACACTTCAAATTTCAAAAATATTACAATCAAAGTATAAAAATTGTAGAGTAATTTCAAACGAAGAAGCTGGAAAAGGTTTAGCATTAAAAAATGCATGGTTAACAAGTAACGCAGATATTTTTGGCTATATGGACTCTGACCTATCAACCGATATTGAAATCCTACCTGAATTTATAAATAAGATTATAGAAAAAAACTACGATTTTGTTATTGGGTCTAGATTAGTTAGTGGCTCGAAAGTTATTGGCAGGAGTTTAAAAAGAGAAATAATTTCTAGAAGTTACAGCAGAATATTTAGATTTATACTATCTGTTAGTTTTTATGATGCACAATGTGGATTTAAAATTGCAAAAAAAGAAGCTGTTTTAAAAATTATTGATGATTGCAAAGACAAAGAGTGGTTTTTTGATACTGAAATATTATATAAAGCTGAAAAAAATAATTTATCTATATGTGAAGTACCTGTAACATGGGTAGACGATAGAGATTCAAGTGTGAATATAATATCTACAATAATAAATGATTTAATAGGGCTTATTAGGTTGAGATTAGGAAAATGAAAGATAAGTTTGATTTAAATAAACTTGTTCTTGTCGGTGAAACAACAGAAGCAAGTTTAAGAAGAACATCTGAAATACTTAGAGACCAAGGTTTAAATCCTAATGTAACAATAGAATTTATTTCTAAAGAACAGGGTGTTTTTAGTGGTTACGGAGAAATATCCCAAATAATTTCAAGATTTTTACCTAAAGCATTTAGAGATGAAGTATGGTGTTTAAATGATGGGGATATATTTACTAAAGGCGAAGTTATTCTAAGGGTTAATTGCGCTTTTGCTGTCATTGCAAATTATATAACAGCTATTAATGGCATAATTTCATCTTCATCAGGTTGGGCAACTGGTGCAAAAGAATGTGTTGATTCTGCTGAAGGCATCCCAATTGTAAATTTTGGAGCTCCTCATGTGCACCCAAATGTTGTTGGGATAATGGATTATTCTTCTATTCAAGGTGGCGCCAAAGGGTGCTCTTCAGTTCTTGGAGCAAGTCTTGCAGATTTGACTCCCGTTGGAAGTATGAATGAATCATTGGTAGTAATAATGGGAGATGTGGTTGAAGCAGCTGAGGCATTAGTGAACAGTGGAGATCCTGAATTACCTAAGGTAGTCAGTATAGGAATTCTTGGGGATGAAGCAGAAGAAGCAAAGAAAGTTGTTGAAAATTTTCCTTCAATTAGAGGTCTTAAATTAGAAACACCTGATGAAAGAGGGGGAGTTAAAGGTGAAATATTAAGAGAGGTCAGAGAAAGATTAGACCAATTAGGTTTCATTAATACTCAACTATCAATATCAGGAGATTTAGAGCCAAAACAAATTAAAGAAATTATTGAAATAGAAAAAGAATGGCAGAGCGAGACAAGCTCAAATTTTGAAAATAACGAATCTGAAAATACACCATCTAACAATTTAAATAGAAGATTAGTTCAAGCTATTGGAGTAGATAGATATATTGCCTGTCGAAGACCTCTTAAAATAGGTTCATTTTTAAAAATGATTGATGGTAATCCGGTAGCTAAAAGAGGACAAGTTCCTGGAATTTTATCTGGGGCAAGACTTAATAAAATGTCATTTGGAAATTAGTTTAATTAAAGATATTTCAGTGGAAGTTGCTCTTACAGCAATTGGCCCAGGCATATCTAAAGAAAAATTGATTTTTTGAGACAAGCATTGGGATAAAATTATATCTAAATGCTTACTTTCTATGAAAATACTTGGTGAAAAGGATTCGCACTTTGATTTCAAAATTAATTTTTTCTCTAAGTTATCTAATTCATTAAATTTA
>Ga0163111_10000705_pt1 | contig 19993 bp, 15 predicted proteins | sample CRUFie1St18metaG_FD_109645 | JGI IMG/M metagenome (GOLD analysis project Ga0163111, IMG submission 109645) | Marine microbial communities from the Costa Rica Dome - CRUD Field 142mm St18 metaG | ecosystem: Environmental > Aquatic > Marine > Oceanic > Photic zone | place: Costa Rica: the Eastern... | reverse complement strand
CCAGCACCAGGTTCTTGATGCCGAGCTGGTGGCACAGGAAGCTGTGCCGTTTCGTCTGCACAAGCACACCCTTGCGCGCATCGGTCAGGATCACGGCGCAATCGGCGGTGGAAGCGCCGGTCACCATGTTACGCGTATACTGCTCGTGACCCGGACAGTCGGCCACGATGAACTTACGTTTCTCGGTGGCGAAGAAGCGGTAGGCGACGTCGATCGTGATGCCCTGTTCGCGCTCCGCGGCAAGCCCGTCGACGAGCAGGGCGAAGTCGATCTCCTGGCCCTGCGTGCCCACGCGCTTGCTGTCGTTCTCGAGCGCGGCGAGCTGGTCCTCGAAGATCATCTTCGAATCGTAGAGCAGGCGGCCGATGAGCGTGGACTTCCCATCATCAACGCTGCCGCAGGTGATAAAGCGCAGCATCGACTTGTTCTGGTGCTGGTCGAGATAGGCCTCGATATCCTCGGCGATCAACGCGTCGGTCTTGTAGATAGGGTCGGTCATCAGAAGTACCCCTCCTGCTTCTTCTTCTCCATCGAGGCGTCGCCCGCATCCTTGTCGATCACGCGCCCCTGCCGTTCGCTGGTGGTGGTCAGCAGCATTTCCTGCACCACTTCCTGCAGCGTGGCTGCCTCGCTTTCTACTGCGCCGGTAAGCGGGAAGCAGCCGAGCGTGCGGAAGCGGATCGAGCGTTCGGTGATCTCGGGCCTGTAGCCCATCACCTTTTCTAGCCGCTCGATGTCGTCGGCCATGAACAGCCCGCCTTCATGCTCGTAGGTCGGGCGCTTGGCGCTGAAATAGAGCGGCACGATCTCGATATTCTCGGCCATGATATATTGCCAGATGTCGAGCTCGGTCCAGTTGGACAGCGGGAAGACGCGGATGCTCTCACCCTTTTTCTTGCGTGCATTGTAGAGGTTCCACAGCTCGGGCCGCTGGTTTTTCGGATCCCAGCCATGCGTGGCGGTGCGGAAGGAGAAGATGCGCTCTTTGGCGCGGCTCTTTTCCTCGTCGCGGCGGGCACCGCCGAAAGCTGCATCGAATCCGTGCTTGTCGAGCGCCTGCTTGAGCCCCTCGGTCTTCCACATGTCAGTGTGCAGCGGACCGTGGTCGAACGGGTTGATCCCGCGCTCTTCGGCCTCGGGATTCTGGTGAACGATCAGTTCCATCCCGGCATCCTGCGCTGCCTTTTCGCGAAGTTTGTACATGTCCTGGAACTTCCACGTCGTATCGACATGCATCAGCGGGAAGGGCGGGGGCGACGGATAGAAAGCCTTCTTGGCCAGATGCAGCATCACCGCGCTGTCCTTGCCGATCGAATAGAGCATCACCGGCTTGTCCGCCTCGGCGGCAACCTCGCGCATGATGTGGATACTCTCCGCCTCAAGCCGCTGGAGATGGGTCAAGGTTGTGGTGTCGGTCATGGTCAGCTCCGCAATTCGTCCGCGCAAGATAGGTCGCGATCTCCGAATTGGACCTCCCAAATGGGAGGTGATAGAAATGCTTGCATGCGTATTCCCAACCTTGGTGAAACCGACCTTCTGGTGCCGTTGCATTCGGGCATGTTCGAACAGCCCATGTGGCAGGCCTTCCTGCGCCGTTTGAGGGGCGTTTGCGCGGCAGAAGGGGTTTCGATCATGCTCGCCGGATCAGGCGAAGGGCATGAGGTCGTCCTGCGCGAAGGCGCAGGGGTTGCCGTTCCGGACAACGCGATGCGCGAAGCCAGGGTTTATACCGGCGACGAATTGCAGGCCGCCGATCCCGGCCTTCGGGCGGTGCGCGTCGGTGCTACGGATGCAATGGTCACGCTCGCCGTCAGCGGATCGCCCGCGCCCGGAGCGGAAATCGCCAGCCTGCTGTCGGCGCTGGTCCCGCACCTGCGCGTCGCGCTCCAGGTGCTCTCGGCAATCGAACGCGAACGTGGCCGCGCATCGGCCAGCGCCGAAGCGTTCCGGCGGATGAACTTCGGCTGGATCGCACTCGACGAGCGCTGCCGCATCGTGGAGCTCGATGCACAGGCCGAACGCCTGCTCGAACGGATGGGGTCATTGCGGCGCGGCCCCTATGACCGCCTGGTCCCGGCCCAGCCAACAATCGATCGGCAATTGACCGGACTGGTCAAGGCGATGGCGCAGGACCGCCGTCATCGCCCGCGCGCGATCAATCTCAGTCAGGACCCGTGGGTCGACATTCTCGTGGCACCGATGCGGGTCGATACGCTGGCAGGCGGGGGCAGGGCGGTGGCGGCGGTCTATCTGCGCGGCGACCGGAGCTCGATCGCGGACCGACATGAACAGCTGGTCGACCTCTTCGGCCTGACGCCTGCTGAGGCGCGTCTTGCCTGGGCGCTCGCGCAGGGTCTTTCGATTGCCGAGGCGGCGGATGCTCACGGTCTTACCACAGAAACCGCCCGCTATTACTCGAAGCGGATCTACGCCAAGACCGGGGCCCGCGGGCAGGTCGATCTGGTGCGCAATATCCTCACCGGCGTTCTCGCCCTGGCCTAGCCAGTGCGGGCGGTCAGGTCGGACCAGAAGGCTTCTGCCCCCGCTGCAACCACTTTGCTGCCCAGTTCGCGGCTCCAATAGGAATCGTTGCCGAACTCCGATCGCCATTGCCACAGCCGCTTCGTCAACGGGTGCAGCCCGTACTCCTGCGTAAAGCCGATCGCACCATGGACCTGATGGGCGACCGTGGTGCCGATTTCCACCGCGCGGTTGGCCCGCAGCTTGGCGGCAGCGATTTCGAAGGCGGCATCATCGCGATCGAGCGCCTGCGCCGCCCCCACTGCGGCGCAGTTTGCTGCTGCGGCTTCGCCTGCAAAGCCGGCGAGCGCCTGTTGCACCGCCTGGAACTTGCCCAGTGGGCGTCCGAACTGCCGGCGTTCGTTGACGTAACCGACCGATAGCGCAAGTGCCGCGTCCAACGCGCCCGCGATTTGTGCCGTGCGTGCAAAGGCCATCAGCGCGAACTGGCGCGACGATCCCGCTTCCGCCACGCGGCCAACGATCTGCGCGGGCAGGTCGATGCCGAGCGCGTGGTATCCCGCAAGACGGAACACGGTCAACGCGTCGAGCCAGTCGCCGCCGAAACCGCCCTCTCTCTCGGGAACAAGCAGCAGGGGAAGCCCCAGTTCATCGATCTTCGCGCCGTCGATTTCCTCGGTTGCGTCGGGACCGAGTTCGGCGAACAAGGGGTCGGCCATTTCGGCCAGCATGCGCCTGCTTTCACTCATCGTAGCCCGAGTCCCCGTGCGATGATGCCCTTCACGATCTCGCGCGTTCCGCCGCGAAGCGAGAAGCTCGGGCTGACCTGCAGGAGGTAGAAGCATACCGAACGCAGCACTTCGGTATCCGCTGCACCGAAATCGACTGCCGCCTGCACCAGTTGCGGGATCGCCTGTTCGTACGAATTGCCGAGATCCTTGACGATCGTGGCCTCGAGCGCGGGGTCCTCGCCGCGCGCGAGCTTGGCGGCCACCGAGGCGCTCATCAGCCGCAGCGTCCAGGCTTCCGCTGCGAGCCTGCCGACCAGTGCGACCAGCGCCGGATCGTTTTCTGTCTGCGCATGGCGCACCAGTTCGAGGAACAGCACCATCGAGGAGAGGTAGCGTTCTGGCCCCGAACGTTCGAGCGACAGTTCCGCGGTGGCTTGCGTCCATCCTTCGCCCTCGACCCCCAGCAGTGCGTTCGCGGGAAGGCGGACATTGTCGAAAAACACCTCGTTGAATTCATGCGCGCCAGTCAGGTCGATGATCGGTTTCACGCTGACTCCGGGCGCATCCATCGGCACCACCAGTTGCGAAAGCCCCTGCTGGCGCTCGCTTCCGGCCTTGGTGCGCACCAATGCGATCATGAAATGGCTGACATGCGCACCCGTGGTCCAGACCTTCTGCCCGTCGAGCACCCATTCATCGCCATCGCGGCGCGCAGCGGTGCGGACCGAGGCCAGGTCGGAGCCTGAATTCGGTTCGCTCAGGCCGATACAGGCGAAAGCCTCACCACGCGCGATCGCGGGCACCCAGCGGCGCTTGAGTTCCTCGTTGCCGAGCCGCAACAGCAGCGGACCGCTCTGCCGGTCGGCAATCCAGTGCGCCCCCACTGGCGCGCCCGCGGCAAGCAATTCCTCGATCACGACATAGCGTTCGAGCTGGCTGCGTTCGTGCCCGCCATACTCCTTGGGCCACGTCATACCGAGCAGGCCGGCGTCGCCCAGCCGGCGGCTGAATTCGGGGTCCGCCTTGGTCCAGCTATTGGCGCGCCTGACCGGATCGCGCTCGCCATGTTCGGCGACCAGCGCGCGCACCTGATCCCGCAGCGCGGCAGCGTTGTCGGGCCAGTCGACCGCTTCGGTAACGAAGGTTTGCATCGCTCTCCTCTCGCGGCCCTCATTCCCAATTTGCAGCGATCCCGCAAGACCCGTTGCATCGAGCAACGAATCCCGACACTGTGTTGTGCAAACGAATCCGGCATATCGGCGAGGAGAGAGAGGATGACCGACTACAAGAACCTGATCGACGGCGAGATGGTCGACAATGGCGAATGGCTGGAGGTCCTGAACCCGGCGAACGAACAGGTCGTCGGCCGTGTGCCTGCCGCGGGCAAGGACGAGCTCGATCGCGCGGTCGCCGCTGCCCGTCGTGCGTTCAAGAGCTGGAAGAAAACCTCGCACGAGGAGCGCCAGCAAGTCATCCAGGGCATCGCCGCGGCGATCAAGGCAAATGCGGATGAACTGTTCCGCCTGCTGACCACCGAGCAGGGCAAGCCGCACGCGCAGGCGCAGCAGGAGATCTATGGCGCTGCCGGCCTGGCAGCGGCGCAGTCGACACTGACGCTCGACGACGTCGTCAATCAGGATGACGATACGCGCCTGTCGCGCACACGCCGCGTTCCCGTGGGCGTGGTCGGTGGCATCGTGCCGTGGAACTTCCCGATCATGATGGCGATCCAGAAGATCGTCCCTGCGCTGGTCGCGGGCTGCACGATCGTGCTGAAGCCGTCGCCCTTCACCCCGCTGACCACGCTGCGTATCGCCGAACTGATCAAGGATGTGGTTCCGGCAGGCACCGTCAACATCATCACCGGCGAGGACACTCTCGGCCCGCTGATTACCGGTCATCCCGATATCGACAAGATCACCTTCACCGGCTCGACCGCGACCGGAAAAAAGATCATGGAAGGTGCCGCGGGCGACCTCAAGCGCATCACGCTCGAGCTGGGTGGCAACGACGCCTCGATCGTGCTGCCTGATGCCGATGTCGAAAAGGTCGCCGAACAGCTGTTCTGGTCGAGCTTTTCCAATGCGGGCCAGGTCTGCATCGCCGCGAAGCGGATCTATATCCACGAAGACATCTACGACGACCTGTCCAAGGCGATCGCCGAATATGCCAAGACCGTGGTCGTGGGCGACGGTTCGCAGCAGGGTACGGGTGTCGGGCCGATCCAGAACAAGAAACAGTACGAGCGCGTCCTCGAGCTGATCCAGGATGCGAAGGACAATGGCTACAAGTTCCTGACCGGGGGCGACAAGGACCCGTCGGGCACGGGCTATTATGTGCCGATCACGATCCTCGACAATCCGCCCGAAGACGCGCGCATCGTCGCCGAGGAACAGTTCGGCCCGGTGATGCCGTTGATGAAGTTCGGAAGCGTCGACGAGGTGATCGAACGCGCCAACAACTCGGAATACGGCCTCGCCGGCGCAGTATGGACCAAGGATACCGACAAGGGCGTCGAGATCGCCGAACAACTCGAAACCGGCACCGTGTGGATCAACGAATTCATGCAGCTGTCGCCGTTCGCGCCTTTCGGTGGACACAAGCAATCGGGCTTCGGGGCCGAATACGGCATCGATGGGCTGAAGGAATTCACCTATCCGCAGGTCATCACGGTCAAGCGCGACGCGGCGGTCTGATCTGCTTCACTCCGGGCGGTGCGGACCATAGCCGCCGCCGCCCGGGGTCAGCACCACGAAGCGATCGCCCGGCCGCATGTCGGCCCAGCCGGTCGCACCCAGTTCCTCGCGCGATCCGTCGGCACGTTCCACCCAGTTGCGACCCGGCTCGGCATCGCAGCCACCGGCAATGCCACGCGGTGCGACCGCGCGGCGATTGGCGAGCATGTTGGCGCGCATCGGCGCGAGGAAGCTTATCCGGCGCTCGACACCGTCGCCACCGCGATTTTGCCCGGCACCGCCCGACCCGTGCCTGATGGCGAAACCGTCGACCCGCACGGGCAGGCGCGTTTCGAGAATCTCAGGGTCGGTCAGCCGGGAATTGGTCATGTGCGTCTGGACCGCGCTGGTCCCCGGATGGTCGGGACCCGCGCCCGAACCGCCGCAAATCGTTTCGTAATACTGGTCGGCACCATCGCCGAAGGTGAAGTTGTTCATCGTGCCCTGGCTCGGCGCGAGCCGGCCCGTTGCGGCGAACAGCGTGTCGGTCACCACCTGGCTGGTCTCCACATTGCCGGCCACCACTGCGGCCCCGGGGCGGGGGTTGAGCATCGAGCCTTCGGGAACGATCAGTTCGACCGGCCGCAGGCAGCCATCGTTCATCGGGATCGCATCGTCCACCAGCGTCCGCACGACATACAGCGCCGCCGCGCGGGTGATCGATTTCGGCGCATTGAAATTGTCTGGCAGCTGGTCGCTGGTGCCGGTAAAATCGAACACGGCCGAGCGGTTGGCGTGGTCGATCCGGATTGCGGCCCTGACCACTGCGCCATTGTCCATCGCATAGGCGAATTCGCCGTCGCTCAGCCGGTCGAGCAGCCCGCGCACGCTCTCTTCGGCATTGGCCAGCACGTGTGCCATATAGGCACTGACGACATCTGCGCCCTGATCGCGTGCCGCGCCATGCAGCAGTTCCATCCCGCGCGTGCACGCGGCAAGCTGTGCGCGAAGGTCGGAGATGTTGCGATCGGGGTTGCGCGCGGGGAAGCGCGCGGAGGCTAGCAGCTCGCGGATCTCGGTTTCGAGAAAGCGGCCCGCGTCGACCAGCAGCGCATTGTCGATCAGAACGCCTTCTTCTTCGATCGTGCGGCTTTCGGGCGGCATTGATCCGGGCGCGATCCCGCCCACATCGGAATGGTGCCCGCGCGCGGCGACGAAGGCGTCGGGCTCGTTCCCGTCCTCGGAGTAGAAGACAGGGACGATTACCGTGATGTCGGGCAGGTGCGTCCCGCCGCGATAGGGATCGTTGAGCATGTAGGCGTCACCGCGGCGGAAACCCCGCCCGTCGCGCGCCTGGCCGCGCGCTTCGATGACACGCGCAATGCTGTCTCCCATGCTGCCGAGATGCACCGGGATATGCGGTGCATTGGCGATCAGTTCGCCGCCGGCATCGAACAGCGCGCAGGAGAAGTCGAGCCGCTCCTTGATGTTGACCGAAGTGGCAGTCGACTGGAGCACGACGCCCATTTCCTCGGCGATGGCCATGAAGAGGTTGTTGAATATCTCCAGCCGCACCGGGTCGGCCTCGGTCCCGGCGACGCGGTCGCGCGCCAGCGCTTCGCACCGCGTCAACACCAGGCTGCCTTCCTCGGCCAGCCGAGCCTCCCAGCCACGCTCGACAACCGTGGTCGAAGCCGGGTCGATGACCAGCACCGGGCCCGCAACGCTTTCCCCGAGCGACAGGCTTGCGCGCTCTACCGTCGGCCAGTCACCCTCCGCCTCGCCCCGCACAGGGATGGGTTCGGCGCGCGCCTCTCCGAGCCCGCCCGAAGTGCCGCTCGCTTCGACGCTGAGCGCTTCGACAATGATCGGCGCGGTATCGTCCGAATAGCCGAACTGGCGCCGATGCAGCATGCGGAACGTGCGGTCCATTTCGCCGTCGGGAGAGCAGTTCACTGCGATGACGCTGTCGCTACCCGCAAAACGCAGCCGCGCACGGCTTTCGATAGTCACCACGTCGGGAGCGATGCCCTGTTGGGCCAGCGCGGTTCGCGCCTCTTCCTCCAATGCGCCGAGCTCGGTAGCAAATCCCTCGTCGAGCGGGCGGACGAGACTGACTTCGCGGATCGCTTTTACCGGGGCAAGGCCGATGCCATAAGCGGACAGAATGCCTGCCAGCGGGTGGACCAGCACGGTTTCCATACCCAGTGCATCGGCTACGCGGCAGGCGTGCTGACCGCCTGCGCCACCAAAGCAGGCCAGCGCATAGGATGTCACGTCGTGCCCGCGTGCCACGCTGATCTTGCGGATCGCATTGGCCATGCTGTCGACGGCGATGGCGAGGAAGCCTTCTGCAATCTCTTCGAGCGAGCGCTCCTCCGGCAACGCGGCGGCGATCTCGGCAAGCCGCGTGCGCGATGCATCGCGATCAAGCGGCTGGTCGCCACCGGGGCCGAAGACGCTGGGAAAGAATGCCGGATCGATCCGGCCGAGGAACAGGTTGCAGTCGGTCACCGTGAGCGGGCCACCCTTGCGGTAGCAGGCGGGCCCCGGGTCCGCTCCGGCGCTTTCGGGGCCGACGCGGAATCGCCCGGCGTCGTAGTGGCAGATCGACCCGCCACCTGCCGCGACGGTGTGGATCTGCATCATCGGGGCCGCCACGCGCACGCCGGCCACCACGCTGTCTCCGGTGAGTTCGAAGTCGCCCGCATAGTGCGCCACGTCGGTGCTGGTGCCGCCCATATCGAAACCGATCAGGCGGTTGTGTCCCAGAGGTTCGCTTGCCGCGACCATGCCCACGACGCCGCCAGCAGGGCCCGAAAGGATCGCATCCTTCCCGCGGAAGGCGCCGACTTCGGCCAGCCCGCCGTTCGACTGCATGAAGCGCAGGCTTTCGGTTTCGGGAAGGCCGGCCTGCAGCGTGTCTGTATAGCGCCGCAGGACGGGCGAGAGATAGGCATCGACCACGCTGGTATCGCCGCGCGGGACGAGCCGGATCAGCGGTGCAACTTCGTGGCTGACGCTGACCTGCGCGAAACCCGCGTCGCGTGCGAGCATGGCCAATCGCATCTCGTGATCGCGATACTTCCACCCATGCACCAGCACGATTGCCAGCGCATCGAACCCTTCATCGCGCAGCCTGGCGAACGTCGCACGTGCGTCGGACTCGTCGAGCGGTTGCAGCACCGTGCCATCGGCGCCGACCCGCTCATCGATCTCGACCACCTCTGCGGGCAATTGTTCGGGCAGGACGATATGCCGTGCGAAGATATCGGGCCGCGTCTGGTTGCCGATCCGCAGGGCGTCGGCGAAGCCCCGCGTAATCGCCAGAGCCAGCCGTTCGCCTTTGCGTTCGAGCAGCGCGTTGGTGGCCACGGTGGTGCCGATGCGCAGCTCCGCCACCGGACCCGCACCGTGCTTCGCCATCAGGCGCCGTACCGCTTCGCTGGCGGCATCGTCGTAGTGGCCGGGGTTTTCCGACAGCAGCTTGTCGGTCACCAACTGCCCGTCGGGCGTTACTGCCACGACATCGGTGAAGGTCCCGCCGCGATCGACCGCGAAGCGCCATGCGCGCTGGTTTGTCTCGTCGCTCATGTCCGCCGCCACTCGCATGCGTTTGCCGGAAATTCAAACCGCCTGCGTCGAACCGGTGCCCGTAGCCTTCGCAATTCCCCCAAAGGGGACGTTAACTTTTGTGCGGTAGGCAGGTGCCGCAGGGCGGAGGGGGTCTGCCCGCACGACACGGGGGATCACCATGTCGCAGACTGCTGTTGCCGGGCAAGGAGCGTCGGTCGTGCAAGCTATCGATACGCCATGGGCACGCGGTACGGTCGCTGTCGGTTTCGAACCCGTAGCCGCGGCCTTCGCTAATGCGCCCCGCGCGGGGACGGCGCTGGGCGCGGCCTGCACCATCATCCATCGCGGCGAAACAGTGGTCGATATGCAGGGCGGCTTCCGTGACGAGAGCAGGGCGCATGGTATCGTAGCGCGTAAACTGGCGTAAGCGTCGCGGCTGAGCTATCCCGCGGGTCCGGGAGTTCGGCTGGCTATGGAAAAATTGTTTCGCCGCGAGGTGATCGAGGCCATCGGCCACGGCGTAATCTTCTCCGATGCGGAGCAGTTGATCACCTATGCCAACGGCTCGTTCTGCGAACTGACCGGCTATGACCGCTCCGAGATCGTAGGACGCAACTGCCGTTTTCTGCAGGGGCCCGATACCGATCCCGAAACGCGGGTTCGCATACGCAAGGCGCTCGCCGCAGGGCAGCCGTTCGAGGGCGAGATCCTCAACTACCGCAAGGACGGCAAGCCGTTCTGGAATAGCCTGTCGATCACACCGCAACGGAGCAAGTTCGGACGCCTGATTGGCTTTGTCGGGATCACGCGCGATATCACCGAGCGCAAGGTCCAGCGGCAGCGCAACATCCAGCTCGAAGAACAATTCCGGATGATCTTCGAGAATATCGGCGCAGGGGTCGTGGTGCATGCACCCGACGGCAGGACCGAGCGCGTTAATCCGGAAGCGCGCCGGCTCCTGGGGCTTTCCTCTTCCGCGGAAGCAACGGCGGAGAATATCCGTAACCTCGGCTATCTGCGCGAGGATGGCGAGCCGATGCCGATCGAAGAACTTCCCGCGCGCCGCGTCGCCGCCACGCGCCGCCCGGTCCGCAGGATGACCGTGGGCCTCAAGCCTGCCGACATACCCAGCATCCGGTGGCTCAATTGCAATGCCTTCCCCATATTCGGCTTCGGCGGCGAAATCACCGCCATCGTGGTGACGTTCACCGACATCACTCACCAGCGGCACTACAAGGTGGAAGCGCAGCGTGGGCGCGAACGGTTCGAACTCGCTTCGCGCGCGACCAACAGCCTCGTGTTCGACATGAATCTCATCACCGGTGAGTTCTGGGGAAACGAGAACTTCCTCGCCGTGTTCGGATCGGAGCCGCCGTCCAGGCTGACGCTCGTCGAATCCTTCGAATTCGTGATCGAGGAGGACCGCGAGGATTATTCCGCAGCGCTGATGGGGGCGATCGAGCGGCGCGAGGAACGCGTTGCGCGCGAGTTCCGTTACCTCAGGCCGAGCGGCGGCGTGGGTGTCGCGCAGACCGAATTCATGATCCATTACGATGCAGCAGGCGAACCCTTTCGCATCGTCGGATCGACCCGCGACCTCACCGAACTGCGCCGCAAGGAGGAGCGGCTCGCGGCCTCCGAGGAACGGCTGCGGATCGTCGCCGAACTGTCGAGCGACATGTTGTGGGAACTCGACCCGCGGACCGATCTGTTGTGGCGCGCGGGCGACGGGGTCGAGCGTCTGGGGCTCGATCCTTCGCTGGCACCCTATTCAGGCGGGATATGGCACGACTTCATCATCCCCGAAGATCGCCAGCGCGTGGTGGCGAGCTTCTGCGACGCGCTCGAGGGGACGGTCGACCGCTGGCAGGAAGAATACCGCATCGAACGCGCCGATGGATCAGCACTGTTGGTGGAGGACCGGGCGGCGATTATCCGGGCCAGCGACGGGCGCGCGAGCCGCGTGGTGGGAGCGGTGCGTGATATCACCGAGAGCCGCCGTCTCGAGGACTACATTCGCGAGAACCAGTCGCTCGAGGCGCTGGGTAAGCTTACCGGCGGCGTAGCGCACGATTTCAACAACATGCTCATGATCATCATGGGCAACACCGAAATGCTGTTGGAAGAGGAACCGCGTGCCGACGTGCGCGAACTGCTCGAATTGATCCAGAACGCCGCGCGCAACGGCGCCGAACTGACCAGCCGGCTGCTGTCCTTCGCGCGCCAGCAACCACTGGCGCCGCAATGCCTGGATATTCGCAATCGCATAACGCAGGCTGCCAAGCTCATCCGGCATGCGTTGGCCGAGAACATCACGCTCGAACTCGACATCGCCGACACACCGCTCAATGCGGAAGTCGATCCGAGCCAGTTCGACAATGCGCTGGTCAACCTTGCGGTCAATGCGCGAGATGCCATGCCGGACGGCGGCAAGGTATCGCTTGAGGCGCGCGCAACTTCGGTCGAGGCGGGTCGGCTCGATGGCATTCTCGATCCGGGCGAATATGTGGTGATCTCGCTGGCCGACACCGGCACCGGAATGGAGCCGGAAGTGGCTTCGCGCGTGTTCGAGCCATTCTTCACCACCAAGCCGATCGGCGACGGGACCGGGCTGGGTCTCAGCATGGTCTTCGGCTTCGCCAAGCAATCCGGGGGGCATGTCTTCATCGACAGCACGCCGGGTGAAGGCACACGGATCGATATCTACCTGCCGCAGTCGCGGCAGTCCGTTCCAGCGTCAGAGGGCACCGAGCCTGCGGAAACGGCCTTGCCGGCGAGCGACAGGGCGAGGGTGTTGCTGCTTGAAAACGATGAGCACATTCGCCGCTATGTCGAACGCATTCTCGAAACCGAGGGATATGCCGCCATCGTGGCGAAGGATGCAAAGGCTGCGCTCGCTCGGCTCGAGCACGATCCGGGTATCACGTTGCTGTTCACCGAAGTTTCGCTTGCAGGCGATATGAACGGGCTCGATCTGGCGCAGGCCGCGCGCGAACGTTTTCCCGCTCTGAAGGTTTTGGTTACATCGGGTTCGGCGAACGAACCGATGCTGCGCGAGAAGATCGAGCAGCGCGAGTTCGCATGGTTGCCCAAGCCTTTTTCGCGCCGCGAACTGGGCGAGTGCCTGGCCGAAATCCTGCAGGAGTAACGCTCAGGCGGCGGTGGAAGCTGCCCCTTCGTCCGCGAACTTCGCTTTTTCGAAGGTCAGTGCGAATTCGACCGCATTGCGAACTTCCAGCTTGCGGAAGATATTGGCGCGATGGACTTCGACCGTGCGCGGGCTGATATCGAGCACGCGTGCAATTTCCTTGTTGCTGCTACCGAACACGATCTGGTCGGCAATTTCGCGTTCGCGCTGGGTCAGCCGGTCTATCAGCGTGCGGCATTCGCGAATTTCCTCGATCTGGCGGCGGCGTTCGACCGACTGATCGATATGGCCGCCGATCTTCTTGGCAAATTCCTTGATCGACACGGGCTTCTCGACGAAATCGACCGCGCCGTTCTGCATCGCTTCGACCGCCAGGCTGATCTCGCCATGCGAGGTCAGCAAGATGATCGGGATACCCTGCGCTTCGGCGGGTATGCGGTTTAGGACTTCCATCCCGTCGAGATCGGGCATCCTCAGGTCGAGGACGACGCAATCGGGCATTTCGAATTCGAGGCTGTCGAGGAAATCGACCCCGCTGCGAAACGGCCGACATAGGAAGCCGTGACGCTCGAGCCCGCGCACCAGTGTTTGCCTTACTCCGCTCTCGTCATCGACGATGGCAACCTGTGGCGCGGTCTTCGCTTCGGCAAAATCCTGATGGTTCTCGGCAGTCAATCGATCCTCCCCTGCTGAACGAAGTCGGACGCAAGATCCTCGTGTCGGAAAGGGCAGGCCGCACACCTTTGCGCCCCGAAAGCTGATCGCTGCCCCCGTTCTTGCTCGGGACATGCCGTAAGTATCATTAACAATTGCGGAACGCAACGCGGAGGGGCGCCGATAAAGTGCGAATAGCGCGGCAATTGGCGCTGCGGTTATTGCACGCCAATCAGTTGGGAAGGCGAACGACAAATGCAGCGCGTCGCGGGGCAAGAATTGTTGGCTAGGCGTCGTTGGTGAATTTGGCGAGGTCGGGAATCGACATCGGCTTGTTGAGCGCGAAGCCCGCCTGAGCGCCTTTGGTCCAGCGCAGTGTGGTGTTCTCGAATACCTTGCCGCCGATTTCGATCGTCGACAAATTGCCCGGTGGCACGCGCTCGGTCACCGATACGCAGAGGCCTTTTTGCGCGATATTGATCGCGCTGCCTTCGATGCTGCGACCGGCAATATAGATAGCGGCTTCCTGCTCGAACGGTATTCGCACGGCTCGATAGGGAAAACCACGCTCGCTGCCCGGATCGTAGGGGCGCTCGTTCTCGAGCCCGAAGCGGGTGCCATCGACCCACATGACGTTGGCGACGACGAAGGGACGGTTGCCCCAGCGATAGCGCACCGTATCGCCGCGGGAAATGGGCACTTTTCCGTCAAAGCCGCAGCCGTGGCGGGAGAAGTCCTTCATCGTGACCGTAAAGGCCTTGCCGTCGTTCTCGATGCAGGCGGCTCGGAACGTGCGAATGGCGCGATCGACACGACGTCGATCCTGGTCGAAATCGGGGGCAGATTGCGGAATGCGCTCCATGGGGGGCTCCGGAGGCTTTGACGAACTTCGCCGGATTAGGCCGAGTATGTAAAAGACCTTATAACAGTGCTATCGAAATACTCCTATCGGTCGGGTTAGTGCAAGTTAACCAAGGATTCTTGGGTCAAAGACCAGTCCAATCCATGTTCTCATGGTTAATAAATTCCTGATCTTTTCTTCCGATAAGCCGATCTATTGGAGCCAACGCGCAGCCGTGAGCTCGGTGCCCGGCGAAGAGCACGAGGGCCCGCGTCTTCGATTTGCCCATGGAGGCGGGTTTGGGGCTACGCGTCTTGCCCGTCAGACCTTGAGCCAAGTCCTGATGACGAAGGCTACGGCGCCGAGCAGTGTCACGCTGCCCAGCCAGATCGCGGCCATCCAGCCCAAGCGCTGCCACAGCGGGCGTTCGTCGGGTACAGCCATCAGTGGTAACCTTCATCGGCAACCTTGCCGCGAAACACCCAATAGGCCCAGGCTGTGTAGGCGATGATCAGCGGCATCGTTATTGCAACTCCGACCAGCATGAACACCTGGCTGCGTTCGGGCGCTGCGGCATCCCAGATCGTCAGTCCCGGGGGCACGACGAAGGGCCACATGGTCACGCCAAGTCCCGCCATTCCGAAGAAGAACAGCGCGAGGCTCAGCCAGAACGGCTTGCTGTGCCGTTCGACCGATAGCGAGCGCAGCAGCATGATCGCGACCACGCCGGTAAGGACGGGGACCGGGGCGACGAAATAGATTTCCGGCGCAGTCAGCCAGCGCACGGCATATTCCGGGCGCAAGCCGAGATTGTACAGGCTTACACCGCCCATCAGTACCAAAGTAGCCCATGCGGCACGTTTGGCCAGTTGCCGCGCATGATGCTGGCTGGGTCCGTCGAGCTTCCACACCAGCCAGGTCGCGCCGAGCAGGGCATAGCCAGCGACGGTTCCGAGCCCTGTCAGCAGCGTATAGGGAGTGAGCCAGTCGAACCAGCTTCCCGCATAAGCGCGATCGACCACCTCGATACCCTGCAGCAGCGCGCCCAGCGTCATGCCCTGTGCCATCGCCGCCACGAGGCTGCCGCCGGTGAAGGCCGCGTCCCACAGCCGCCGGTGGTCGGGATCGCGCCAGCGATATTCGAAGGCCACGCCGCGGAACACGAGGCCCAGCAGCATCGCGATGATCAGCGGATAGGTCGCGGGCAGCACCACCGCATAGGCCAGCGGGAATGCCGCGAACAGGCCGCCGCCACCCAGCACCAGCCACGTTTCGTTCCCGTCCCACACGGGGGCGATCGAGTTCATCGCGCGGTCGCGTTCCGGCCCGACCTCGAAGGTCGGGAAGAGGATGCCGATGCCCAGATCGAAACCGTCCATCACCACATAGGCGAAGACCGCGAAGGCGATGATGAATGCCCAGATGACAGTGAGGTCGAAATTAACGGTCATCGGTCGCCTCCTCGTGATTGCGCGGCAGCGTGTCGGGATCTCCCGGGTTCTGCGATGGTCCGGGCGTGATGCCCGCAGTCCTGATCGGGCCCTTGTCGCCGCGCTTCACACCCACTTCGCCGGCATGCGGCGGTTTGTGCATCAGGTGCAGGATGTACCAGACGCCTGCTCCGAAGACGAAGAAGTAAACCACTACGAAGGCCAGCAAGGAGGCCCCGACTGCCGGCGCATCGAGCGGGCTCGCCGCATCGGAGGTGCGCAGCAAATTGTAGATGACATAGGGCTGGCGGCCGACCTCGGTGGTGATCCAGCCTGCCAGCACCGCCACGAAACCGCTCGGGGCCATGACGAGCGCCGCACGGTGCAGCATCGGCCAGTCGTAAAGCTTGCGCCGTGCCCGCGCGAGCAGGCTCCACAATCCAAGTCCGAGCATGGCGAAGCCGATGCCGACCATGATGCGGAACGACCAGAAAACGATGCCGACCGGCGGTTCCTCGTCGTCGGGGATCGTGTCGAGCCCCGCCAGCGGCGCGTCCAGATCGTGCTTCAGGATGAGCGAGGAAGCCTTGGGGATCTCGATTGCGTAATCGACGCGCTTCTCCGCGCTGTTCGGAATGCCGAACAGGATAAGCGGCGCGCCGTCGGGATGGCTGTCGAAGTGTCCTTCCATCGCCATTACCTTCTGCGGCTGGTGCTCCAGCGTATTGAGACCATGAAGGTCGCCCGCGAAAATCTGGATCGGCGCGACGATGGCGGCCATCCACATCGCCATGGAAAACATCTTGCGCGCATGGGCATTCGTCCGGTCGCGCAGCAGGTGCCATGCGCCTACGCCGCCGACCGCGAAAGCGGTGGTAAGATAGGCGGCGATCACCGTATGCACCAGGCGATAGGGGAAGCTGGGATTGAAGATGATTTCCAGCCAGCTCTCGCCAGGCAGATACTGGCCGTTGGCGCCGATCTCGTAGCCGACCGGGGTCTGCATCCAGCTGTTGACCGACAGGATCCAGAAAGCCGAGATGAACGTCCCCACCGCGACCATGAGTGTGGCGGCGAAATGGAGCTTCCTGCCGACCTTGTTCATGCCGAACAGCATCACGCCGAGGAAACCCGCCTCGAGGAAGAAAGCCGTCAGCACTTCATAGGCCATAAGCGGCCCGATGACCGGCCCGGCGATGTCGGAAAAGACCGACCAGTTGGTGCCGAACTGATAGCTCATCACGATGCCCGAGACGACGCCCATGGCGAAGGCGATGGCGAAAATCTTGAGCCAGTATTTGAACAGGTCGAGATAGAGCTGCTTGCCGGTCTTGAGCCACAGACCTTCGAGCACCGCGAGATAGCTCGCCAGCCCGATCGAGAAGGCCGGGAAGATGAAATGGAAGCTCACCGTGAAGGCGAACTGTATCCGGGCGAGAAGCAAGGCGTCGAACTGTTCGAACATATCCATTCCTGTCTTGCGACGGGTCTAGCTGAGCCAGCCTAAGGTGGCCCGCCCCAATTACGCAACGGGTGTTGCATTCGATTGGCGCTCGGTGCGCCAGCGGTAGAAGGTCTTTTCGGAGATACCGATCTCGCGGCAACTTTCGCACACGCCCCTGCCGCTGGCGATGAGCGCGGCGATGCGCTGGCAGCGTGCTTCCTTGTCCACGATCCGTGCCATCAGATCATACCCCTCGCCATATCCGCAGGAACCGCCTCGGGCGGACCGCCATTCTTCGCGAGGTCGCCGAAAGCGCGGTTTTGCGACAGGTAGACCCGCCCGTTCAGTTCGGCGGTGAAATGGGTTCGCTGCAGGCGATCCATGACCGGTCCCTTTACTTCGGAAAGGTGCAGGCCGATCTCCGCATCGATGAGGCGATGATTGATTGCCTCGAGGCTTTCGAGGCCCGAGGCATCGATCTCGTTGACCGCGCTGCACATCAGGATGACGTGACGCACCGCGGGCCGGTCGGCGACTTCTTCGAGCACATATTCCTCGAGCCAGCGCGCGTTGAGATAAGTCAGGCTTTCGTCGATACGGATCGACAGCACATGCGGAACGGTGAACACGCGGTGTCGCTCGACATTGCGGAAGTGCTCGGTTTCGGGGACGCGCCCTACGATCGCTGCATGCGGGCAGCTGGCGCGCCACAGATAGAGCAGCAGGCCGACCACTACCCCGGCGATGACGCCCAGTTCGACACCCGCGGTAAGCGTGATTGCTATGGTTGCGACATGGGCGGCGAAATCGCCTTTCGAATAGCGCCACAACTGCCCCGGGGTTTTCAGGTCGACCAATGCGAGGACCGCCACGATGATGGTTGCCGCGAGCGTGGCGATCGGCAAGTGAAACAGCAGGGGGGTGAGGAACAGTCCCGCCAATGCGATGCCGAGCGCAGTGTAGGCGCCGGCAGCGGGGGTTTCGGCACCCGCGTCGAAATTGACCACCGAACGCGCGAAACCGCCGGTGACAGGGTAACCGCCCGAGACTGCGCTCGCGATATTGGCTGCGCCCAGTCCGATCAGTTCCTGATCGGGCGCGATGCGCTGCCGCCGTTTGGCAGCCAGCGTCTGCGCGACCGAGACGCTCTCGACGAAGCCGATCACCGAGATCAGCAGGGCGGGGACCCACAGTCGGGCGATCAGGTCGGGATCGGTCGAGGGCAGCGCGAATGGCGGTAGGCCTTGCGGGATCGCGCCGACGAGGTCGACGCCGCGCGCACCAAGGTCGAAGGATAGTGCGGCGAGGATGGTAACCACGACCGCAATCACCGGCCCGGCCTTGGCGACGATATCGGCCGTTCGCCGTTGCAGCCCCAGCGAGACGAGCGCGGGCTTCAATCCCTTGCGAACCCAGAACAGGAAGGCAGTGGCGGGCAGCCCGATCGCCAGCGTCCAGGGATTGATCGTATCGAATGCCCGGGCGAGACTGCCGAGCATTGCGGGCCAGGTATCGCCGCCTGCCGCGACGCCGAGAATGTGCCGGAGCTGGCTGGTCGCGATCAGTATCCCACTTGCGGTGATGAATCCGCTGATCACCGGGTGCGATAGCAGATTGGCAAGGAATCCCAGTCGCAGGAAACCCAGCACCGCCAGCATGATGCCCGAAAGCGCTGCAAGCGTGATCGCCGCTTCGAGGTAGAGCTCGGTTCCTTGCGCCGCCACGGCGCCCGCCGCGCTCGCGGTCATCAGCGAAACCACCGCGACCGGCCCGACAGCGAGCGTGCGGCTGGTGCCGAAGACTGCATAGGCAACGAGCGGGAGGATCGAAGCATAGAGACCGACGACCGGAGGGAGCCCGGCAAGCAGCGCATAGGCAAGGCTTTGCGGGATCAGCATGATGGTAACGATGATCGCGGCGACGAGATCGCTGGTCAGCACGTTGCGATCGTAGCTGCGCGCCCAGCCGAGGATCGGCAGGTAGCGCGCAAGCGCATGGCGACCGCGCGATGAAGTGCCGGCTGTGCCCGATCCGGGGCTATCCGCCATGGTCAGGCGGCTTCCTTGGGTTTTACCAGCCACTCGTGACCCTTGAGCATGCCGTTCCAGTAGATCCACGGCAGCGCTTCGGACTTGAGCAGCCAGCTCAACCGGTGCGGCTTGGTGCCATCGATCAGCCAGCGCGGGAAGCTCGGCAGTAGCTTGCCGTCATAGCCGAACTCGGCCAGCACGATGCGACCGCGCTCGACCGTCAGCGGGCAACTGCCATAGCCGTCATACAGCGTAGATGGGTTGCGACCGTCGAGAACCGCCAGCGCATTGACCGCGACGATCGGTGCCTGCTTGCGCGCTGCAGCGGCGGTCTTGGCATTGGGTGTCGAGGCGGCATCGCCAAGCCCGAAGACATTCGCGAAGCGCGGGTGCTGCAGCGTGTGCTTATCGACCTCGACGAAGCCGCTGTCAGCCTGTGCCAGGGGGCTCCGCGCGAGGAAATCGGGCGCAACCTGCGGCGGCACCGCATGCAGCATGTCGAAGCCTACGGTTTCGCCCCCCTCTATGGTTTCGAAAGTGGCGGTCTTCGCCTCGCCGTCGACGGCCACCAGCTTCTGTTGCAGCTTGAGGTCGATGCCGTAGCGCGCGACATAGTCCATCAGCGCGGGGACATAGGCCTCGACCCCGAACAGCACGCCGCCCGCATTGCGAAACTCGACGTCGATCGCATCGAGCACGCCGCGTTCGGCCCATGCGTCGCAAGACAGGTACATCGCCTTCTGCGGTGCGCCCGCGCATTTGATCGGCATTGGCGGCTGGCTGAAGATCGCGCGGCCCGATTTGAGGTTACGCACTAGCTCCCAGGTGTAAGGTGCAAGATCGTAGCGATAGTTGGAGGTCACACCGTTGCGACCGAGCGCTTCCTCGAGCCCCTTGATCTGCTCCCACGCGAGCCGGATGCCGGGAGCGACGACGAGCAGCTTGTATTCGATCGTGCTGCCGTCATCGAGTGTGACCCGGTT
>Ga0163111_10000703_pt1 | contig 20006 bp, 18 predicted proteins | sample CRUFie1St18metaG_FD_109645 | JGI IMG/M metagenome (GOLD analysis project Ga0163111, IMG submission 109645) | Marine microbial communities from the Costa Rica Dome - CRUD Field 142mm St18 metaG | ecosystem: Environmental > Aquatic > Marine > Oceanic > Photic zone | place: Costa Rica: the Eastern... | reverse complement strand
GGTTTAGTAATACATGAGGCGCAAAATATTCCATCAATAGGTCAAGTTTTTAGTTTTTATGGTTTTAGAATTGAGATTATTGAGAAAAAAGAAAACCGCCTGACAAAGTTAAAGATATACTCTACTAAAGGCGATCAATTTCTATCCGCTATGAATTAATTTTAATTTTCAGATAGCTTTTAATATAATAACTGAATTTAGCCCCCCAAAGGCGAAAGAATTTGACATTGTGATATTCACCTTGTGCTCCTGAACTTCACCAGAAACCAGATCTATTTCTATTTTCGGATCGAGTTTCTCTAAACCTATCGTTGGGACAATCAAATTTTTTCTCAATGCTAATATACAAGATAATAATTCAATAGCTCCAGTAGCACCCATCACATGACCATGTCCTGATTTAGTTGACGACACTTTCAGACCATTTTTAACATCTGAGAAGATAGAAGATAACACCTCTCCTTCCATTTCATCATTAATTTTAGTCCCAGTACCATGAGCATTGATATAATCAATTTTATCTGTAGCGAGACGTGAGTCATTTAATGATTTGGTTATTGCTTTTGTAAGACCTGCCTTCGATGGAGCGACTAAATCATAACCATCAGATGTCATGGAGCAGCTTTTTATTTCTGCTAAAATATTTGCTCCTCTTTGAAATGCATGGGTATACTCTTCCAAAACAAATACTGCTGCACCCTCCCCTTGAACCAAACCGTCCCTAGAAGAACAAAACGGCCTACATCCAGTATTTGACATGACACGTAAGCCTTCCCAGGCCTTCAAGCCACCAAATGTTAACATCGAATCTGACCCGCCTGCTAACATCACGCGCGCCTCTCCAAATTTAATTAAGTTATAAGCATTCGCTATAGCATGATTTGACGATGCACATGCACTTGAAACAGAATATGTAACTCCTCTTAAGGAATATTTTTTTGCTATATTACTTGCGGCTGCATTATGCATCATTTTTGGCACAATAAATGGGTGTACCCGTTTCCTCCCCTCCTCGAAAACGAAACGATAATTTTCTTCTTGGGTATTCAATCCTCCTCCTGCGCTACCGATTATAACGCCGGTATTGTCCGCAAGTTCATCAGAAAAATCTAGGCCAGAGGACTCTATAGCTTCTGCCGCCGAAATTAATGCAAACTGAGAAAAATAATCTAAAATATTGATTTCACTTTTTTTGAAAAAAGCAAAGGGATTATAATTTTGAATCTTTGCCCCAATATTTAAACTAAGTGATCCATTGTGATTTAAATCTAGTTTTCGAATTCCAGTCTGGCCTGATAATAGGGCTGAATTTGTTTCAGAAACATTTAATCCAAGAGAATTAATTGTTCCTTGACCAGTAATAACAACTCGATTCAATTTTGTTTTACATCCTTTTTCACTACTATTTCTTCAAATAGATTAATTATTTCTAGCACACTTATACGACCAAAATCATTAAAAGTGTCTAAATTCAAATTCAAATCAAAATCGATGTCCAGTTGTTCTTCTACAGAAAATAGAAACTCAACAATGCTCATACTATCCATTCCCAACCCAGCTAATGTATCGTCCATAGAAATCTCACAAACGCTCAAAAGTGCCTTATCAGCTAAAAGCTTTATTATAACTTTTTTGGTATCCATTAAAATTTAACCATTACCCTTGTAAAATCAGAAAGAAACGACAAATTAAGATTCTTTATTTTTGAGAATGCTAATTCTTTCCATAAAACGAGGCAGTCTTCTTAGAGCTTTATAAATTCTAATATTTTCATCCATTTTTACAGCTGGATGGCCCAGAATAACCCGTCCATTTGGAACATTAGAAAATATCTTTGTCGCACCACCAGCAATCACATCATTACCAACTTTGACATGATCTCCAACACCGCATTGCCCCGCTAGAACAACTCTATGACCTATCCTAGCGGAACCAGCGATTCCTACTTGACCACATAATAAAGTATCACATCCAATTATTACATTATGACCGACATGCACTAAGTTATCTAATTTTGTACCACTACCAATAACAGTATTTTCAATTGTACCACTATCAATAGAACAATTACTTCCAAACTCTACATTATTTCCTATTTTAACAGAGCCAAAACTTGCAATTCTAAAATAGGTAGACTGATTATCCCCACGTTTTTTCCCTAGAGTAGTTCTTACTTCAGTCAAAGACTCATCACTAGCCGAAACAAAGGAAAACCCATCTGAACCAATAACAGAATTATAACTACATCGAAACTGTTTTCCGATAGAAACCGAAGGTCCAATTTTGACACCACTTAAAACAATTGATCCCTCTCCAATACTACAATTTGGTCCGATATATACATGATTTTCGATTATAGTATTATCTCCGATTATCACGTTTTCTCCAATTACACTGAATGCCCCAATTGACACATCCCGCCCAATTTTTGCAGATTTGGATATTATAGCTGTTGTACTTACTTCTCTATCTACCTTCTTAATATTATCATATAAATCAAACACTTCAGACATTTTTAATCTAGCTTTTTGTGGTAACAATGCAGCCTTTAATCCAAAAGACTGCCAGTCAGCATTGTGATACATAAGTGCTGCACTTGCATTACTACTCTTAAGATCGTCCGTATACTTATTATTTATTGCGATAACCAACTGATCAGAATTGGCTAATTTAGGAGAAGATATTGATTTAATCTGAATTGACCCATCACCTTCAAATGGTATACAAAGTGCATCTGAAATTTCTTTGATCGTATAAACCATTCTGAACCTTTAATTTAAAATCACCTATTTATTTATCGATTTATTAACATAAAAAGAAATCAAAGTAAGTAACCTAGTTGAAAATAATAATTATCAAAAGTGATTTTCTAAACTCTAATAGTGCCATTACCTGAAACTAAATACTTAAAACTTGTTAACTGTTTTGCACCCACTGGACCTCGAGCGTGCAATTTACCGGTTGCAATTCCAATCTCCGCACCCATCCCAAATTCTCCTCCATCAGCAAACTGCGTTGAGGCATTGCTCAACAAAATAGCGCTATCAACATTAGTAAAAAATTGACTAATCGTTTGCTCATCCTCAGCCATTATGCATTCAGTATGATTAGAGCTATATTTTTCGATATGCTCTATTGCTCCGTGAATACCACTTACAACCTTCACAGCTATAATTCTATCTAAAAATTCCTTTCCAAAGTCGTTGGAGTTAGCTTTTTTAACACCCACGATAGACTGTGCCCATCTATCACCTCGCACTTCCACGCCCTTCTCTAAAAGATCATTTACTAAACTCTTACCTACGGAGTTTTTAATAGCATCATCTATTAATAAGCATTCTGCAGCGCCACAAATACCAGGTCGTCTTAGTTTAGAATTTATTAAAACCTTTCTTGATTTAACAAAATCAGCTGATTTATCGATATAAATGTGGCAAACTCCATCGAGATGAGCAAAAACTGGCACTCGAGCTTTCTCTTGCACTAATGAAACTAAATTTTTACCACCTCTTGGTACAATCACATCAATATATTCTGATAAAGCTAACATCTGCGAAACAAACTTTCTATCAGCAGTTGGTATTAACTGAACAGAATCAGTAGGTAAATTTGCCGTCTCTAAACCTATTTTAAAACATTCAGAAATCTCCATAGAAGTACCTAAACATTCTGATCCACAACGAAGTATTACGGAATTTCCAGACTTAATACTTAATGCAGCCGCATCACCAGTTACATTTGGTCTACTTTCATATATCACTCCAATAACCCCAATTGGTGTGGTTATTTTTTTTATCTTTAACCCTGTTGGCTGTTGCCACTCAGATAAAACTTGCCCAATAGGGTCATCCTGATCAGAGATATTGATTATCCCTTGAGCCATTTGCTCTAATCGTTCCTCATTCAGCATCAACCTATCAAGCATTGCAGAAGACAAGTTTTTTTTCTTTGCCTCCAATAAATCTTTTTGATTTGCCAACAAGATTTCTTCTCTATTTTTCAAAATAGCATTTGCAGTTTCTTTGAGTGCTTCCGTTTTTGATAAAGATGAAGCCACGGCCATAGATTTTGACGATTCCTTAGCTAAAGATCCAATTTTTTTAATATTAATCATTATACAACCAAATTATCTCTATGAATTACAGAATTCCTCCCAGCGTACCCCAGTATTTTAACAGCTTCAGAGGAACGCTTACCCATTATTAAGTCGGTTTCAACATTGTCATAATTTACGAGACCTTTTGCAATACTATTATTGTTTACATCGATTATTTCAATTGGGTCACCCCTTGAAAACGTCCCTAAGACTTCTATCACTCCAGCTGACAATAACGATTTGCCCTGCTTTAATGCGGCAATTGCACCGTTATCAATCTTGATCTTCCCTTTAGTTTTCATAGAAGAGATCCAATTTTTTCGGGAAGTTAAAGGATCCGTTTTTGCTATAAACAGCGAGTGACTTTGCCCTTTAATTAGCTTCGTTAAGGGTGCTTCAACCTTACCATTACTAATTATCACAGAACACCCAGCATTGGTAGCAGATTTAGCAGCTATTAATTTCGTGCGCATCCCTCCTTTAGCAAATTTCTGATTTGTATCACCCGCCATTTTTTCTATCTCAGGTGTAATTTCTATTATTTCATTCAAAAGTTTGGAAGATTGATCGATGTTAGGGTTTGACGTGAACAATCCATCGACATCAGAAAATAAGATTAGACTATCAGCACCAACCATGATTGCAACTTGAGATGCTAACCTATCATTATCACCAAATCTTATCTCATCAGTGGCTACTGTATCGTTTTCATTTACAATTGGAACAACACCAAGTGAAATTAACATATTTAAAGTTGACCTCGAATTTAAATATCTTCTACGATTTTCACTATCGTCTAACGTAAGCAATACCTGCGCTGCGGTTATACCTAAAGAAGATAAAGCGTCCTGATACGCCTGAGACAACCTAATTTGGCCAACTGCCGCCGCTGCTTGCGACTGTTCAAGCGTTAAGTCTTCATTATCCATTCCTAATATATTTCGACCAACAGCGATTGCGCCTGAAGAAACTAATATGACATCAGTCTTTCTGTTTTTAGCTTTCAAAATATCTTGGGCTAACGATTTTAGCCAACTTTCTCTAATTTTTTTTGTTTTGTTATCAAAAATCAAAGAAGAGCCAATTTTTATAATTAGTTTATTTGAAGATAATACTTGCTTCATTTTTTTTCACAGCTGCTTATTTATAACTCACTTAATGTTCTTGTCTAATATCTTAATCTTTATCTATATTTTTAATAGCTAATCTTAAATGCCTCAAGATATCATTAGTCCCAATTTTAGCAAACCCAGACATACTATAAATTTTTGATCCGGATAATTTTGTTAAAATTTCAATTCTCTCTGCGATTTCTTTTGCAGTCAACGCATCAATTTTATTTAGAACCGTTATTCGTGGCTTCAAATATAATAAATTACTATACTGTTTTAACTCATTTACTACCGACATAAAATCCTTTTGAATGTTTTCTGAAGTACCGTCAATGATATGTAATAATATCGAGGATCTCTCGACGTGGCCCAAAAACTGATCTCCCAAACCTTTCCCTCGAGATGCACCATCAATCAACCCAGGGATATCAGCTATAACAAATTCTTCATCATCGATGGCAACTATTCCCAGGTTGGGAACTAATGTAGTGAAAGGGTAATCAGCAATCTTTGGCTTAGCATTTGAGGTTGAAGCTAAAAATGTTGATTTACCAGCGTTTGGTAATCCTAAAAGACCAACATCAGCAATTAATTTAAGTCTTAATATAATCTTGACTTCAGTCCCTTTTAATCCAGGGTTAGCACGACGAGGGGCTTGATTGGTAGATGACTTAAACGCCATATTACCAAAGCCACCACTTCCACCTGCTAACAAAAGGTAACGCTGTCCTTCCTTGGTTAAATCTACAATTAGATTGTTTTCAACATCTAATACCTCAGTGCCAACGGGCACATTAAGGACAATATCAGCACCATTTTTCCCAGATCGTTGCTTACCCATTCCCGGAGTACCATTTTTAGCAAAAAAATGCTGCTGATAGCGAAAATCAATTAACGTATTCAATCCATCGATCGCTTCAACAAACACATTACCACCATTACCACCATTGCCACCATCTGGGCCACCAAATTCAATATATTTTTCTCGGCGAAAACTGACACATCCATTTCCACCATCACCTGAGCGAATGTTAACCTTTGCCACATCAAGAAACTTCATAAAATTGTCCCTATAATTCAGAATCCCTGGTACAAAGCATAAAATACAGAGATTAAAGTTAGAGAAGCTAAAATCCACATTAAATATCGTTCAAAACTCTTTCCCTTAACACTTAAAGCTAATCTTTGCCCGCCCCAGCACCAGAGTGGATGAAGGACAATCTGGGTCAAAAACAAAATAATTGAAATTGTAAGAATAGCAGACACCATACTCATCTCATTAGAGATAAAACTTGTATAACCAGTGACAATCATACCCCAAGCCTTCGGATTTAAAGGATGAACAGCTAGACCGGCAAAAAATCCAGGCGGATTACCAGACAAGTTTTTTATATCCAATCTTAAATTAGCAATTTTATAAGATAACCAAATTATATAAGCAGCAGAGATAATTTTTAAAAATGAAAAAACTACAGGCATATTGGCTATTATTCCGATTAAACCAAAACCAATTGGCCAGATAATTAATTGCTTTCCAAAAATTACTCCCAACACAAATGGAATTGCTTTTTTCAATCCATACTTGGCCCCAGTTGACAACAACACCATATTTGCAGGGCCTGGTGTGCCAACTTGTGAAAGAGCAAACAATGTAAAAGATAAAATGATAGAGGTCATTGCAGATATAATCCTTATGTTTAAGCTATCTTCTAATATTTTACCTCTTATTTTAAGTATCAGTAAGTCAACAAGTCAGTAAGCATCGTAAAAAATATAATGCAATTATACCCAACTAAACCAATAAAAACAGATTTTTAATTAATCGTACCTACTCAGCTGCCATAGAATTTGGGACAACAGAAATAAAAGTTCTTCCTTTTAAACCTCTATGAAACCTCACAGATCCTTCATTAATTGCGTAGATCGTATGGTCTTTACCTTGACCAACGCCTTCACCTGGCCACCATTTATTTCCACGCTGACGGCAAATTATATTTCCAGGAATAACTAATTCTCCACCATATTTTTTTACACCTAAACGTCTTCCAGCCGAGTCACGACCATTTCTTGATGAACCACCTGCTTTTATATGTGCCATATCGTAATCTCCTTTAAATATCGTCTATTTATCTTGTTTTGACTTCACCGAAGCCTTTGAAGATTTTTTTTCACTAGCTTTCGTCTTGTCCTCTGACGTTTTTTTCACTTTCGAGGCTGTCTTTTTAACGGCTTTAGGCTTTTTGGAAACTTTATTATCAGTGACCAACTCTACTGCTTCCTTGGTCTTTGACGAAGGTTTTTTAGTTAACGATTCTTTTTTAGCCTTCGCTGGGACTTCCACTTTCTTCTTTGGAGAAGCAATTTTGACATTTGAAGTTGGATTAAAACCTGAACCATTTACAGCCGCAGCAATACCAGATTTATCTCCACCCTTTTCAAGAATGTTCGTTACTTTTACTAGAGTAAGATACTGCCGATGACCTTTAGTTCGTTTAGAAGAATGTTTTCTTCGACGCTTAACAAAATTTATTACCTTAGAATCTCTTATTTGATCTAATACTTCAGCCTGAACCGCCGCACCTGCAACCAATGGAGACCCAATAATGGTTTTTTCACCACTAACCATTAAAATATCATTAAATTGAACAGTTTCACCTTGATTAGCCGCCAGTTTTTCTACTTTGACAACATCTCCAGAAGTAACTTTATACTGCTTACCACCAGTCTTTAAGATCGCAAACATAGCGACGTCCTTTGATTTCCGCGTCTGTTGGTGTTCTTAATGAACTTTTGCAAAAAATATTGCACCTAAGACAGCGTGCCATTGAAGGCAACATTATGTTAATTTATAGGGGCTATATGATAAGCAATTAAGTATTTGTCAACATATAGAATTTTAATATTAATACAATAATCCACTAACTAGTAAAAACTTCATTATTTAATTTGCTCTTTTCCTTAAATAAAAATACAAACTCTTAAAATGACTCCGAAAGAAATATTATCAAAAGCCCATCTTGCAATGAAAGCTAACGACTTAATGTTGGCATCAAAATTATTTACACAAATTTTAAATAGTTTTCCCAAACATGCCGCTGCTAAAAAAGGCTTGCAAAAAATAAAAAGGTTAACATCTTCTTTAGACAAAGCAAATAACAACACCACGCTTGAAGATGCAATAAATGAACTTCAAAAAGGTCAGTATCAGAACGCAATAAACTTGGGTTTTCAGTATAAGTTACGTGATCCTAATAACCCAGTAGTTTATAATTTGATCGGTATTTCTTATGTTAATCTACAAAACCCAGAGGAAGCAATCCCACATTTTAAAACCGCCATTAGATTAAATAAAGGATATACAGAAGCAAAAGCTAATCTTGGCTCAGCCTTATTACTGCTAAACAAAACTGAAGAAGCCATCGTTCATTTAGAAGACTCTATAAAAGAAAACCAAAAAAATCCTGTGGCCTGGAATTCCCTTGGCAATGCAAAAAAATCTTTAGGTTTTAGCGAAGATGCAGAAAAGGCATTCAAGGAAGCAATTAAATTAAATCCTAATTATATTAACGCACTGAATTCGTATGGAGTTCTATTGTCGGAGCAACGTGAATACAAAAGTTCAATATCCATATTCGAAACAGCATTAAGGCTTGATCAAAACGACAAAGACTTAAACCAAAATTACACTGATGCATTATCAGGCGACGGACAAACAGAGAAAGCTATCGAAGTTTTAGAAAGGATGACAGAAAATTATGGAAAGAACTTAAATCCAAATTTATTGATTCAAATCGCCGATCTTGAGGCCAGAATTGGTAATATAGAAAAAAGTGAAATATTACTAAAAGATGTTATAAACTCTCACCCAAGATTATTTGAAGCCTACCGTTCACTAAGTTCAATAAAAAAATTTCAAAAATCTGATAAAATCATTACTCAAATGGAAGATTATTTTAAATCAACTACGCTCTCACAAGAAGAAACAATACAACTTGGTTTTGCAGTAGGAAAAGCTTTTTATGACATATCAGAATACGATAAGTCATTTTGGGCGTACTCACGTGCAAACACGGCTAGGCGTGAGCAATTGAATTATAGTACAGATGAATTTAGCGAGAGAATTGGAATAATCAAAAATACTTTTGATAAAAAATGGTTTAAGAAATTCGAAAATTTTAAATATCAAACAAACAAACCAATTTTTATTTTAGGAATGAATAGATCAGGAACCACCTTGGTAGAGCAAATTGTTTCTGCGCACTCTCTTGTTACGGGAGGTGGTGAAATTCCTTACCTTAACTTGTATGGAATGAAACATTTGAGTAATTTTGAAAATTTTAAAGAAAATGATTTAAAATTATTTTATGAAGATTATACAGAAAAACTTAACTTAATAGATCCTATTAAACCTCACGTTACCGATAAAATGCCTCTAAATTTTATTTGGATCGGGATGATAAAAACAATTTTTCCCAAGGCAAAAATTATCCATCTCATCCGAGAACCAATGGATACATGTCTATCAAACTATCGAAATTATTTTAGCTCATCTGGAAATGGCTTTGCTTATGACCAAATTGAGCTTGCGGATTTTTATGCCCAGTACAGAAATATAATGCATTATTGGTACTCACTCTTTCCTAATGAAATATTTAGCTGCAATTATGATAAACTGGTAAATAATCAAGAAAAAGTAACGAGAAATATTCTTGATTATTGTGAATTACCCTGGGAACCAGCTGTATTGAATTTCCATAAAAATAAACGATCCGTAAAAACAGCGAGCGTAGCCCAGGTTCGTAATCCAATTTATAAATCATCTATTTCTGGATGGAAAAAATATGAAAAACATCTAACGCCCATGTTTAACAAATTAAGCGAATCTGGGTGTTTTGAACCCTGGGATATTGAAAATTTAAATTAATAATTTATTGTTTTTTTCGTTTCCGAGCTTTTCTACCTTTAGCACTACTTCTTGATAAACCTTCACGAATAACTTGGGTCATTGGATGCGAAAAATTATCATTTTCATACTCTTTTAAAGCAGCCATCATAGCGAGTTCGTATTCAATACTCGAGTCAAGACCCAAGATCCAGTCAAGAAAAATTGACCTGCACTCGGGAGGTGAGATGTTTTCCATACGATAAGCTTCAAATAACAGACCTCTAGGGTCTTCTGATAAATTTCCTTTATTCATCTTACGAATCTTTCTAAATTATTGCTTTAAGCCTAGCATTATAGTCTTATCGACCCAATTTCTTAATTCAATCAAGTAATTATTTAGCTCTGAAATGCTGCTCAGTCCTGTTTCCCTTAAGATTAATCTTTGACTAATAATGGCATCTTTATTTTCTACATCTCGAAAATCACCTATAAAGGCAAAAACTTGCTTTAAGCTCAACAAGACTTGATAAAGTTTCTTTATTTTCTCCTGATCAGATGCTGACCATTTTCCAAAATCTTTTAACCTGTTTAAATGGTCACAAGTATCCTGACTTCTTATATCGAAAATTAATGCACATCCCTGACCTAACAATTCCATTGTTAACATATTTCCAGGCCCTCGTTTTAACTCCCAAGGAAATTTTTCACTAATCTTATTTGCATTTATTTTCGCTAACATAAATAAAATTTCTTTAAACAATTTTTCTCTATCAGCGTCTAAACTGAGAATATTGCCTTGCAACATATTAAACTCACAATGTAGCTCATTACTCCCACATATTACTCTAGATCTTACAAATGCAAGCCTTTCCCATATCCAAGCTTTATTTAATTGATACTCTTGATAAGAAGCAAAGGAAGTCGCAATTGGACCTGTGTTGCCAGATGGCCGCAATCTCATATCAACCTGATATAAAGAACCATTACTCATTTTTGCATTTAATGCTGTTAAAAATTTTTTTGTAAGACGTGAATAATAAACTTGCACATCAAGTGGTTTTTTTCCATCAGAACGTAACGAATGCTGCGCATCATAAATAAGAATTAAATCAAGATCTGACTGCGCATTCATATTTCGAGCTCCGAGAGATCCCATACCTAAAACAATTGCTCCTTTTCCAGGCATTTTGCCGTGGAGTGTCTCAAAATTGCTATAACAAAAATACCAAACTATTTCTAAGATATGGTCTGCTAATTTTGAGTAATGAATAGATGCTTCTTTAGAGTTAATTATCCCTCTTAAAAACTGAACTCCGATTCTAAAATGGAGTTCACTATATAATCGACGAGTATAATTTAATTGGTCTTCATAATCAGTATTATTTTCAAAAATTTCTTCGCGAAAATTATTAAAAATTTTTTCAAATTCTATTTCATTAAAAAAGTTTCCATCCAAAACTGAATCGAAAACTATTGAATTTTTGGCCAGATAATTTGATAGCACTTCTCCCGATGCACAAATCTCTAACAAAAGATCAATTAATTCTTTATTTGAAGCAAATAGGCTAAATAATTGCACTCCTGACGGTAAATTTTCAAGAAACCTTGTAAAGCGCTGCAAGGTAATATTAGGACTACCAGATTCGAAAGCTTTTTTAATAATAATTGGTCTCAAATTTCTGAAAAGTTCTTTTGCTTTATCAGACCTTAAAGCTGGTAACCTTAACCATTCTTCAGACAAATTGAAAAAGTCTTCCGATATTTCAAATCTTTCAATTTCTGGTGAAAAAAACATTCCTGTAATTTTGCTTACTGACAAAAGGTTGTCGTTTAGTTTTTTGTGCAAGTCAGAGCTATCTTTTATACCCATAAAAAAAGATAACCGATTAAAATTTATCTCGGATTTAGGAATAGTATGAGTTTGCAAGTCATTAATCATTTGCAATCGGTGCTCAATCTTACGATAAAATTTATAGGAATTAATTAATATGTTTAATTCTTTAGTCTTCAACCAACCATTTTGTTCTAAATTATATAGCGCTTTACATGTTTGCGAAGAGCGAAGAGTTTGATTCCTACCTCCAGCTATTATTTGTTTTGTTTGTGCATAAAACTCAATATCTCTAATCCCACCTTCCGTCAGTTTTATATTTTGCCCAAATAGCTTTTTAGATCCAGATTTTAAATTACTTACTTTTATTTGCTGCCTTATATCATGAGCATCTTTAATAGTTGCAAAATCCAAATGCTTTCGCCAAATAAAGGGTTGTAACTTTTTTAAAAATTTTTGCCCTGCAATTAAATCACCAGCACATGTTCGCGCCTTAATAAATGCAGCACGCTCCCAAGACCTACCACTGCTTTCATAGTAAGCCAAAGCGGAGTCCACAGACAAACAAATCGGCGTAACACTTGGATTTGGTCTTAATCTAAAATCTGTTCTGAACACATAACCGAGGCCTGTTGTTTCACTAATAAGTTTATTTACTGACCTAGACATTCTGATAAACGCCATGCGGACATCAGTATACTTTTCATCAGGATACAAACTTTCATCAAATAAAAAAATTAGGTCAATATCTGAGGAATAATTTAGTTCAAACGCACCCATTTTTCCCATCGCCAAGACAAACCAACCAGAATCATCGTATTTTTTTTCTAAGCCAATTAAATTTCTCATCTTTGCATTATTATTGAATTCAAACTCCATTGCTCGTTTCAATGCTAGATCAGCAAATTCTGTCAACGTTGCTGTTACTTTTTCCAGATCCCATATCATCCCAAGATCACAAATAGCTGTCCAAAGTGCTATCTTTGATTTTGATAACCGCAAAGTTTTTTGCAGATCAGATGTTTTATCTAGATCATTTTTAATCTCGCTAATTACATCGGTGCAATCAGTAGAAAATTTCTCTATTACCCAATCTTTGTTATCTATTAGAAGATTAAATAAATATGGGCTACACCCTCCAATACCCCCCAGAAGTACTCTTAAATGCTTGGGTAAACAATCGTAAATACTATGTATTTCAAGAGCAAATTTACTATCATAAGGTATAGGAAACCCAGTATTATCTGTCTTTATCATGGATCATTATCCTAACGTCTTATTGTTAACTCTTTCAACACTTTTTAAAGCGAATAGAAAGCAGCAGATCTATTTCTAAGAAACTAAATGCCACTTTTTTAATAATCCATATATAATATCCCCAGCTTTTGTCGGCGGCTGGCTGCCTGAGTTATTCAATAACTGCATTAATTCTGAAAATCCTCGTTTTTGCTCATTACGTAATGCCTCATCTACAACTAAACGATTAAGTTCCGACGCAATTAAATTAGCCTTAAAATTACCACCAACATATTCCGGTACAAGTTTTTTATCTAAAATAATATTTACTAAGGAAATATGATTTATTTTCAATAAAATACTAATTATTTGGCGAGATACCCAATTCACATCATATCCAACCACCATCGGGGTGTTGTAAGCCGCTAGCTCGAGAGTTACCGTCCCAGATGCTGCAATTGCTACATCAGCCGCAGAGAAAATTTCACTCTTTTTTAATTCAAAATCAGATCCATTTTCAGGATCCTCCGAGAAAAGCTTGATATCAAGTGGACTATTAGCAATTAATAAATCAACGCACTTAATCACCGAATTTGGAACTGGAAGCATTATTTTTAGCTTAGGTAGATTTAGCAGTTCTAATGATTCTAAAAAAACAGGTAATATGCGCTTGACCTCAGAAACTCTGGAGCCGGGAAGTAAAATCAATAGTAAGTCCTTTTGTGTTAATCCATATTTTTTTCTAAAATCAATTATTCTATCTTCACTAATTGGTTTTAATAAAGAGATTGGATGTCCCACAAATTCACTATTTATGCCATATTTACTTAGAACCTGTGGTTCAAACGGAAAAAGAGTTAATACATGATCAATATATTTAACTATTTTATATCCACGATTGCTACGCCAAGCCCAAAGCGATGGCGCAACGTAATGAATTGTTTTAATACTTGGATTGCGTTTTTTGATTTTCTTAGCAACTCTGAAACAAAAATCTGGGCTATCAATGGTGATCACACAGATTGGATTAGACGATAATACCTCATTCACCAACATATTTTTTAACTGTAACAACCTATTTAATTTTGGTAAAATCTCGACAAATCCCATTATCGATAACTCTTCAATATCAAATAGAGTTTCAATCCCAGAAGCTTGCATTAAGCTACCACCTACTCCTGCAAATGTAAGATTGGGGTTTTTTTTCTTTAAGCTGGACATTACCTCAGCTCCGAGCTTGTCGCCTGATTTTTCGCCCGCTATTATAAAAACAAGTTCTTTTTTCATTTTTATTCAGCAATAACTGAAATAAATATATTTTTGTCATTTGCCATATTTATGGTTTCAAACAAATCTAGAATAAAAACATTATTATAAACAATAGCAATACCATTTAAGTTGGCATCACTGACCTGTTTAACAGTTTCTGGCCCAATAACAGGAAAATCAATTAATCGGCTTTGATTTGCTTTAATGTTTTTAAAAAATACTCCATCGCGATACCCCTTATTACTTTTGTTGGAATCTAGAAAACTTTTTACAAATTTTAACATTTCTTGAGTCCCTTGGATGGTTTCTACACCAAGGCACATACCGTTTGAAACTACGCATGCTTGTCCAACGTCAACGTCACCCATTTTCTGTACGATCTCTCTAGCTCGAACAATATCCCTTTCATCTTGGTCTGAAGGCTGCCTTTTTGTCAGGACCCCAGCTGACGGCAGTAAAAATGGTAAAATATCCTGAGAACCAATTACTTTGAAACCTTCATTTTCAAAGATTGTGACTAGTAACCTTAAGATAGTATCATCCCCTGCCTTCATAGCCCTCATGATATCCGGCGCAAGGGACAAAAATCTTTTATCAGCAAGTTGCAAATCTATTTTTGGACGTACCGATGCCCCAGCAAATACAACTCGATTCACATGTTGTAACTTTAACTGATCAAACAATTTAGCTATTTGCTCAATTTTCGCCTCAATTATACTTATATTTTGAGATATCCAGTTTGGTGCTGCACTATTAAAATGGACAACCAAATGGTCTAGTTCTTTTTTTAAAAGTTCTTCAGATAACAATTGTGGTAAGATACCAGTACCAGATATAATAGCAATTTTGTTAGTATTTTTGTTACTCAATTATTTTTTTCCATTACCAAAAATGATCGATCTGTTTTCTCTAATATAAATTTTAAAATTTCATTTATTTCTGAATTATGTAAATTTTTGTTGTAAATTAGCTGCGCACTTTCTCTTAAAGAACCATCCCCACAAAACAAACCATCAAAATACTTTTTAACTTCATTTACATCTGCCCTGGAAAGCCCCTTTCTTTTTAACCCAATGATATTTAGTCCTCGGAGTTTACCACGTTCACCAGTTACCATTCCATAGGGGACGACATCATTGGTTACCATCGTCAAAGCTCCAACGATAGCGCCCTTACCAATTCGGACAAATTGATGGATTCCAGAAAGTCCGCCTATTATTACGTCATCTTCCACCAAACAATGCCCTGCTATAGCTGCCTGATTAGCTACAACAATTCTATTACCTAAGAAAGCATCATGACCAACATGTGCCCCAGTCATAAATAGACAATCATCTCCCACAACTGTCACCCCACCGCCACCACTTGTGCCTGGATTCATAGTAACGTTCTCTCTTATCTTATTGCGCTTACCAATAATTAACTTAGTTTTTTCGCCACCATACTTAAGATCTTGAGGAATTTCACCAATACAGGCAAATGGAAATACAACTGATCCTGAACCAATTTTAGTGCTTCCAGAAACAACTACATGAGATTTTATTACAACATTATCACTTAGGACAACATTACTACCAATTACTGAGAATGGTCCAATAACGCATTTTGCGCCAATTATGGCTCCCGTTTCAATTATCGCCGTGGAATGAACTTTTGCAGATGCATGGATTTTCATTTTAAGTTGCGCCTTTAAGTTCTTTCTAACATCGCAGAGAAGATAGCCTCAGACACAATGCTTTGTCCTACCATTGCCTTTCCTTCAAATTTCCAGATTTTTGATCCTTTTCTCAACACAGATACATGCAACTCTAAAACATCACCTGGTGATACAATTTTACGAAATCTACAATTATCAAGTGTCATGAAGTACACCAATAATTCCTCATCGAGTGTACCCAGAGAATGCGAGACCAGAATTGCCGAGGTTTGTGCCATTGCCTCAACTATCGTTACTCCTGGCATTATTGGTTTTTTGGGGAAATGTCCCTGAAAATGAGGTTCATTAAAAGTAACATTTTTTACTCCAATAGCACTTTTATCTAAATTTATCTCTTTTACAAAATCAATAAACAAAAACGGATATCTATGAGGAATTCGCCTTTGTATATCTTCTATATCTGAGAAGATTTTATTACCTGAGTCCATATTACAACCTTGAGTTACTTTATTTAAACTTCACTAATGCTAATGAGAAAAATAATTAATTGCTATTAATAATTTGTCCATCCCCAATAATATTATTAACGCGGGTAATAGAATGATCAGTAATGTCTTTTAATGAAATAATCACCATCCTATAATCCAATAATGTACTAACGCCAAATTCTTTAGAGAGATCAACTAAAATTGGAATAGCTAATTCAAAAAATCTATTTCGCTCTGCCTCGGAATATTCGTTCAAGCTAATTCTGGCTTCTGTAGTTTCAGCCCTGATATTCTGCACTTTCTCATCAAAATTGGCAGCTAAAATTTTGAATTCCTCAATCTCAATAGTCTTTCGCTTTTCTGTTAAAGCACGCTCTTCAGCTTCTAATTGAGACTGTAGTAGTAGCTCATTTGCAAGTAATTTATCACTTTTTTCATTTATTTCTTGAATTACTCTTTGACCAAATAAAGAATTTCGATAAAGCCTATCTTGATCCAAAGTAGCTATTGTGTCCGTATTTAATCCCTCAGCTGTCGAAAAAGAAACGGATATCAGAATTATAGTGATTACAAATTTAAAAATATTAAAAGTTTTTACCACATTCTTCTCAATTAAAATTGTGTTGAAATTGTTAAGTCTAAAAGTTGTCTAGTATCATATGACTGTTTGGAGACTATCGGCGCGTAGTTAATCCTTAGAGGGCCAATGACTGTCTTCCAAAATAAAGAAAATCCAAACCCAGATCTCAAAATCATACTATCATCTATAGTACCCGATGATCCAGTTGTGGAATCTAACCCCCAAACAGACCCGGTATCAAAAAAGCTAGCACCACTTATTCCATAGCTTTCCAAAAATCCAATGGGAAATCGTGCTTCTAAACGAAGAGCTGCGTATAGATTTCCTCCCAAAGCATCATTATTGACCGCACCAAGGTCACGCGGACCCCAACCATGATACTGTAATCCTTTTATTCCACTATCACCAAAATATCGATCCAGAACGCTACTTGATCCAGACAGTGATTGTAATCTCCCACCTTCTATCTCGCCAACTAAAGTTAAATTACCATTTAAGGTGTCAATCTGACCTCCGATTAATCCATTTGTTTTTAGATATGTTCTTGCACTACCAAACCCCGCATATTCTTGAGAAAAATTCAACTTAACCCCTGCATCAGGGTTAAGGCCCCTTCGACGTGTATCATATTTGTAGGAAACACCTACGACTGATGCGGATTGCGACGCAGGTTCGTCCGTAATTAACTTGGAAGAGTCGGAAGTTACATTTAACAACCCCTTGCCGCCAAAAGACATAAAGACTGAGCTCTCCGCGTTAGCACTCACTGGAAAATTCAGAGAGGGACGAAAAGCATATGAGTTTGTGTCATATGCAGCAAATTGATTGTCAGTATTAGTGTTGAAAAGATCGATATCAAACCCCAAATCACGTCCCAAAAACTTCGGCTCACCAAATCCTATACTTGTTGTCTTGCTGTTTGCCGATGTATCAAATGCTAAAGACAACCGTTGACCGCGACCAAGTAAATTTCTTTGCTCTATTTTTAAATTACCACCCAATCCAACTGATTGACCGTAAGATGCGCCAAATGTAAGACTGCCCGTAGGCACTTCTTCTACTTCCAAATCTATAATGACTTTTTGATCATCAGAACCAGGCCGCGTTTCAATATTAATTGGTTTAAAAAAGCGCAGAGCGTTAATCCTAGCTGCTGCCAAGCGAATTTGTCTAGGATTGAAAGGGTCACCCTCTACAGTATCAAATTGCTGCCTGATAACTCTATCCAGAGTATTTGAATTTCCCTTGATATCAATCCGTTCTACAAAGATGCGCGGACCTCGGACTAATTCAAAATTTATGTCTAGTGTTCTCGTCTCATTTTGACGATCTATAATCGGGTTAACCCTAACAAAATTTAGACCCTGGTCGCTTGCTATTTTTTCGACTCTGACCATCGCGGCATCGACTACTGTCGGTGAAAAAACCATACCACTTTTTATTCCTAAGAATGGCAAAAAATCCGAGCTGTTGATGCCATCAATTTTTGAAGTAATTTTCACATTTCCAATAGAATACGAAAATCCCTCTTCAATTTTAAAAGTGACAAAAAATCCATCACGTTGCCGTGTTAACGCAGATGTCGCTGAAAGTAACTTAAAGTCGATAAACCCCCTCGATGAATAAAAATCACTCAACAGTTGCTTGTCTAGCTCAATTCGATCTTCTGAATAAACATCATTTGTCCTAAACTGCCTTAATATACCTGCCTGCTTTGTTTCAAGAACTCTTCTCAATCGATTATCGGAAAAATTTCTATTTCCAACAAAACTCAATCTTTTTACTTCAACAACTTTTCCTTCAAAAACCTCAAATACTAAATCAACCCTATTATCTGACCTTCGAATTATAACAGGTTTTACATCTGCTGCTATTCGACCAACTGAGCTATAAGCTTCGGCTATTTTATCTGCATCAGACTCGGCCAATTTTGAATTATATACCTTCAAAGGTTTAGACGAAATTAAGTCAGATAATTTCTCATCATCCAGATGATCATTACCTTCAATAGAAACTTCGTTAATCATTGGAAATTCTTTGACTACGATCCTGATAACATTGTTATCTACATTCAACTCCACATTCTCAAATAAATCAGTAGCGACAAGTCGCTGGAGAGCAGCATTAATCTCATCATCAGTTACTTTGCTATTAATGGGAATATCCACGTAAGATAAAATTGTAGACGTTTCTATTCGATAATTACCATTAACCTCGATACTAGAAAAAGATGTGTCAGCCCTTAGCGTAAAACTAGAAAGTAAAAAAATAAGAATTAAGGATAAAGTTGCAGTATAAATTATCTTTCCAATACGCATCATCCCAAAACCTTTCAATTAATTACTGTCTAACAATCCTAACCATCATACAATAGGTACTATTTAAATTCCGTTTTGTCAAAAAACTTGAAAGCCCAAAAGTATGAAATAGAATGTAAATTTATATATATAAAACAATAATTTATTATAACCAATTGATAAAGATTATAGTTGTAAAGTTATAAAAAAAGACAATAAGTAAATTTGATTCTTTATCAAACATTTTTTTCATCTATCACGACGGCTTGATTATGGGCAAAATAAATCACTACTTAGTGCTATCGACATAAGCCCAAATAAAATCAATATACCAAAAATACTCATAGCTTGAATGATTTTCTCAGTCGGTTTTCGCCCAGTTAACGCCTCTATTCCAAAAAAAATCAAATGCCCCCCATCTAACATCGGGATGGGAAATAAGTTTAATAATCCAATAGCAGTACTTAAAACAGCTATAATCCAGACAAAAGATGCTAAACCTTGCTGAGCAGCTTCACTTGTCGTTGACGCAATTCCAATAGGTCCTTGAAGATT
>Ga0163111_10000702_pt1 | contig 20020 bp, 21 predicted proteins | sample CRUFie1St18metaG_FD_109645 | JGI IMG/M metagenome (GOLD analysis project Ga0163111, IMG submission 109645) | Marine microbial communities from the Costa Rica Dome - CRUD Field 142mm St18 metaG | ecosystem: Environmental > Aquatic > Marine > Oceanic > Photic zone | place: Costa Rica: the Eastern... | reverse complement strand
TTAATCGACCTGGGTTAAGAACTATAATTCCTAAATCAGGATAAACTAATCCGTATCCTCCTGTTACACCATCATCGTCAGTTGTTAATTCCCCATTAGCAATAGTACCACTTACAACACTATAAACTCTTTGACCATCGTTAATAGTAGCATCTTTTCCTCCACTATTATCAATAAGTTTAGTAATATTACCACCACCTGTTTCTCCTCCTGAAAGAGATCCACTTAAAACTAATTCCCAGTTACCTGGATCTAATTTTTCTTTAATTCTAGCTCGTTGGAAGTTAATTGCTAAAATATGCTCTTCGTCAACTGAATTATCAAACGTAAAGGTATTATCACCTGGTGCTAGTAGTAAATTTTTATATTGAGTATATACTGCTTTAGTTGGAAAATCTTCGTTAGTAATTAAACTACCACTTCCATGTTTATGACCATATGCAATAGCAAACTGAACAGATGAACCAACTGATGTAGAGGCGCTATTGTAGACGTCGAAATAATATCTACCTGCGTTAGAGCTAGTTTGAGCAGATGAAGTATGGAAAGACTTTAACTCTCCTGTACCGTTACTCCATAATCCTGCAGTAACTTTTTCCTTTCGATTAGATATTACATCATTACCAATATCGAATCTAGAATATATCTTTCCAGTAGTTGTTTTTTGTTCTAGAGCATCTCGTTCTAGTACTATTTGATTCGCAAGTTTTTGCGCTTCACGTACGATAGCTCCTTGAGCAGAATCTTGCGTTGAAGGAAGGCCATCAGCTTGTCTTTTTTCTTCTTGTAGCTGATTTTTAATCGCTTCTACTTCTGCAATTTCTTTTTCTATTTGAGCTTTAGTTTTTTTAGCCATGTTTATTCCCTATTTCTTAAAGATCACCACCCGAGGTTGCGACTTCTTGTTTGTTAACAGTTACGGTTACAGTCGCTCGACCTCCAGTCTCATTACCAATAATAGTTAACGTAGCAGTCTTCGATTGAATCGGTTGATTTTTTGCTACTACTCTAAAACTAAATCCTACTGCTGATACTGATTGAGCTGATTCATCATCTCCGACGAAAGTTGGAACTGTTGCACCTTGCATTAACACACTCTTAACTGCAGTACCAACTTCTAGGAAAGCAACATCGCTATTTGATAAAATAGCTGTATATCCTAATGTTGAATTACCACCTTCAAAGTTAGATGTATTTGGTGTAACGTCAACTGCATCTCCTCCTGCTACTAAAGTAATAGTAGAATTAGGTACTGTTATAACCGGTATACGTGTAGTACTTTTTCTTAAAGTAACTAACTTATATTTCATTGTTTGTGTCTCATCTGGAATAGCTTCTATTAGTGGCATATTATCTATTGCTATGCCATAGAAGTTACTACCAAGTGAGTGAGCTGGATTCCATAACGAGTAATCGATTTCATCATCAGCTAGAGCGAATTGAGTTATCTTAAACTCATCAGCTCCTTTAGCTAAAATTTCACGTCCTTTCTTTGTAAGAATGGCGTCCACTGTAATTGATGTATTATCTAAATATCCCATAATTTTATCCCTTTGTATTCTTTGTCTTTAATAAATATGGTTAAACATTAAAAACCTTTGTTTTTTTATTCAATAGTTAAGTTTCCTCTAAACGATGGATCCGTAGTAATAATTTGATTCGGATCACCTATTGTAAATGATACAACTGGTCCCTTATCAGGAGTATCTTTACTATCAATATTAAATCCTGCTGCTGTTATTTTTGAACCTATAAATCTTCCTCTATCTGCACCTGTAGTTCCGCCTAGGTTATAATCACTAACTTGTGCATGAACTAAACTATGACTGTATGCATATTTGTTAAATGATCTTCCGTCTTCTAAATCTTTACCAAGAGATGCGCTTTGAAGTGCATGAGTTTTAGTCCCTAACCCTCTATAGTAATATTTAGTCGTTTGTCTAAATTCTGATTTTCTATAATCGCAGATATGTACAAAACTTGCTGACGATACAAATCCTGGAGTAGTATCTTCTACATATACGTCAGTATCAGTCTTATACCCTGTACTAGTAAAACTACTACTTTTTCTTAATCCAGTAAAACTATATTGAGAGCTAGAAACTTTATTCGTTACAGTAATTTTACCCGATATCGATTCTAAAATTGTTCCATTATTTGATGAGTTAAAATGTGATGGAACTGCACTACTATATCCTGCTTTAAGTTTTTCTTTAGCAGCTTGATATTGTAGTCCGTTTCTGGCTAAACTTTTTGTATCTTTATCAGATAAAGTAATTATAGGAGAGTCTGCATTACCTATAACTGCATCTATCGTAGTAGTATTCTGAATAAATTCTTGCTTCGCGTTTGGAGTGCTTCCTTGAGTTTCAGCTACGAACGTTCTTATAACTGAGTTTACTGGTTCAGCTGGAGCTACAATTTTACAGGAGGTTTAGGACCAATCCTTTTAGGAACCTTAACAGGCGGTTTTGGCGGGTTACCAATTCTTGCTACTATCGGTTGTGGTTCAGTTGTAAACCCTACTTGTATAACTTTCGGCTTGTTGACCGAAGGAGTAGTAATTTGAGCTATATTTTTTACTACTGCAGGTGTAACTGCTATAGGAGAAGGTTTAGCGTCTCCTGATACTGATAATCGACCAGGAGGTGATATTTTAGATCTTTCGATAAAGTGCGGTTCGATTACAACTCCTAAATCTGCGTTTGCTCTTGCAGGAATCATTTTTTTAAGCATTGTAAATAATGACATATCGTATAACTTTAGCTCGTTTAGATAAGTCATTTGATTGCTATCTTTATTATATTTTTTCCAATACGTTTCGTTAAATCTAAATAAATCTAAATATTCCGATTCATAAGCTTGTTTAGGATCACCTATAAAATTATCTAATGCTGCTCTTCCGATATGATCAAATATATCTTTATTGATCTTATCAGTAGGAGAAAAATAGATTCCTAAATTATTACTATCTAGAGCATATTTGTCACTACTTGGCATTTCAGCTCTAGCAGTAGGACTTAATTCTCTTAATTTAGTATTTTCTTCTCTTCTAATTTTATTGCTAGTGTATGTATTAGGACCTAACTCTGGCGTATTTATATGATAATATTCTTCGCTAAAATGATAAGGTCTAGAGTCAGGATAATTAGTTGGAGAGCCTGAAACTGCAAATAATCTTGAACTATCCCAAAATGTACTTTTTACTCTCTGATCAGGGTGAACACTTGATATCGATTTTGACGAAGTTTCTTTAGCAGCGCTACCTGAGTAATGATTAGCTTTATCACTTAATCGCAATCTTAATAATAAATTTTTATACGAATCTTCTGGTCCGTTCGAACTATAAACTTCGGCTGCTAAAGTATGATCGACAAGAGCAGATCTTGATAGAGGTGTAGCAAAATATCGTAATTCTTGCATTGATCCGCTAAACGGTATTCCAAATGCTCCATGTTGCTGATGTCCTATATATGCACTATTACTAGTAGTTACGTACCCTCCTAAATATGCTTTTCTGTCATCTCCTAAACTACCTGACCACGATTTATTTATAGAGCTAGAATAATATGCATTACTACCAGTAACAATTATGCTACTAGATACAGCTTGATCTATAATATCGTAATCAGCTCGTAAACATGTTAAAGTATATTCGAAATTACTACCAGTATGATATGCTCCTTTAGGGTGAGCATTTTTATTAGCATGTCTATTCATAAGAATAGTCCACCAACCTTCACCAGCTTGCTTATTGTTAGTTTTTTCGAATATTCTAGCTTTACCAGTTGATGCTGAAATATATCCTTGTGAACTAGATAGTATCATGCTAAAGTGTCCGAACTCAGTAAAACCTTCTTCTCTACCTAGATTGATAGCAGTACTATGACTTCTGTGCAGTCTTATACCTAACTCATTATTTACTTGCCATATTGATTGAGTATGAGCTCCTGTTGTAGTCTCAGGCCAAATTCTAACCTCAACAGCATTAGGAGTTACATTACTACTAGTAACCCATCCTGATGTTTTCTGGTGAGGTCCCCAGTATGTTTGTACCGATTGAGCGCCGTTAAAGTTAAGTGCATACTTAAAGTTAGGTTCTTTATATAAAATTGTTTGTTCGCTTTTTTTACTTGAACCATATTCATGGATAGGCAATACGTCTTCAGGTATACCATAGCAGTTTATTAAACTACGAACACCTGTCATTGTACCTTTACTCTTTAATAATAAAGGTAAATTATTTATTATTCGCTTCCAAGTCTCTGCAGTTCTTTCTTGAGCTGTCAATAGTTTTATAGACGAGGTAGGAGAGTTATTTATAGCAAACCCGTTTTCAGCTTTACCTAATTTATATTCCCATAAAGCTTGGTTAGGGTCTCCAGCTATAAGATCTATACCGTACGATTTTCCTATATGATAAGCCAGATCGTCTGATATACCTGTTTTGTTTTCATAATTTTTATTATGTTCTCGTATATTAACGTCAGTAAAGAATTTAGAATATGTCCAAGACACATCATGAGACTGACCTACTAAATCTAGAAATCTTAAATAAGTTTCATTTTGATCTTTACCTCTATCACTTAGATATTGCGGAACAGTTTTTCTTAAAATATTATTATTTTGTTTATCGAAAGCACTTGCTGATGCTATAGCAGACGCCTGCCATTTTACAGCTTTCGAATCTTTTACATCAAGTAATTCGTATGTTGCTCCCGGTAAAAATATACTGTGAACTGCCCAATCAAATATATCATCCGAATCCCATTCAAGATAATCGTCTTTCCATCTATCATTTTTATAAGAACCTGATAGTTTAGGAAAAGGTGTAATTACTGATCTAGTCCAATCTCTTAAACCTCCACCTTTAGAGCCTGAGTTAGTAATATACTGACTATCTGATCCGCTTTCGAAATATAACCATTTCTCAAAATCATCGAATTCGTTTATAAGTTTTACTTTTTTATCAACCCATTTCTTTTGATAGCGCTTATTATGTAATGAACCTTGAGATCCAGTATACTCATAAATATATACATCACTTGTAGCAAAATCACTATATTCTATTTCTTGAGCTCGTCTATCATACTGACCTATAGTCTTTAACTTATATATGAAATTATTTATTCTTTGTTCAGCAGAGCTAAAATGAATATAATTTGAGAATATAGAATAATCAATATTTAGTTTAATACCATCAGCACTAGAACTATAGCTATTTAGAATCTCTACTTGTGTATCAGGATCAGTTCCTAATATATTATTATAACTTTGATAATCAGTTTGTAATCTTGCAGTAGTATCTAAACATAAATCGAAGTTAGGTCCTGCTAGATTTCTACCGTCTATCTCAATCGGAGCATCTAAAAATACACGATTTATAGCAGGCTGTGCTGCCTCAGCAACTAACCATGCTTGATCATTCTTCTGTATATCTCCTGGTAACGGTTCGTATAATTTTAGTAAGATAGTTGGATTATCTTCGTCTAAAGGAAATACATCATCTATTAACCATGCTGCAGCAGTAAATATTCTATTAAATGCAAAGTTAAGGCTTATATTAGTCCATAAAGGATTATTAGGTATAGCTGCATGTGTATATGGCCCTGTAACAGCAGAAGTTATTTTTAGTCTTTGCAACCTTGCATAGAAGTTGCTTAACATTTCTCCTGCATTTAGATCATCATCTTCAGCTATAGTAGGAACAATTCTTACTTCTTTTTTATCTGAGCTAATAGATACGATCTTAAATTTAGGGCCGAACGAAGTACCAACTGCATCTCTATGAAAGTTATAAACTACATCATATACTCCTGATGTAAATCCTAAATTTTTAATATTATTATTTACATCAAGATGAATTTCAGGCATACCTTCTAGGTCAGTACCTATTGACCAGCCTTCTACTTTATGATCAGAAAATAAAAGATTTTTTGCAATATCGTATATATGAATCTCAACCCTATCGAAGTCACTCTGACCGTATATAGGGTTTTGCATATAACCGAATACAGGAGTCATATTAACAAGATCGTCTTGATTATATATCTGAGCACGAGTCTGGCCTAGTGTTAACTCTATCTCTTCCGTATTTTTATAATATTCAAACGGCATTACATCTTCCCTACTAGTTTACTAAATTCGGTATCTATTTGTCTTCTATATTGAGTAAAAGTAAACGCTTGACTTCGTAAACTTACTTTCAGTTTTGGTGCATCATCTGGTTTTAGCATTATTAGTCCGTTATCGTTTCTAATAAGCTCTTCTTCTAACTTTTCACGATTACCTCTTACTATTACATCTTTCTCTGAATCGAGTTTTTTATCGCTAGCTAGTTCACCACCTATTTCTTCTCTTGCTGTTTTCTTTTTAGTTACTTCTATATCTTCTTCAGATAATATAAGATCACTATCAGTAAGATTTGGTCTAATCATATCTTCTACCAATTCTACCGTTGCGTCTAGTTTTACTCCACTCTCTAATTCTATAACTTCTTCATCTATTACATCTTCTATAGTTACTGTAAATACTGTTCGCCCATGACTATCTACAAAGTCTGTTATTGGAGGAATATTCGGTGGTGGTTCTTCTTCGACAACTTCTATAGGTTCTCCAGTATCAGGAGCAGTAAATACACAGGTTCCATCATCTAGTGTAGCAGCTGGGTCATAATTTATCGCATCAGGATCAGTACAACCTCGTCTTATTTCTTCGACTACAATAGGATCAGGAATAACTACATCTACACCTTGAGTTTGATCTTGACCTAAATCTACTACTACCTCATTATTTATTTCGATAGTAGGAGAAACTACTCTATTTTCACAATCTTTTTGATTTTCTAATGCTACCTCAGTAGGTGTTATAGCTGGTGGTGGTTTAATAACATCCTGTACAGGGTCAACTGGACGTCTATTAGGATCAACCTTACTTTCTATCTGTGTGATTACTTCATTTGATTCTTCTATTATTTTATCTATTTCCGATTTAATAGGAGATTCAGGTAAAGGTGTCTCCCCTCCAGTTCTAGGTGGCGGGGGAGGTGGAATATTTTTTATAAATTCAGGATTCGGTCTTCCATTTTTAATAGGAGGAATATAAGGTGTTTCTCCACCAGTTGTTCTTACCGGAGATTCAGGCAACACGTCTGGAATAGGTCTTTGAGATGGAGTAGGTAAAAGAGCTTCATCTGATCTACCCGCTTTTACCTGAGCATTCTGTAAAGGTGTCTTACCTGCATCTCGTATCTTTCTAGCACGAGTAATATTTGATTTTTTATTTTTAGCCATTATCTGTTAACCTTAAAGTAAAAGTTTTCGTCATATACGACTACTGAACTATCTGATTGCGTTACCTGAAAACATAATTTATAATACCGCTCCGGCATAAATGATTTCATTTCTAATTTCATAAAATTACCTGAAGAGTCGCAACTTAATTTAGTTCCTTGATTACTATAAGGTATAACAAACTCTTCAGTAATTGCATCTTTTACGCCATAATATGAAGAAGTTGGTAAGAATTTTATATTCTTAAAATTTGATTGAGTTGAAAACGTTTTAGTTGGATATCTATCTCTACCAACTACTCTAATCTTAGGTACTTCTTTAGTGCTATATTCATGCTTAAGATTTTTTAGATATACAACACTTTGATCTGAAGTTAATTCTGTAAGACCGGTACTGTCGAAAGTAGAGTCATCGTATACAACTTCTAATCTAGGTTGATATACAGTATTAGTTTGTTTTGAAAAATATTGTACTCTACCGTAATTAGTACTGTTAGTTTCTTGTGAACCCGATCTCAATAATATAATTCCATCATTAGGATTGTTACCTGTAATTAGATAGTTAATGACTGGTGTGACATCCATTCTTAAATCGGACGATTCATGCTCGAATGATTGCGTTCCATAATAATTTTTATACCAAGTACCTCCACCAGTAACATTACTGTATTGCATTACTGATCCTTCAGCTAATGATCTTGATGTCCATTGAGTATCTCTAGCTGCTATATACTCTATACTAGGAGCTTGCTTATCTCTATATATCCACGATGATCCTTGATTATCAAATAAGTTTAATGCTGAAGGTTCGAGTTTTCTTCCTTGTCCTTCGTTCCATGATTGAGATAAAGGATACGCTACTAGAATATATTCAGTTGGTACCTCAAAAGTACCTGCTTGATATAAGTTAAGAAAAAATCTTGGGTCACTTATTTTTCCTGAAGAGATTGACGCACTTATCTCCTCTAAAGGAAATTTTAGGAGTATTCTAGAACTAAATATACCTGCAGACGAAGAAACTTTGGTAAGTTCTAAAATCTGATCTATACCAGCATTTAAGCTACCTGTTTTTTCGTAGATTGTATTATCTGCTTCTGCATATATTGATTTAATCATTTTTTTAGCTCCTAGATTGCTACTACACGTCCTTTGATATCAGAGTTAGGATATTTTATCTCGAATATACTTGGATCAAGTGAAGGATAAACTACTTGATTACGCGTTGCTTGTTTTATATCGTAAATATTGCCCGAATAACCAGATTGCTTATCTTGTAAGTTGTATATATCAATCTTAACAATACTTTGAAGTCCCATTACTGTAGATAAATCAGTATATAAATCAGATAGAATAATTGGTTGATTTATTTGCCAGTCATCAATATTAAAAAATTGCTGTACTTTCTTTATTGCTTTAAGTAATACATCATTACTGTTAAAACCTGGTAAGGTTAATATTTCAAAATCTACACCTATATTTATCACGTAAGCATTTTTAATTGTAATAGAATCGGTAAGTAATCTGAACGGACTTAAGTAATTTTTTATATTTTCTTTAGTTGCAGGATTAGTATTAGTTAACTGCTTGTCAGCATTATAAGATAAAGTATATAAGCAAACTGCAAACGGATTTCTTAACCTATTATTTACATCACTAATATTTAACTTTTCATCTTGAGTTGCATATACCTTTGCTACTGATCCAAAACTACTAGGCATTGTCATAGTACGAATCATATAATCATCCTTACTTACTACTCTTCCTTGTGAGTTAAAAAATGCTAGAGCATTATCACGAATTTCTTCTATCGTTTCAGCTCCTCTACCACCTTGAGCGGGCGTAGGATTAGTTGCAGCTACCGATCTTTTTGTATTTTGAAAAAGTACTCTATCTAAACCAGCACCTTCACTTATAAATTCGATTCGATCAACATCAGTTATATCTCCTGCTGGCACGTTATCAGCTACCCCGTTCCCGATTGTATACTCAACAGTAAGAGTTGTACTATAAGGCGCTTCTCCATATGCTTTAGTATACATAAAGTTTGATGGGTCGATAAAAGTATTACTTTTTGGTGTAACGGTTGGTAATGCTGATCCTGCGTTTTTAGGATTAGGAATTACTTCTTCGTCAGGTTGAGTTGATGTACCTGGACCAAATTCAAGTACATATCTACCATCTTCTCGTATTCGAGAAGTAAATCGTTTAGAAGTTTTCTTTAATTTTAGTAAATAAGGGGTTTCAGCGTTATATACTGTTAAGTCCGGATCGATATATTGATCGTTAGTTACTTGTTTGAATACAGTATCTTGAGCAAGGAAAGGTACTTCAGTCCACTCTTTACCTGCTGCATCAGTTACTTTAGTTATCTCGATTATATTAGTTCTTGCAAGAGCTATCTGTAAAAATGGTTGAACTGCTCCTACTTGAAAAGTTTCAGTTATCGGAGTACCTGATTGAAAGCCTGCTTGTTTACGTAGTAAATAGTATGTTGGATCTCCTGTAGAGTCATCAGTAGAAAATATTGATACCTCAGTAGGATTAGTTGAACCTGAAACTGTAAAATCAATCGGTAGATTCCTTTTATATACAGTACCGTTAGTAGATCTAACTTGCATGCCACCTTTAATAGATAACGCATAGTCGTAATCAGGTCTATTATTTATACCAGCACCTTTAGCCGGAACAGTCTGATAAACATCTACATCGACAGTAGCAGCTATAGCTTGTTTAGGTCTATACCCTAAAGCTTGAGCTAAAGATATTACGTTCTTTTTTTCCGATGCATATGGAAGAAGAGTTTCTTTGAACTGCTTATCTAAATAGAAACTTAAAACATCTCCTACGTAAGCAGTAGTCTCAAGAAACATCATACCAGGGGACGCTTCATTAAAATCGTTGAAAGTAGTTGGGTAATAAGTCCTAGCAAAATCTATTAGATTTTTTCGAATAGTAGGAAAGTCTTTACCTGTATACTTTATATCTTTACTTATTTTTTTATTTACTGATGCCATTTCATTCCTACATATTCATTACGGTTATACTTCCGTCTGACCCAAACTTAAATGTTACGTTTACAAATTTAGTAATATCATCAATAATACTAAAATTTAAGTCGACTATAATTCTGTATTTATCTATATCTTCTACAGTTCTAGTAACTTTTACTTCTCCTAAATTTACATATGGTAACCAAAACTTAACTGCATCAGTAATATCTGTTTTTACTAACGCTTGCAAATCTCTTGTATTAGGCTCGAATAAAAATCTTTTCAGATTAGTACCGAATTGAGGTTGCATAAACCTTTCACCTTTATCAGTAAGTAATAAATTTACAATATTAGTTTTAGCTTGATCTAGAGTAGTATAATTTAACTTAAAGTTAGATCTACCAGGACCAAACGGCAATGCTATACCAATTGCAATATCATCTCTACCGAATAAATTTGCCATATTATTTCTTAAATCGTTTTACTAGTTCGCTGTAATCTCTTGTTAAAGCTTTTGCAACACCAGGATCTACATCTGCTACATGATTTGACATACCTCTGACGTCTGTCTTCGGAATCATTTCTTGTACAGTAGGTTGACCAGATGGAGTCATATCTCCATACCCCATTTTTGCAGCTAATGAATTTCTATCAAACGTTTGTGCATTACCCGCTGAAAAGGTTTGACCTCCCATAGTAGGATATTCACCTGCTTCTCCTGCGATTCTTGAAGTAGCTCCTGCTGCGATATCTCCTGCTGTTTCATTTAGAATATCATTTAGCATTTTATTTTTTGTGTATTCTTTTTTAACTTTAGGTTTTCTAGCTGATCGTTCTATGCTATCTTGCAAGCCTAATGCATGCTGTAATCCTGTGTTAAACTCATCTTTAGTAACTCTTGGTTTCTTACGTTCATTAAGAACTTGTCGAACCTCTTTACGTACTTCTTCTCGTACGATTTTTCTTATAACTTGTGCTAATTTGTTTGTTGACATGTTTCTCCTCTAAATATACTTTATCATATATAAATATAACTTATCTTAATTTATTAGTTAAAATATCTATGCAACTCCAACCCATGGAATAGGTGTAGGCACTGGACCAGCTGGTGATGGAACTAAACCAATATATAATCCTGATATTTGTGTTAAATGTTGAGTAAACCCGCTAACTAATATTCCTGCAATTGCTGCGCAGTTCTGACTATGAAATGCATCGTTAATTGTCGAAGCTAGACTGGGTATAGCTGCTAACCCTGGCTGAAGTTGTTGAACACCAGGAGCTGGAGCTACAGTAGGTGGGTGTGGTGGGAGTGGATTATATTGAGCAGCAGCCCAAGCGTTAACCGTTCCAGTAGCAGCTGGTATCCAGGCTGGTACTCCTATATCTATACCTTCAGGTGGTACTCCTGCTGCATTAAAAACTTGAGCAAATGATGCTTTCCAACCAGATTCCATAGTTGCTTTTACCCAACCACTTGTTAGTAGATTATTAAATGGTATAACTCCTGCTAGACCAGTTATAGCGAGCTCATACTCATCTGCTATTTTTTTGGCAGTCGGAGCTCCTGCTTGTTGGTAGTCTTCACCACCTTCTGCATCTCCACAAAACCATGCATTCATCGCTGCTGTAAATCCTCCCCAATTAGCTGGCATATATAACTCCTTATGGTTGTCCGAATACAGTAGTACTATACTGTTGCGGGATAGCTGCTCTATGAGCTGCTAGATCTGATTGTTGTTGTGCGTATTGCGGTGCTTGAATAGGAGGTCCGGATGGACCTGCAGGTGTAGGATGAATCTCACCTTGCAATGTTGTTAACATAGCATCTATTATATCACATAATTTTGCTTTCCAAGCATCATCTTCATCCCCTAAAACGAAAGGGTGACCTTTAGTACTACCAACAGTCGGTGCACCACCTTGAGCTGAATCTTGCTCTACTCCTATATAAATTAAAGGACATTCTAATTCAAACTTCTCAGTTGCATTAAGGTACACTGAAGGAGTATCTACTAAAAATTCACTCCCTGCATCAAACGTCATATCAGTTTCAGTTGTTAATCCTATACCACCTCCACCGAAAATATAAGCTCCAGCTTCTCTACTGTTAAATACTAACCTATTAGATGTAATAAGTATTTGACCTTGCTTCTCACCTTCTGTATCTATAAGATCATCAGTCGTTGGCGCAGTTAAGTCTTCTCCAACAGTATTTGTACCTGCTTCAAACGATAAAGCATCGTATTTAGTAGAACCAAATGTTAAAGGTATAGTTTGACCTCTAGTCATCCATATACTACTTGCTTCCATATCAGGATGCTCAATAACATGTTCTCCTCCATCTTCTAATTCTTGATCTTGACCATTACGAATTATTAAGATAGGTTCAGCAGGATCATCCGTTGAAGGATCTGACCATGTATTCTCCGGTGTACCTTTTACAGCAGAACCAAATCTTATTGAATGACCAAACCTACCTTCGATAGTAAAGTCTCCTTCATATGGCTGTATAGGTCTTATTTTAGCTTGTTCTTTGAAAGTTTCTCCTAGATCAACATCTCCTTCGTCACCTGTTACGTTTGGATTACCAAAACCGACTTCTTTATATTCTAATATTTTATCTTTGTCAGCTGAGTCTTGATCAGGATTAGGTATACTAATAAAAGGTATAGCATTATGGTGAATAGATCCCCACATATTTAATATATCATGATAGTACATAATAGTCGCGTCTGAGGCATCTGTAGCAGCAGTTTTATCTGCATACGACGTAATTAGAACTACTTCATGTATTAGTGGATATTGTTTTATATTTCTAGTAAGAGGTACCGCCCAACTTAATTTATCAGTATCTTCTACGTTAGCATCAGAATATAATCTACGAACTTGAATAGTACCTATTTGTTCTTCTGGGTCTGGTATTGATGCATCATAGCTTGGATGCTCGGTATTAAGAACTATATCTACGACTTCAGCAGGTTCGGTAGTAAAACTTTGGACCGATAAACTATCACCGAACGCAAGATCATTTGCTGTAATAGGGCTTTGAGGTCCATACGGTTGATATGATCTACCTTTATTATTCTTTACCTTTGTGTAGCCTGCCATTATCTATACCCTTAACTTTATCTTCTATCTTTTTATTACCTTCTTCGATAGCGTTTAACTCGTCTAGTAACTGTTTCTTTTCTTCTTCTGAAATACCGAAATCGCTATCACCTTGAGCATTATTACCGATTAGTCGTTGAACTACAGCAAGAAGTTTAGCTAATTGATCGTCATTTTTAACACTTACTTCTAGATAATCTTTTATTAAAGGTACAATAATTGTAGCGTCACCTATATTCTGTACAAACGGTTTTAGTTCAGATATAAGTAAGTTAATTTGCGACTCTTTTTTCTTTGACGCACTATATAAATCCTTAGCTATATCTGAAAAACTCTTCCCTTTGAATATTTCAGTATCTTTGTCCATATATAATAATTAGAAATATTTAGAATTTTGTCTACTAGAACTAGGGTTCATATCTATTCGCCCGTTAGCTTGATACTGTTCCCACATATCTTTATAAATACGACGCATAGTATTGACAACTTTAGTAATGTACTGCGTTTTAACGTCTGCCATTTCTCGTATCATTATATAAAGAGCTTTTTTATTATATATTTCTATATTTTCTCTTCTACGAAATAGTTCAGCTATAGCAGCAGCTACTCTTATATCTTTTTTTCTAGTAAATATTACATTTAGATTTCTATCCCAATACTCAACCATTAGATCAGTAAAGTCTTTTCTTGCTTCGACTATATCTTCTCTAACTATCTCATTAGTAATATTACGTTTGATATCGATAGATTCAACACCGGTACGCTGTTTCATCTTCTTATAATTTTCGTTATTGTTATAGATTAAATAGTTTTTAGCAACTATACTAAAATATGAATACGCTTTACTACCTTTAGCTGGATCGAATTTATCTATTTTCTCTATTAGATATGCAACTACTTCAGCTTGAACGTCTACATAAGGATCTTCAAAACAATAAAACTTAAAAGTATGAATTATATTCTCAGTAAGCTTCATGAAAGGTTTATGTATATGTTGAGAGTAAACTTTGTTTCTTAACTGAGAGTTTGGCTCTTTATTATACGCTATGATAGCTCGTTCGTTTTCTTCGTGAAAGTAACCTCGTCTTTTTTTAGCTTTAGTTACTCTTCTTTCTTCTTCGAAAGCGTCGTACCATTTATAAAATTCTTGAACTGGTGATAAGCTTGAACTTACTTGAGTCATTATTCATCTTCTCCGAGTGTATTTAGTTTATTTATAATTTTTTTAAGTTCCTTATAAAAATATCCTACCTCGTCATCTGATGAAAATGCACCACGAGTATCTATTTTTTTCATTTCTCTATTCATATCAGTTATAGTTTTAGAGAATTCATTTACCCAAGTTTCTAGATTCTCAACATAGTCTTCACTTTGTTCGTACTTCTTTAGTATATTCCAGTTAGCATAAAGTGAACAAATAAGTGCTATAGCGAGTAAAATAATAGTAATAATCATCCGAATAACTCATCAAATAGTTTACTAGCATCCGTACCTGTATTAAGTTGAGATGCTGGATTAGGTTTCTTTTTAGGTGTTACAGGTTTACTTTTAGCCTTTGGCTTAACAGTATGCTGAATCATTTTTTCTTGACTAACATTAGTCAAACTTCTTGCGCTATGCCAAGAGTTCTCTCCATGCTTCCAACGTTCCCATTCTACTCTTGAAGCTAACATATCTGCTTGATGCAGTATAAGTGGTAAATTAGACCGTAATCTTGATTCAGGATTAAAACTAACTAGATAAGGTTTATTTGCTTCTTCATACATCCCATCATGAATTCTTATTCCTAAGAATTCGTTCCAAGTATATTTTATACCAAAATGTTGAAGTAAGAATAAACTTCGATCTGGTATAAGACTAAATTCGGTTTTCGGATTTACAGTATATAACGCACCTTGATTCTTTCTATGCCATTCTGATTGATTCGGTATATATGTATCATTTTCAAGATCACCTATTTTACCTAGATCATGATTCAAAGCAGCAAACATCAACTCTTCAAGTGTATAGTTCTCTTGATGAGCACCTGCTGAAGCCCATGTATTATATAATTCAAACGAACAATCCATAACCCGTAAAACATGATCAACATAACCACCTACAAAGCAGTTATGATAATGCTCTCTAGAGCTAGCAGGAGCAAACATCATTCTATCGGCGAAGTAATTATACATCTCAAGAAGCTTTTCTTGTCTTTCACCTTTGAATTGATTTTCAATCCTACCTAGTAGATCGTCCCAGTTTTCTTTTATTTGCTTTTCGTCTAATTTCATATTTAATTTATTATTCCGTCTATTACACCTAGTTTTTGAGCATCTTTAGCTGATAGATATAGATCAGTTTTAGAATGCTCTGACCAAAACTTTTTATCTTTATTTGTTTTCTCACCAAGTATGCTATTAGCCATATCTTCGAGATGAGAATTATATTTATGTGCAGCTTTCAGATCAGATGACTTACCTGCTTGCATAGATGAACCTTCGTGAATCATTACAGTAGATCGTTTACTAGCTAATCTCTTTCCTGTACCGCATGCGAGTATCATAGCAGCTGCGCTCATTGCTTTACCGCGACAGATAGTATTTACTTTAATATTACTATTCTTCTCGAGGCTTTCAATATAATCTATTATACCAAACATCTCGTATACATCACCGCCTACTGAATCGATAACAACATTTATAGGGGAGGTATCTCCTTCTTCTCTATTCCGAAGTATTGCTCTACATCGTACCATAAAGTCATATAAACCGAAGTCTTCGATCTCTCCAATCATATATACTACACTATCTTCTACATCTACAGCAAATTCTATTTCTTTATAAAGATGCTTTTTTTCTAAATCATCTTCATAATATACTTCTTCTTCAGCTGAATTTATCTTCGACTCTTGCTCTTCGTAACTACCGTATAATGTTGACATATTATCCTTTTAATATTTTTTTAAGTTTATCTAGCGGCTTTGACTTACCCTCGAAAGCTTCTTCTACACTATTACTATCGTAACCAAGTGCACAAGCAAGTCTTTTACATACTCTCTTAAAGTCGTGAATATCGACATTTTCATTAACGTCTAATTCTACTTTTTGAATTTCTTTAGAATATGTACCTCGAGTATAAATTAGTTTATCCATATTGTATAATATACGAAAAATAAATTAAGAATCAAACTATTTTTAGCTTTAATTTGCGACTAAGTTTTCTAATCTTAACTTCAATAGCTTTTTTATCTTTCTTTAACGTAACTTTTTTTAGTTGTTTTTTGAGGTCGTATAACTCAGCCATATGCGTTCTTTTTTGAGCTTCTCGCTCTCGTTTAGTTAAACGCTTTTTAGCTTTTTTTACTTGTATAACTGTAGCTGGTAGTGTACCTTTTAGCTTAGGTTGTTCTTTTCCTTTATGAAATACGTTACCTTCTTTATCAACATATTCGTTCATCCATTGCCAACCTTTAGGTCTTCCAGTAGGTTTATATCTTGGTGTAAAGGTTGGTGCATCAACTACTTTGTTAACACATTTATGACATAAGACAGCGGTTACTGAAGGTCCAACGTTTACCCATTCGCCGCAAAAATTACCTTTCCAGTATTTACCACCTTCAATACTATTTCTGCAGATCATAAACCTTTGACCGTTTTCAGTATAACTCTTATAGACTGTTTTATTCTTCTTTGCCATATAATTAAATATACGAAAAATAAATTAGTTAACCAACTTACCCTTTATATTTGTATTGTTTAGGTGCTCGTCGAGGTGGAGCAGGGCGCTTTATCCTACGCTTTCTTTTATTTTCAGATTTAGAAGTAACCATTCCAATAAGCTTATCTTTATCGACTTCATTTTCAGTTCCATGATATAACTCATGTTCAGAAGATTGATCAGATACTGGGTTATCAGGAGTATCCTTAGGTTTTTCTAACTCTTTCTCTTCTTCTTCCATTATATCAATAAAAGCATCTAAACCTATTTCCTTTTTAGATATATCTTTTACTTCTTCCAAATCACTTACTATTAGATCTTCTTTTTCAATTTTTACTTTATCAGAAATTTTTTCTTGATTTTTTCTAACTCTAGCGATTAGATCTTCGGACGGTGTAGTCCATTCTTTAGGCATTGGATATGGTTTATTAAATTCCATTCCATCTGGTACTGACATTTTTACTCTAGGTTTAATTTGAGCGAATGCCATATTAGCTGCAATTACTAAAGCTATAGCAAGAGGGTCAAAAACAAAAATTATTAAAAGTAAAAACCAGTTAACAACTTTCCCCATATCTTGTCCAGTTGTCTCCGAAAGATACTTAAGAGGGCCTAACTCTCTTTCATTTTCGTTATTTATTTCTCTATCTAATAATGCTATATCAGACTTTGATATCGAATCTAATATAGCTTCTAATTTTTTATTAACGTTATCTCGATCTTGAATAGTACTTTTTAGTTCAGCCTGCAGAGCTCTTCTAGTAGAAGAAGAAGTAGTAGTTATAACCTGATCAGCTTCTGCATCGTAGTATGAGACTGAACCAGGATTAGAAAGTGATATTCGAAGCTCTGATATAGACTTATTAAGTTGAGTCTTTTCGATATTAAGATCTTCCTTAGTTTCTATAAATCTTGTTTGCTTCTGTTTAACTATAGCTAGTGATTTATCTAGTAACTCAGATTTAGTCGCTGTAGATTGATAAGCACCTGATAAAAATCCGTATATACCACCAGATGTAATAACTATAAGTACAAAACAAGCGATAGATAAATACAACTTTAATGCCTTGTTAATCGTATCCCAGTACTGGTAAAGTAAAGATGCAACTACTAATTTAGCAAACTCGAGAGAACCAGCCATAATCATTACTTCAGTACTAGCTCCTGCAAATAATTTACTCAATCCATATACAGAATAAAAAGCAGCACTACCAGATACTGCTAGTGCACTTAATGCAATTACTAAAGGAAAAAGTTGCTTACGCATTTCTCTACTCCAATTCGGTAAAGCTATCTATTTGGTCTACTAGTGATTTTAGTTTAACTATAATTGCTGCAGCTTCGGCTTGGCTTAAAGCATTTGCAGATAGTCCACGTTGTAAAGTTTCTAAAAGATTGTTCATAGCTTCCGCACGTGTTCTTACTTGTTCTTTATATTTCATATATTTCTCTCCTTATATAAGTATAAGTAATATTAAATTATTATTTATATATTATTATATTATATTATATTATTATATATTAAAATATAGAATATATTAAATTTTTTTCGGAAAGGCAACTGTTTTACAGTATTTCTGCTTCTTCAATTGGTTCACAGAATAAAAATTGCCCATTTTTATTAAAAACTTTCTGGATATCTTTACAGTTGTCTCTTAACCATTCAACCCATACTCTAACTATAGCGTTGATATCATTAGAATTATACCCGTAAAATTTAGGATGCATTTGCGATTCGTTAACAGTTCGATGAACTATCCATAACTTGTTATCGTGTTCAAATATTTTTTTCATATATAGAGGATTTATTGACTTGCGGGTCAGCTTTTTATTTTTCTTCTATAACCTTTTTAACTTGTTTGTCAATACCATATTTGTTTCGTACCCAAGCACGTTCATGAAAATAGTATAGTACCATTTTAGTAACCACTTCTAAACCGCTAACAGTTAATCCAGCCGTTGGACTACCGGTAACAATCCAAGTAAGTAAAAACGTATCGAGGCTGGCAATAGTCCTCCAACTTATAGTCTTTAACATACTTCGCTTTTTACTAGCAAACATCATATTAGTTCTCGTTATTTAATTGTTATAGTTTTCGGTTTACTTTCTTCAGCAAGCGGTGCATGAAGCGATAATAAACCATTTTCTAATTTAGCTACTAACTGACTTAAGTCGAATCTTCTGCTAATTCTCCATCCAAAGTTAAATGCTCTTTTTGCTATATTTCTTTGAATGTATTCGTTAGAGTTAGAAGTATCGTCTTTTTTATACTCTACTCTTAAAATATCTCCCTCAATAGTAAGATCAATATCTTTTTTTGTCAGACCTACGCATGCAATATCAATATTTAGACCATCATTGGCCTCATATATATCTACTGGATGGTTAATCTTGGTTGCATCTGCAAACTGATAGTCTGCATCTGATTTGAAAAAATCCTTGAAAAGGATGTCGAATGGCGATGTGCCAAAATGAGTTAAATTTCCCATAATAAATCTCCTTAGATAATTTTATTTATTAAACATTTAGTTTTAACATAACTTGCTGACCCGCAGTATCAATAAGTTATTTAATATAAATATACGAAAAAAATATTTAACATACAACTAATAATGAATAATAGGTGTTGTAAATACACCAGGAACTGAAACTGAACCTGATAATACTTGTATCGGAGGATCGGTGCAACAGTTTCCGTTACTCCAACCTCCAGTCGAACAATCATCTAATACCTCCATAGATATAGTTAATTGATCCGGTGTACAAGTTGGTCCAACCGTTACTTGAAAACTCATAGTGAAAGGTCCTGTAGAACTAGTTCCCCAGTCAGGGTTAGAAGTATTTACAAACCTCCATCCAGGTCCGAAATTATACCCACCTGTAAATACATGATTGAGATCCCACTGCCAGTTACCGATTGATCCCGGT
>Ga0163111_10000698_pt1 | contig 20138 bp, 13 predicted proteins | sample CRUFie1St18metaG_FD_109645 | JGI IMG/M metagenome (GOLD analysis project Ga0163111, IMG submission 109645) | Marine microbial communities from the Costa Rica Dome - CRUD Field 142mm St18 metaG | ecosystem: Environmental > Aquatic > Marine > Oceanic > Photic zone | place: Costa Rica: the Eastern... | reverse complement strand
TAGGAGGGTCGCCCGCCGCCGCCAGCTTGCCCAGTCCCTTTTCGATCGCCTTGCGCTTCGCTTTGAAGCGGCCGTCGGCGCCGCCGAGCACCAAAGTGCACTCGACGTCCTCGACGCCGGCGGCGAAGGCGTCGGCGGAGAGGAGTGCGGGGATCGCGGACATGGGAAGCACCATGGTACGCACGAGACGGACGGCCGACGGCGGCGCCACCGTCGCCGTCGAAGTAGCGTGTAGGACCGACAGTGATGATGGGCCGCGGCGTGTAGTAGAAGCCTGATGTAGCCATACTGTCTCCTTCTTCGAGCCACCTCGGGGAGTGATCGAGTAGCGCGGAGGTCGAACTGTAGTTCCCACCGTGGGACTGCGTGTAGTGTCGCAGGTGGGTGCGATACCTCCATGCATGAGGCACAGTACGGGTTAACTCGCCGGAGCCTTCGCCTGGCCTGTTGATGGAGCCCCACACCAGCCCAGAGTGCAACGTCTCTTGCCACGCTTCGAGCTCTCTGCAGATCTTCGTCCTCTCTGTGGATTGGTAGGAAACTTCACGGACTTCGTCGACCTCAGACAGCGGCACGTGCACGAACCCGCCGTAAGGCGGCGACCTGAGCAGCGGGAGCCGCAGCGCCCGCACCCGCCATCCCGTCACCGCGACGACGAGCGCAGCGAGCACACACGGCACATCAAAGATCAGCTGTGCAGCTTGCTCGAGGGCGCAGACGTGTTGCCACGATTCCACCCACAGCCGCCGACCAAAGGTCGGCTCCTGTCGGCCGGAGGAGCCCGGGTCCGCCGCCGCCGAGATGGCCACCTCTTGCATCTCGGCTCCCGAGACGGTCGGCGGTTGCACGGTCTCCCCACGGTCATCGACGAGCGAAGGTCGCCGGGCGAGCGCGCGGCGCAGCACAGCGATCCGGTACGGCCCTGCGCTCCAGTCCACCTCGCATCCGGTGACTGCGAGGAGAGTGCCTCCGATAGCCCCCGTCATGCCGATCAGGAGGGCGGAGACGAGCGCAGGCACGTCGAGAAGGAGGAGGAGGAGCTGAGTGGCGGCGGCGCCGCGGCGCGCATCGACGGTCGTCGCGCGGCGGACACTGAGGACGAGCAATGGCGCTCGCACGATCGTGAGCAGTACGATCAGCCCGCAGAGCAGAGCAGGCAGGTCGGCGGCGAGCGAAACGGCGTGAGACGCGAAGATTTTCTTCCAGTCGGCGCGGCTCGGCGCGTCGCGGAGCTCCTTGATGAGGCCGCCGGCGCTGCGAGGTGCGCACGCGTGCGGGGAGGAGGTGTGAGCGGCGGCGTCGCACGAGCGGGCGGGCGGGCGGGCGGGAGAGCGGGCGGGGTTATACCGGTAGCCCGAGAGGATCACGATCGCTCCGAGGAGTAGGAACGGCAGGTCGCTCAGCGCGGCAGCGAGCTGGAAGAAGAGCTCGACGCGCTGTGCGCCCTCCTCCAAGAGCGTGCCGTCGGCCTTCGCACGCACGCGGCCGAAGGCTTCCTTGGCGCGCCAGACGCAGCACCCGAGCAGGAGCGCGGCCGGGACGGAGATGAGAAGGTCGACGGCGGACATCGCGAGGTTGTACGCCACCACCGTCCGCCACGACGTCGTCGCCGGCAGCGAGCGCGCGGCGGCGCCAAGCACGTTGGGTCCGGCGGGCGCGCCGTCGAGGGGCCCTGCGTCGTCGCCGGGCCCGCGGCGCAGGGCGTGGAGGAGTGGCGGCGCTCGGACGAGGAGCAGCAGCGTCAAAGCGGCGCCGACGGCGGCGAGGAGGTCGGCGGGCGCCTCGACGAGGGCGCCGCGCAGGTACGCGCCGATGGGCGTCTCCCACGGCCGCTCGAGCTTCGTGCCCTTCTCGCACACCGCGAAGCCGTACACGACGGTGAAGAGCGCGGCGGCGGCGGCGAGCGACGGCGGCAGCCACTCGGTTGGCGCGAGGAGCCACGCGACGATCGGCGGTGTGCCGAGCATCGAGAGGAGGAGGAGGAGCGCGAGCGTCGAAAGGACGAAGCGGAGCACGCGCGCCGCCGCGTCCGGCTCCTCCTTCGTGACGTGCGGCGCCGTGAGCGACACGAGCTTGTGCAGCGGGAAGCACACGACGAGGAAGAGCGCGTTGAGCGCGCGGAGGAGCCAGGTGAGGAGGATGAGGACGAATGGGCGTTCCTCGCTCATAGTGTAAGTGCTGTCGAGGTCGGCGCTGGCTCTGAGAGTGCTGAAATTCGCGCTCGTGCGGAGGAGGGTGGCCGACTTCGGAAGCGCAATTTCTTCACAGCTCAAGTTTCCTGAAGCTGTGAAATCGTGAAGCGGAGCAGCCGACCTCGCGATCGAATTGTGAAGCAATGCGGACCGAGGCCAACGCTCCACCCACCGATCCGGCCGACGCCTGGCTCTCCACCACCGCCGCAAAGGACGCGGCGGCGGCGCGCCTCCACGTCCTCCACGCGCGGTACGGCCCGAATCACAGCGGCGGCTTCTCGCTGCACGAGGCCGTCACCGCGAGGCCACGCGATGCCACCTCCATCCGCGGCCTCAACCCCGTGCTGCGCGAGCTCTTCATCGGCCTGTCCGACGAAAATTCGCCGCTCTCGAAGCTCTCGGCCGACCTCCTCTACCTCGTCTTCCTCGAGCTCAGCTCGTGGTGGGAGGCGCACATCGTCCGCGAGGGCGTGTTCGCGTCGTCGATCTCGTCGTACGACCGCGTCCATCGTCAGCGCTCTGGCACGGTTCCCGTCACCTTCCCGCCGTCGAAGGACATCATGATCAACATGATGCCCATTCGCATCGGAGTCGACGAGGACGTGCCCAAGGAGTATCAACAGTACCTCCCGCTCCTCCACGCGTGCCCAGCGTGGGCCGACCCGAAGTCTCGCGACGAGTCGCACTTCTCCTTCATGCGCGACGGCGTCGAGCGCGTCGGCTACCTTACCATCCACGAGTCGCGCATCGAGGAGGACGAGACCTCGCAGCGCCGCGGCGGGCTGCACACCGAAACGCCGGGCTGCGTCGGCGCCGGCGGCGAGTGGGTGCCGGCGTCCGCGCCCGGCGCGCTCACCGTTGCGTGGGGCGGCGGCTTTGCCGAGCTCGACTCGAGTGGTGACGAGGGCGGTGATACGACGTATACGTACCGCGGCGGCATCTACATGGCGTCGTCCGTCGCCGACTCGACGCGCGTCTGGAACGTCAAGGTCGACAAACCGCAGGAGGTGGTGGGCACGCTCGGCGACCTCGAGCACCTGCGTGGCCGCCTCGGCGAGGGCGCCACGCTGAAGGCGGGTGAGCTCTGTTGGATGACTGACGCGACGCCGCACGAGAGCCTGCCGCTGCCGAAGGGGACCTACCGCCAGTACTTCCGCCTCGTCACGAGCGACGTCAACGTTTGGTACTCGAAGCACTCGACGCCCAACCCGCTCGGCATCAAGCCCGGCAAAATGGTGAAGATCGTCGACGGCGACAAGTTCGCGATGGCGGCGGCGTCGTCGAGCGCCGTGGGCGTAGTCTCGCGTGCGATGGCCGCGATGGGTCTTCGCGCGATCAACTAATCTGTATACTCGAGTACACACAACTCCACACGGCCCTCGCTCTAACCCCTCCGCTTGAACTTCTTGTCGACGAGCGCCGATTGCACCTCGACCACCTTCCTCAGCCGCGCGACCGTGCTCGTCCCCGCGAGCAGCTTGGACGCGTGCGGACGGCACGCCTTGTGCGCACTCACGCACGCCGCCGCCAGCCACATCGACATTGCATACCCGGTATCGCGTGCGGTCGGCGTGTCGCCGAGCTCGTCGATCAGCTCGGTCTGCTCCGCCGTCGACGTGAGGGCGTAGTGGAGCTTGAGGCTCTGCTTCACCAGCGCCACCGAGTCGACCGCCTCCGTCTCGCTCGCGTCGGTGTCGTTGAAGAACGACACGTCGGCGTAGTGCAGATTGTTTCCATCTTCCCACGCGCGGCCGAGGCGGAAGCGGCGGAGGCCCACCACCTTCATCTCGCAGTTGCCGTCGCGCGCGTCGTCGTTTGCAAACCGCCACGTCTTGATCTTGGCGAGGGTACCAATCCCCGCGCTGCCGACGACAAAGCCGAATATCTGGTCCGCCTTGAGCACCTTGCGGCACAGCAATTTGTACCGCGGCTCGTACAGGTTGAGACCGCTCGTCGTCATCGGGAAGAGCGGCCGGTCGTAGACGAAAAGCGGGAGGGCGTGGCGGCCGACCAGCGGGTTGGCGAGGCTCTTGACGACGGCGGCCTCAAACTCGGCGCGCTCCGAGCAGCCGGTGCAGCTGCCGCCGCGCTCGAAGAGCAGACCGCGCAGCGTCTTCACCGGCACACGGGACAGCTCGGCGTCGAGCGCCGCGCGCAGCGCCGCCTCGTTGTCGGTGCCCGGCGGCAGCTGGGCGCCGAGCCGCTTGAGCGTCGCCTTCATGCTGCCGCGCGGCACGTCGGGGTTCGCCGCCTTCCACGCGTCGTAGCGCTCCTGCGTCTCCCGCACGCCGGCGGCCGTGTGCACGCGGCCGTCCGCGTCGACCTGCGCCTGAATGCGGCGGAGATCGATGCGCTCGGGCTCGGGCTCGTCGTCGTCCCCGTCATCGCGCGTTGCCGCCAGCTCCGCGGCCCTTTGCGCCTGCAGCTCGGAAGCACGCGCCGCCAGCTCGTTAGCACGCTCCACCAAACGTGTCGCGGAGCGCAGCTCCTCCTCGCGCGCGCGCTCCTCCTCCTTCTCGCGCAGCTCCTCATTCAGCGCCTCGCGCGTGGACTGGAACATCCGCATCTTCTCCTTCTCAGGGATGTCGAGCGTGTTGATCTCCAAAGCCTGCTGCAGCAGCTCGGCGTGCCGCTCCTCCTCGGTCGGCTCCGCAATCGCCTCCGGGCGAACCGGCTGCGGGATGTCGAGCTTCGGCGAGCCGCCGCTCCAGTCGATGTTGATGCTCTGAGAAGCGGCGAGCGCGGCGAAGGCGACGGCCGCCGCGGAGCGAACGGCGACCGGCGGCATCGCGATTGTGCTCTGGCTGGTGGCGAGCGCGGCGAACACGACGGCGGCGACCGGCACGGGGCTTATGGCGCGAGCTCACACGTCGTCTCACACGGGACACACGGCCGCCGCGACTATGGTGACGCGCGGCACGCTCTGCATCGTGGCCGTCGCGTTCCTGCTCTGCGCGCACACCATCGTGCGCTCGATGACCGGCGTCAGCCGCCACCGCCGCCGTGGCACGGCGGCAGAGTCGGCTCCGGCGGTTCTCCACCTGCGCGACGACAACGACCCGGTCGTCACGCTGCCGCCGGTCGCAGCCTCCACGCAGCTCGCCGGCACGGCGCCGCCGGCGACGACGCGCGCGCCGGCGACGGCCGCTTGCACCAGCGGCGTGCAGTTCCCGAAGCTGCGGCTCAACGGGCCGGCACAGAAGCTGTGGCGGTGCACCGACGGCGTGCCGGCGGTGATGCTCACGTTCGGCTCGAACTCGATGGCCGACTTCCTCCTCAACTGGGTCGACCACGTGCGCGCGCTCGGCGAGCGGCTCTACCTCGTCGGCGCGCTCGACGCCCAGGTGGAGGCGCTCTGCGAGAAGCATGGCATCCCCGCAGCGACGATTGAGCCGTCGGCGCTGCTGCCCGAGGAGGCGCGGTACATCACCCAGCTCGGCGACTCGGCGCGGAAGTACTTTCGGTACGCGCCGGGCACCTTCCTGCGGATGGGCCTCGTCAAGCAGATCTTCATCCGGCAGATGCTCAACGCGCGACTCGACGCGATGGTGCGCGGCGCAATTCGGCGGCGCAATTCTAGTGCAGCTCTGGCGCAATTCTGCGCAATTCTTCCGCGCAATTATCTGATCGCTGCTGTGCCGGCGCGGACAGGTGAGCGACGTCGACGTCGTCTGGCTCGCGTCGCCGTGGCCGCTCGTCCGCTACGCCAAGGACGGGACGCCGCCGGTGCGGCCGGAAGCCGCGCTGCTCGCCCTCGCCGACGTCGTGCTGTCGGTGGACCAAGTGCAGCAGTACATGGACAGCGACAAGTACAGATGGCACATCGACTCGGAGCTGAATACGGGCGTGATCTTCTTCCGAAACTCGCCGGGCGGCGTCGCCGTGCTCGACGAGTGGAAGACGTCGATGCAGAGCGCGATCCGGTCGGGCAACCCAAACCACGACCAGTTTTGGCTCAACCAGGTGCTGCAGCCGCGCGGAGGCCCAAACGGCTTCGACGACCTCAAGAAGGATGGCGGCGCGCGCGCGCGCTGGCTGCCGTCGCAGCTCACACACGTCGCCGGCGGCGGCAACGGCGCGGCGGCGAAGCTCGCCGCCGCCGCCGATCCGAAGGACCCGAAGTTGCGCGCGATCTTCCGCTTCCGCAAGCCGTTTAAAATCGAGGGCGGCGCCGGCGGGCCCTACTTCGCGCAGAACGCCACGCCGACGGTCGGGACGTTCCCGATAGCGCAGGTGTCGAACGGCCACACGTTTTTCGTGCAGAAGCTGCACGAGATCGTCAGCGTGAAGCCCGTCGCCGTCCACACCACTTACCAGTACGGCGACGCCACGACCTACGCCTACGGCAAGCGCGAACGGCTGCGAGACATGAAGCTGTGGGCAAGGGATCCGCCGAGCTACTACGAGGAGGGGAGCTACCTGCAGCTGCTCTCGCCGATTGCGCGGCAGACGGCGCCCGACAGGGCGGAGCTATTGGAGCAGGAGGTCATATTCCCCGAGCATTGCGTCAAGAGCCACCTAAGGGTGTCCGCGATGCAGCGACAGCTGCTGCAGGTGTGACGGGCCGCCGACCTCTGCCACCGCCGCCGCCATCTCCACCTCACCTCTTCCACCACCTCTCTGCAGGACGGCTTCCTCCTCGCCGCCGCCCTCGGCCGCACGCTGATCCTGCCGCCGATCTGGTGCATGCTCGACCGCTTCTGGACAATATTGAACCACTGCCTGATCGGTACGGGACGCGTCTCGGACACACGTGCACGGCCCGCGCCTCCTCCTACCCCGCTCCTCCCGCCACAGGGAACAAGGTGGAGATGCCGCAGCCCTTTGTCTGCCCGCTCGACCACTCGTACGAGCTGCCGGCGCTCTTCGACGCCGGGCTCAAGTGGCGCGAGCACTCCTTCCTCTCACACCCGAAGGTGCCGCCCGCCCTGCGCGCCTCCGCCGCGCGCGTCCGCGTCGCGCCCGCCGCCGGCGCCGCCACCGAGGCCGACGGCACGCCGGTGGCGTGGGTGAAGGCGGGCTCGGACTTTTCGGCGGCGGCGGCGGCGCTGCGGGAGCCGCAGTGGCGAGGGAAGCGGGTTCTTTCGATTGAACACGCCGACGTCCGACGGCTGTGCCGCTGCCTCGCGGGGACGGACCCGTCCTGGAAGCTCGACGATCTCAACCGCAAGCTCGCGGCGGCGCTCGCCGCGCCCTTCCACTACTGCGACACGACGGACAACCCGTACTTCGTCGAGTGCAAGAGTCACGGCCGCCAGGGCTGCCGGAAGCACCCGACGTACCTCATGAACGTGAGCCGCGGCGTGCAGCGGGTCGCACCGCTGCCGACGAGCGGCTGCGGCGCCGCCGCCGACGGCAAGGGCTGTTTGGCGTGGGCGCTTCCGGACTCGCACATTACCGAGGGGGTCAAGGGGCGCACGCGCTAGAGACTACGTTTTACGTCATAGATAGCAGAATGATATGTCACTGAACGCTACGCTCCTAAACATGTGCGCGAGAGTCGCACGCCCCCTCACTCACGCAAAGTCCGGGTCCGCCGTGAACGAGCGGATCCGCCGCAGGTCGGTGTACGGATCCTTGTGACTCGAGCCGCCCTGCTCCTGGTAGTAGTACTCCTCGTCTGCCGCCTGGCCGCGCTGCTTCCGCCGGGCGGAGCGTTGGTGGGCGGCGGCGGACTTCTCGGCGGAGGACTGCGTGTGCGAGGTGACCCCGGAGCGCGCCGTGCGATGCGACCGCCCCGTGTCGACCGAATACGGCTGCCCTTCAGTGCGGTACGTCCGAGAGCTCGCCGAGACGTCCACCGCGCGATCGGCGTACGCGGTGGCGGACCTGTGCTTCCGCCGCCGCCCGTCGCCGCCGCTGCCGCCGCTGCCCCGCCGCCGTCCCTCGGCGGGCGCGACCCTCCCGTCGCCGCGTGCGGTCGCCAACTCGGCCTCGAGGCGTGCCGCGTCGGCGGCGCGTTCCCTCAGCAACGCGACCTCCTCCTCCAACGCCGCCGTCGCCTCCCGCGACTCGTGCGAACGCTCCTGCGAGCGGTGCCGCCTCCGCCCGCGGTGGGCATCGTGCGCCGCCCGCCCCTCCAACTCCGCTTCCAGCTCGGTGAGTTGACGTTCTCGCGCAGCCAACTGCTCCTCCCGCGCCGCCGTCGCCCCCTCGCGCCGCGCCAGAATCGCCTCCCGCTCGCCCACCTCCGCCGACCGCGCGTCGACAGCACGCTCCCTCACCTCCAATGAAGCAACCTGCTTGAGGGTGCTCTGCTGCTGCTGCGCCGCGCGCGCATGCGCCGCCTGCGCTTCGGCCTCCCGAGCGGGCAGCGCGCTCTCGCGCGCGGCGAGTTGGGTCTCGCGCTCGAGCAATCTCGCGTCGCGATCTCGCGCCGACGCCTCGAGCTGCTGCGCGCTGTGTTCGCTCTGCAGCGCGCTCGCCTCCCGCTGTGCCACCTGCTGCTCCCGGGCGAGCAGCGCCGCCTGGCGCGCCTTGCTCTGCTCGTCTCGCGTCGCCACCGCCGCCTCTCGCTGTCCCAGTGCTTCCTCCACCAGCGGGGCGTCCGCCTGCTTCCTCGCCGCAGCCTGCTCGCGTTCCGCCGCCGACGCCAGCGCCGCATCCGCCGCCGCCTCACGCGCGCGCAGAGCCGTCTCCCGCGTCTGCAGCTCGGCTTCCTTACCATCGAGCTCGGCTTGGCGCTTCGAGCACGCGGCGCTGTGCGCCTGCGCGCTCACCTCCCTCAGCTTCAGTGCAGCCTCACGCCGCGCAGCCTCGCCCTCGTGCGCCGCCGCCGCCGCCTCCGCCTCCGCCGCGCCCGCCTCCCTCGCCATCACCGCCGCCTCTTTCTGCTCGAGATCGTACGCCCTCTGCTCCACTTCGGCCTGCCTCCTCGCCAGCACTACATGCGCCGCCTGGTCCTTTTCCTCCCTCGCCTTCACACTAGCCTCGTGGCGCGTCGCCTGCGCATGCAGCTGCCCGACGCTCGCCTCGCGGCCGTGGAGCGCCGCAGCCTTCTCCTCAATCTCGACCTCGCGAGCGTCGACCGCCGCCGCGCGCGTCGCCGCCGCCGCCGCAGCGTCCGCCGCCGCCGCCTCGCGCGCGCGTAGCGCCGCCTCGGCGCGCGCCGCCCCTTGCTGAGCCTGCTGCGCCGCCGCCGCCGCCTCGGCCGCCGACGCCTCACGGCTCCGAACCGCAGCATCCTGCTGTTCTAGTTCGAAGGCGCGAGCATCGAGCTCCGCCTGGCGTCGCGTCGCAGCCATCTCGAGCGCATGGACGGCGCCCTCGCGCTCGCGCAACGCATTCTCCTGGCGGGTCAAGGCGTCGAGCCGCGCGGCGTTGGCTTGCGCCTGAGCTTGCGCCTGCTGCGCTGACGCTAGCCCCTGTTGCAGCTGCCAGGCCGCGAGCGACGACGCGGGCGCCATTGCGGCGGCGGCGTCGAGCGGCGCGGTGAGCGGCGGCGATTGCATGAAACCACCCGCCGGTGGCGACGCCACCGGGACCGTTATCGGCTGCGGCGGCGGCGCCGGGTGGCGCGGCGGCGACGTGTGGACGTGCGGCGGCGGCGAGCCGGCGGCGGAGGGTGAGCCGTAATGTGAGCCGCCGTGTGTGGAGTCGGCGCCGCCGCCGGCCGGTGGCGACACGTGCAATTGCGGCGGCGGCGGCGGCGTGCCTCCGGCGGCGGGTGAGCCGTGCGTGGCGGCGGCGTCCGGCGGCGGCGAGGCGTCGGCGGCGGCGGGCGCGGCGGCGGCGGGGACGGAGATGTGCGTGAGCTGGGTCGCGTCGGGCACGACGCCGCCCCACGTCCCTCGTCGGTCGTGGTGGATCTGGTGCTGTCCATCGTGGTGGTGGTGGTGGTGGTGCCCGCTGCCGCCGCCGCCGCCGCCGCCCTCCGACGACGACGGGCCCTCGCCGCCGGCGGCGGGGGCAAAGTCGGTGTCGAGCGTCGACGAAAACGTGCCGCTGCCGGCGGCCTTCGCCGCCGCCTCGGCTCCGGCGAGCATCTCCTCCCAGCTGAGCGCGTCGGAGCCGTCGGCGTCGAGCGTCCGGAACTGGCGGCCGAGCTCGCCGAGGGTGGCGCCGCCAAAGTAGCGGCGGAGGAGCGCGCGGTTGCGCGCGAGGCCCTTCCCCCACTCCTTCGACGAGACGGCGCCGTCGCCGTTGGCGTCGAGCGAGTCGAAGAGCGCCTTGAGCTCGGCGCGGCCCTCGGCCGAGCGCAGCGCCTCCGCGAGCGGGTTGCGCTTCTCGGGCGACGGCGGCGCGAGCGTCGACGGCGCCTCGCTCGCGCTCGGCGAGAAGAAGCCCGCGTCAGCGAGCGAGACGCGCCGCGGCGAGCGCCAGCCGCGGTCGAGGTTCGCCGGCGCCGAGCCGCGGCTGGCGGCGGGCGACGGCCCGCCGCTCGCGCCCGGCTGCCCGACGCGGTCGAGGTGCGCGAGGTAGCGCTGCGGGTTGCGCACCACCGCCGCGAGCCCGCCGGCGTCGCGCCCGGTGCTCCGCCGCCCCTCGGCGAGCTGCCGGTGGAGCGCCTGCTGCCAGCGCGCGCGCGAGTCCTTCCGGTCCATGTGGCCGACGTGGCCCTGGAGCTCGCGGCGGAACGAGCTGGACATGGCCGCCGCAGCGCTTGCAGCGAGCGCGGTCGTCCAAATCGAAGTCCGTTCAGAGCCCAAAAAGTTTGTGGCAACCTGTGCATGGAGAAGCGGGCTGGGATTGGACTCGTGCGGCGATCTGTCATGATCTGTGGTGCGCGAGCAGCCCCGTGGACGTCGGCGGATCCAGACAGCTACTTCTTCTATGAAAAGCACCCTGACGGCGGCACGCTCGACAGCTCTCGACAGCTTGTGCTGGGGGCCGTCGGCGTCGCCCTCGCCGCCGCCGCCATCGGTCTCGCCCCTGCCGCCGCCAGCGCCGTGGTTGCCGCCGCAGCCAACGCTTCCGCCGTCGGCGTCGGCGTCGCCGTCGCCGCCGCCGCCGTCGGCCTCACCGTCGCCGCCGCCGCCGCCAACGCCGCCGCCGCCGACGCCGCCGCCGCCAGCGTCTCCGCCTGACCCGCCGAGCGGCCCATCACCGCCCTCGCCTCCTCCGTCACCGCCCGCGCCTCCTCAGCAACCCCTCAACTCACCTCAGTTCGAGCTGATCGCGGAAGGCCAGCAGTGCACCGGGGACGAGACTACCCTACTCGTAAAGTATATAAATAAACTACTTTGAACTGCTCTAACTCGCCATCCGCTGATCACTCGCCATCCGCCGACAGCGCGTCGCCCGCGGCGTCGCCGCCGCCGCCCTCCTCCTCCTCGTCGGGCACCTCGACCGCTGCGCCGCCGCAGCCGCCCGGCCCCTCCGCGCCCCGCGCTCCGCCGCCGCCGCCACCACCCACCATCCGCAGCACCTCCTCCGGCACGGCGCGGAGGCGCTGGGCGTACACGCCGCGCGCAAACTCGTACAGCGCGACGTCGACGTCCTCGTGCCTTGCCATCTCGGCGACGAGCCCGGGGACGGCGCAGAGCTGCTCCATCTCGAGGCGGCGGTGGTGGCCGCCGGGGACGAGGCGGTCGGCCTTCTCGCCGCCGAGCTCTTCCTTGTAAAAGTCGAGCCAGCCGAAGGTGTACGCGATCAGAGCGAACGACTCGTCCAGCCGTTCGGTGAGGCCGAAGACGGCATACGAGTGGACCAGGTGGTAGCGCGCCGCGCGCAGCGCCGAGGCGCCGAGCGCCCCCGGCGCGGGCCCGCCGATCGAGTCGCACCAGGTGGCGCCGGAGACGAAGCAGGTGAGCGCGGTGCGCCCGCGGAGGCGGCGGCGGTACGCGGCGGCGAACGCGCGTGCCGAGGTGTTCGCGCCGGGCGGCGGTTTTCCAAACGTGCCGGCCGGGTACATGTTGAAGAGCGAGACGAGGCGGGAGAGCGGCTCGCGCACGAAGGTGAGCGCGGTGAACGGCGCGCGCATCCGCGCGAGCAGCTGCGGGTGGTAGGAGATGTGTCCCGTCACGACGAGGTACCGCGACCCGATGCGCCCGTCGGCGCCGAGGCAGTCGGGGCCCGCCGTCGTCAGCGAGGACGATTTGTTCTCGTGAAAGCTCAGGTCGCGGTAGAAGACGCACGCAAACTTCGAGGCCGCACGGCGCGTGCGCACGTACTCGAGGAGCAGCGAGTTGCGGAACGACGAGCCCGCGCACTTGGGGATGTGCGTGAAGAGCAGCGGATGATTCTTTCGCGGCGGCGCCAGCGCCTGCAGCTTCGGGAGCCGCGCCGCAAAGTCGTCCGCCCAGCGCCGCCGCGCCGGTGCGAGCGCGGGCGCCGGGCACAGCGCCGATGCCGACGCGCACGTAGGCGCGCGCACCGTCCGGCGCTTCGTGCCGTTCGTCGTCGTCGCGTTTGCTCTCGGGCCGAGGCGCCGCTCGACCAGCTGTTGTGCAAAGGCGTACAGCTCGAGGTCGGCCGCCTCCGCCTCCGCCATCCGACCGCGCAGCGGCGCGTCGAGATCCGACAACGACAAAAAGTGCGACGCGCCGCCGCCGTCGCCGCCGCCGCCCACGACACGCACCTGGCGGTCGAGGGTCGCGCACAGCGCCGCCGGCGGCGGGCGAAGCGCGGCGCGCCGTAGCTCGTCGCACAGCGCACGCTTGCCCTCTTCAAAACGCTCGAGGAGGACAACCGCGCTCGCAGCTTCGAGCTGTCGCCGCGCCGCCGCCGCCCACCGCGCCAACGTCTCCGGCGGTTGCGGCTCCCACGCCGGAATACCATCGGCCACCGCCGCCACCGCCGCGCCGTCGCCGGCTGCGGCGGCTGCGAGCTTCGGCGGCACCCACGTGCAATCGGTGAGGCGTATGCCGGCGAGCACGCACGAGAGAGCGTTGCGGCCGCGGAGGCGCGCGGCGTAGGCGGCGCGAAAGTGATCGAGCGGCTCGACCCAGCCGCTCGCATTGCGGGCGGCGCCAGCACGGCTGTAGTCGGATGCAGCGAGCCGCCAGTCGCGCAGCGGCCGCGCGTTGAATTCGGCGACGAGCCGCTCCAAGGGCGGCCGAAGCACGGCGATCAGCCGCGGCCGCTGCATCTTCTTTCGCACGCCGAGGTGCGGCGAGAGGACGAAGCGCACGCCGGCGCGCACCGGCGCCGTCGCGGCGTCGCCGACGTCGAGGCAGCGCGCCCGCCAGTCCGCGGTGCCCAGTCGGCAGAGCCCGGCCGCCACCTCGTCGCTCGCGTCGCCGCCAGCGCCGCGCAGGAACGGCAGCACGACCTGGTCGGCGACGCGCACCGCCTCGCAGCCCGCCATGCCGAGCACCACGTACTGCGGCTCCGACGGCGCGGGCGGCAGCACTGGCGGCGCGGGCGGCGGCGAAGGCGCGGCGGGCAGCGACGGCGACGGCATCGCAGCGACAGCGACGGCCGCCATGGACGACCGTAGCGACGCCAGCGCATACGGCCAATTGGCGACTGCGCCGAGCGTGGCGGCCAGCAGCAGTCCGATGACTCGGGTTGCGCGCCGCGAGCCGCCGCGTCTCAAAGCCGTGGCCGGCGCCGCGACGGGCGGCGGCATTTGCGCCGTGCGCCACAGCGCGACGCCACGACGCTGGGGGACGGTTTCGCCGAGACCTCCGCACAAAGCAGCTCCGCTATTCCGCTGGCGGAGTCTGTGAAACTTTTGATGCGCGCCCACTCACACCCCCAATCCTGCATGCGCGCGCGCGCGGTTCCCGGGCCAGAATCACTCCCCGCCTCGGCCGCCGCGCTCCCTCGGCGCACCCTCTCCCTCCGCTGACGGTCACGCGTCAGCGCCCCAGGAAGTGGTTCTCCTTCGCCATCACCGCGATGTCCGAGATCTTCATCGCGGCGGCCTCGCCGCCGACGCCCGACGCCCTGCCCTCCTCCGCCGCGCACACGCGATGCGCCGTGCCGGGCAGCGGCTTCGAGCACACGTCGACGAAGCGCTCGGTGAGCGTCGTCCGCTTGACGACGCACTCCTCCGAGAAGTAGAGGCGCGAGGCGGAGGCGGCGGTGCCCACGCGCGAGCGCGCCTGCGCCGCCGTCGCGAGCGGCGGCGGCACGTAGCCGGTGGGCGCGTCGAGCACGTTGCGGCGCGCCACCCGGCCGCCGGCACCGCCGTAGACGCAGGCGTCGACGAGGTCCATCGCACTCTCGGGGCAGGCGGAGCCCGAGTCGCGGAGCTGCGCGCGGAGCTCCTGCAGGATCCGGCGCTCGGGCTCGATCGTCTCGCCGGTGAGGTCGGCCGACCCGAAGGCGATGCGCAGGCCCGACATCCGCTCGACGGCGCACACGATGGCGCCCGCCGCGCGGTCCGCCGGCCATCGGCGCTGCTGGAACTTCTTCGACGCCCACATCACGACGGAGCGCGACGAGATCGGCTCGAGGCGCTCGCGGCGCAGCGCGACGGCGACGCCGTCGGCCGTGCCGGTGTTCGGGTGGAGGTAGTGCACGACGTGGTACTTCTCGTCGAGGTAGGGCTTGAGGACATGCATCTGCTCGGCGCCGATACCCTGCAGCAGGTACGCGTCGAGGCCCGCGTGGCGCAGCATCGAGCCGACCGCCGGCGCGCGCTGATCCCAAGACCCGACGCCGACGCGGAGGTCGTACGAGCCGACGCTCGTGTACAGCAGCGGCTCGTGCTCGCGAGTGTGGCCCTCGTGGTACAGCAGCGCGAGGGGGGTGGTCATCGGGGCGGGCGAGCGGGTGGTCGGGGCTCGCACGAGTGGACGACGGTTGGTGGCACGTCCACGGCAGGTCCAGGGCGTGTACCATGGTACCATGTGGTCAGAGGTCACCTTGGCAGGTGCAGCCAAGCTGTTGCGTTAGCTCGGACGGACCAGCATGAACGGCATCATCGATGCGCCGCCCGCGGAGGCGGCGCCCGCGCCGGCGCCCGAGCCGGCGGCGGAACCGGAGCCCGCGCCGGCAGAGACAATTGCGGCGTGGGACCGCGCAGGCTACACGCCGCTCCACCTCGCGTGCGAGAATGGTGATGCGAAGACGGCGCTAAATCTCCTCATCGCCGGCGCCTCCGTCAACGGGCCGCGCGGCACGCCGTCGCCGCTCGCGCTCTGCATCGAGCGCGGCGACGCGGCGCTCGCGACGACGCTGATCAAGCATGGCGCGGCGATCGACCTCGGCACCGCCGACGTGCGATCCTCCGCCCTCGCGCTCGCCTCGGCCGCCGCCGCCGCGGATGGACCGACCGAGGGTGCGAATATCGACGGCGGCTGGGCGCTGCTCCACATGCTCATCGGCACGCCCGCGGCGGTGGCCGCGATGTGCTACGCGCCCTCGGGCGCCGCGCCGCTCGACCAGCTGATGCTCGCCGCCGCCGCGCACGGCTTCCATCCCATCGTCCAGCTCCTCCTCCAGCGCGCGCGCTCGCCGGCGCCGGCGCACCCCGACAGCCGCTCGGCGCTGTACGACGCCGTCGCCGGCGGCCACGCCGAGGCCGCGCGGCTGCTGCTCGACGCGGGCGCCGACGCCAACGCGTACGCGCACGGCCAGCCGACCGGCTACGAGGCGCCGTTGGCGGCGGCGAGCCACCTGCCGACCGAGGCGGCGGCGCGCCACCTCACGTGGCTGCTGCGCGCGGCGGGCGCCGACGTCGACGGAAGGGACCGCGACGGCCGCACCGTGAGGGAGCGGCTCGAACGCGAGCGCCCCGAGGCGAAGGCGCTCATCGCCGATCTGGGCCGAGCGCTCGCGACGCCCAAGCTGCCGCCCGGGTGGCTCGAGGCGAAAGACGAGAAGAATCGGACCTTCTACTGGAGCGCGAGAACGAAGGAAACGCGGTGGGCGCGGCCGGTGGCGGCGAGCGCGTTCGCGTAAGATAAACACACCGATCTACGTACGGCCGATCAGAGTACGGCCCATCAGCACACAGACACTCCCACACTCTCACGCGGCGGCGGCGTAGTAGGCCTTCGCCGCGTCGAAGGAGGTCGCCGCGTACGCGACGCTGGCGTCGACGTACCCGTTCGCCGCGTCGAGCACCCATGGATGATCAGCACCCATGGCGGCGGACGCCTTCGCGTCGGCCTTGGCCGCCATCGCGAAGCCGTACTCGAACATCCCGAGGCCGAGCGACTTGTCGGCGGCGATCAGGCAAAACGACATCATGATGCCCTTGGCGGTGTCGGACATGGCGAAGCCGAGGCCGTGCGGCCCGTAGCCGATCGCCGCGTAGGCGGTCTGGTGGAGCACGCGGCCGACGGCGAAGACCACCGTGCACACGAAGGTCGGGAACGGGAAGACGGCGCCGCTCAGCGCGATGAGCAGCGCCACCGGGATCGAGTTCTCGACGAAGTGGGTGAGCGAGCGGTTGGCGCGGTTGTACGAGCCCACCGGGCCCTGCGTCTCGAGGAGGACGTACCCCGACTTGGAGGCGTCGACGCCGCTCTGCTTGTAGATCATCATGTTGGCGCGCAGGTTGCCGGAGGTGGTGCGCATGATCATGTGCTTGTACATCATCGGATACGTGTTGATCCAGCCGGTGACCAGGGCGAGCACCGCCGCGGCGAGGTGCGTCCACCCCTGCTCGCCGTCGACGAGCTTCGCGATCCTGTGAGTTGACAGACAGGCCGTCAGAGATTTGCGCAGAATTGCGCAGAGAATTGCGCGCGGCGTACTGCTTGTCGTAGAGCGCTGTATTACCACGGACGTAGGTCTGCCACGCCATCGCGCCGTACAACACCACTGACAGACCTGGCAGCATCAGCAGTGGCGGCAGCATCTTGATAAAGCCGAGTTTGTCGATGCTCGGCATGCTCGCGTTGCCCTGCTTTAGCTCGACGCCGAGCATGGAGGAGTTGCGCCGCGCGAGCGGCGGCCTCTGCTTCTTCGAGTCGTCGGGCATCGCGAGGTGGAGGACGACGCTTTTCCGACGCAAGTTCTCCGCGGCCGCACGGCTGCGCGAGGAGCGCGAGATGCCAGCGAAGAAAGCGACCAGATATCGCTGCGCAAAAAATCGTGCGCGCGGCTCTAAACCACCATGTCGTGGCCCCCGTCGCCCAGTTTACCGGCCGCCATCGCGCAATTCCTCGCCGCACCGCTGCCGCCGAGCCCGCCGGCGCCGTTTTGCGTCACGCCGGCGCACGGCGGCACCGCCACGCTGCGCGACATGTCGGAGCCCGAGTACATGCACGGCGTGCCGACGGGCGCGTGCCGCGAGGAGCCGCCCGACGCGAAGCTGCAAGCGCGCGCCGACGAGCTCGCGCGCAGCTCGACGACGCGGCACGCCGCCTCCGCCGTCGAAGCCGACCGCAGCGCGGCGGCGCCGCAGCGCGCCACAGGCGCCACCGGCGCGAGCGCCGCCGACACCACCACCTCCAACTTCGACGGCCTGCGCAGTGCGCCGTGTGTCGGGTGGCAGCAGTTTGCGAACGGCTCGGCGAACGACCCGGTGCGCCAGGCGGTCGTCAACCTGTGGCTCCACGTGCGCAAAAAGGAGCGGCTGCCGAAAAAGTCGAAGAAGGACGCGGCGCAGATCGCGCTCGTCGTCACGTCGAAGAGTCCGCTGCTCGAGCCGACGCTGCGCCCCTCGCTGCTCCAGCTCTCGTCGGCACCGAGCGGCAGCGGCCGGCCGTGCGCGCGCTGGTCGGCCGTCGTCCGCGCCGACCTGCTGCCGTCTCGCGACCTCTACGGCAGCGGCGGCGGCAAGCGCAAAAAGGGCAGGCGCGACGACGAGGAGGAAGCGACGCCGCCGCACGCGTCGTGCGCGGTGGTGGGCAGCGCGGGGTCCGTCCCGCCTGCCGAGTACGACGCCGCATCCGGCCGCGTACGAAGGGGATACGATGCCGTCTATTTCGTCGACGACGGCGGAAAGTGGACTTCCGGCGGCGGCGGCGGCGGCGGCGCGCACGAGACGCTGCGCGTCCTCGGCGCCACGCGCTCGCGCGACGTGCTCCTCGCCGCCGCCAACTTCTCCTCCGGCGGACGGCTCGTGCTCGACGTGCGAAGCAAGGAGGCGCTCGCCGGTCTCGCGCGCCTCGCTACCGAAGTCCCGGAGGCGCCGCCGCTGCTCCGCGACCCGTCCGTCGCGCTGTACGCCGCCGCGCTGTGGGAAGCCGCGGCGCTGCCGCCGCCCGCGCCCAAGTGCCTGTCGGCCGCCGTGTCGGCGGTGCTCCTCGCGTCGCTCATGTGCGAGCGCGTCGCGCTCGTCGGCCTCGCGCCGCACTGCGCCGCCGGCCGCCTCGACGCCGACGACGGCGGCTGCGAGCTCGTCAACAGCCTGGCGCAGGCGGGCGTCGTCTGCATCGAGAAGTCAGAGACTCCAGACCAGGGATAGAGAGAGGCCGCGGCGTGGAGCTGCGGCGTCCTCACTCACGTAGAATTTATATAGAATAGCTATAGGATGCGTGATGATGTCGAGCCAGGGTGATGCACCGCGCCAGCCGCCCGCCTCTAGACCTTGCCGAGCGCGGGCGGGATCGTGCCCGCTTTGACGAGGGTCGCCTCAAACATGCGAAGGAAGGCGAGGTCGGCGTCCGGCAGCTCGCCGCGCCCGCCGAGCGGCGTTTTCCGGAGGAAGTTGAACGCCTCGCACCACTCGCGCGGCGTGGCGTCGACGGGCTCGAAGTGGGCGGGCACGATCTTCCGGAAGGGGAAGTCGCGCGCGACGGCGTCGACGAACTCGAGCGTCACTTTGGGGTCGCGGTTCAGGATTGTGCATTGCACAATTGGCGGCACCAGCGGCGCGCCGCCCATCCGCAAGGCCTCGAAGTTGTCGCGCCACTGCGGCTGCCACGACCACGCCCAGAAGCCGCGCCAGCCGAGCGCGCGCGCCTCGTCGGGCATCGGCGGGAACGCTGCCTTCAGGAATCGGACGGCGCCGGCGGGCGTGCCGTCAGGCGGCGACGAGACTGTCAGCGGCGACGACTGGAAGTACAGCGAGAAGAGGCAGATCTTCTGCCAGCCTTTGGCGAGCGCCTCGTCGGTGGCGAGCGGCGGGTCGGCGGCGGTGTCGCGCGCGTGGTAGCGCAGCGCGCGCTCGTCGTTGACGCGGACGACCGCGGGCGGCTCGCTCGGCACGCTCACGACGAGGTCGGTGACCAGCAGCGTCGCCGTCGGCTTATCGAAGAGCACCACGTCCGTGAAGCTTTTCGGCGTGTTCAGCCCGCCGCCGATCGGACCGAGCACCTTGTACGGCAGCTGCGCCGCCCACGGCACCGCCGCCGCCTCGGCGCTCCCCTCGTACGGCAGCACGCGCGTGTTCTGCGGGAAGCCCTGCGCCGGCAGCGGCAGGTCGACCGGGAAGGAATACTGGCCGGGCGCGACCCACAGCTGCGCCTCCGGCCGCGCGCGCGCAAAGCTGCCGGCGAACGCCTTGTGCTCGAGCGCCAGCGATGGCAGCAGCACGTGGCGCACCGGCCCGGCGGACGCCTCCACCTCGGCGAGCAGCCGCAAGCACTCGGCCGTCGGCGCGATCGGCGCATAAACCAAGAGCCCGCCGCCGTCGAGCGCAATCACCGTCATCCGCACCGGCACGTGGACAAAGATGAGGCCCTGCACCTGCTCGAACGACCAGATGCGACCCGGCACGAGCTCGCGCCGCACGGTCGCGCGCGGCGGCCCAAGCAGTGGTGTGCCGAAGACAAACGGCCCGGCTGGAACGGCGCCGTAATCGCGGTCGCTGCGCGCGGCTGCCCTGCCTGGGAGAGCGGCCGAGACCGCGGCGCCGATGAGCGCTCGCCGCGCCTCCGAAGTGTAGGCGGTGGGCGCCAGCGGTGGACGGAGCGCGAGGACGGCGAGCCAAAGAGCCGACATCGATCTCTGCTCGAGCTGCTCGAGGTCCCGCGGGTGGACGTCGCGTGGCGGAGGCAGCGGCGGGGTGCCCGCTGCTTTACTGTAACGTGTAACCCGGGCGATTTCACAGACCTAAACTGTATCGGACGCAAAGCGCGACCGCGGCTAGCCCGCGGCTCGGACCCTACAGCTCCTCCCTACGCGGCGGCGATCGATCGGAACGCCAGTTGCGGCAGC
>Ga0163111_10000696_pt1 | contig 20160 bp, 18 predicted proteins | sample CRUFie1St18metaG_FD_109645 | JGI IMG/M metagenome (GOLD analysis project Ga0163111, IMG submission 109645) | Marine microbial communities from the Costa Rica Dome - CRUD Field 142mm St18 metaG | ecosystem: Environmental > Aquatic > Marine > Oceanic > Photic zone | place: Costa Rica: the Eastern... | reverse complement strand
ACCATCTCCATCTGAGTCGACATATTTATCATCAGAGTTATTGGGATCCGAACCAGAATTTTTCTCACTTCCATCGCTTTGTCCATCACCGTCTGAGTCTGAATTATTAGGATCTGTTCCCATTTCAATCTCCATGACATTTGGTATTCCATCATTATCATTATCTTGAAGGTCAACAACACTATTAGATAAATTGTTATCATCAGTAGTTGTATCTCCGCTTAAGAAATACCATCCCAATAAAAGGAGCAAGATTGCAGCGGCGGCGTATTTCCATTTACCTGATTTTTGTTTATCATTGGATAATGTTCCGCCAACTTTAGGCTTTGTATCAGCTTTTGCTTTTGTGTCAGCTTTTGCTTTTGTATCAGCTTTTGCTTTTGTATCAGCTTTTGCTTTTGTGTCAGCTTTTGCTTTTGTGTCAGCTTTTGCTTTTGTGTCAGCTTTTGCTTTTGTGTTAGCTTTTGCTTTTGTATCAGCTTTATCAACTAAATTGCTTTCACTTCCTTTTTTAAGTTCAAATTTAGTTGAATCTTTTGAGCTATTTTCCTTTGTAATATTAAAACCGGAAGATGCGCTTGTATCATCAGATGAACTTTTATCTAATTCGAAACTTGTTGAATCTTTTGAAGAATTATCTTTAGAAATATTAAAGCTTGTATTTTTATTATCTTCTGCTGAACCTTTGTCCAGAGAAAATCCTTTATCTTTTTTTGCCATGATTAGAAATTTTTAGCATATTTCTTGATGAAGGTCATAATTCCACCTTCATAACCTTCACCAATAGCAGTGAAATTCCACTCTCCTGATGAATCTTTACTAAACTTACCAACTTCAACAGCATCTTCTTTTCCGAAGTCTTCACTTAGAGTATATGTGCATAATTCTGTCCCTGTAGAGTCATCAATTATTCTAGCATAGCATCCTTCTACTTGGCTCATATCCAGATCAAGTGTTCTTTTATCTTTTTCTTCATCGTGAGGGTATTTTGTAATTGTAACAACTACTACTATTTCTTTGATATGATCAGCTACACGCTCAAAATATATACGCATATCTTCTTCATCCCCATCTTCATCGTCATCATCGCCTTCACCACCTCCAATTTCGTCTATAGCTCCATAGACAGAAGCATCTGTAGAAACTGGTCTTTCATCAGGCTCTTCACCCTCTAAAACAGTTTTATTTGATGACCCATAAAATACAAGGTCAGTCATTTCAGGAATTTGTCCATTTTCACCTAAACAAAAAGCTGATACATCCAAATCAAATACTGGTCCGTTTGGGTCGTCATTTGCATCCCAGCCTAATCCTACATATGCCACAGAAAGTCCTGGCGCAGCTTTTGATAAATTAAAGGAAGTTCCTTTTGATAAATTAAATCCACTCATAATATTAAATTTTTAATTGTTTTTAGTTATATATTTCTAATAAAGCTCCTAGACCACCTGAGTATCCACCGGCAAGAGCTTCAAAATGCCACTCATTTTCATACTTGTAAATTCTTGCAATTTGCACCGAATCTACGTCGTCAAATTCGTTGTTTAAATTATACTTACATAATTCTTTATTATTGTCTTTATTCAATATTCTAATATAGGCATTTTTTACCATACCAAAATTTTGGTTATTAGTTTGGGCTTCGTGAATAGTTACAACAAAAATCATCTGCAGTATATCTGGGTGTACATTTGATAAGTCAATATGTACCTCCTCATCGTCACCATCTCCTTCACCAGTTCTGTTGTCTCCTTGATGAATTACAGCACCATCTGCACTTTTTAAATTGTTATAAAAAACGAAAAAGCCGTCTTGGGGTATTTTATTATTACCATCAATCATGAAAACAGAAACATCACAATCAATTTCATTACCATTTGAATCTTGAGCATCCCATCCTAAACCTACATGAATATTTTTCAAAGAGGAGTCAATCTTTTCTAGACTTATAGTACTACTTTTAGTTAAATTTATACTCATTATTTAATTTTTTTGAATTATTTATTTTTTTGGCATTGGCGGAGGTGGGGGGACAACAGGTCTTCTAATATTTTTCTTTCTTTTTATTGAACCATTATGGGCTTTTTTTCCTGGTAATGGTGGAGGGGTTAAATTTACAATTTTTTCAACATTTACATCATTTTTCCTTTTAATATTTTCTGGTTTAGGCGGGAGAGATGTTTTTTGGTTAATTTTTTTACGTGCACTTGGGTTTCTTGGCGGTCTTGGTGGTCTTGGTGGCCTAGGTGGCCTAGGTGGCCTAGGTGGTGCTGAAGTTGGCCTAGGTGGGGGAGTTGTAGTTATTGTTGGCGATGGATCAAGTTGACTACCTCCTCCAGATCTTGAACCAGATCTAGATCCTGAACTAGAACTTGGGTTTGGTGTCGCAGGAGTTGGCGTTGACGGAGTTGGCCCTGGTGTACCACCAACTGGACTTGGCGTCGGTGTTGATGGAGTTGATGGAGTTGGTGTCGACGGAGTTGGTCCTGGTATACCAACTGATGGACTTGATGCTGGACTAGTATTTAGTTGTCTATTTAAATTGCCATTTTTAACAGAACTTTTATTCTTGTAGAATAACTGAAATATTTCAGTGGAAGGCTCTTTTGAAATATGCACGTGTGCAAAATTAGATTTTATCTTATCAGAATATTGATCGGAGTGAACATCACCATGTAGGATGAAAATCACGTCACTTTGTTGCAAATTTGTTTTTTGATGAAATTGTTGGATATAACCAAAATCTTTGGTGAAATGCGACTGGGTCATTAGAGTAGAATTTATTTGACTCAATTTGATTTTCACTCTTTCAGTAATACCGTTACTTAATTTTATTGATTGATAAAATTCTTTTTTTGTTTTTAATTTTTCAACAACCTCAGCAAACAAATCTTTGTGGAGATCTTTTTCGTTTTTAACATTTAAATTAAAACCTCTTTTTTCTATTGCATGACCAACTAGTCTATCTGCAATAATATTAATCATTGGATTTATGGCAATTCCTTTCCCTTCTTCCTTTGTCTTATAGGTACTACTGCCCAATTTGTCATAAAAACTAAGGTGAAGATTCTCATCAATGGAATCACTAATTATATAGCCTTTGAATGATCCGATTTTGCGGTTTAAATCAAGGTAATTTAATAATAAAAAGTTGTAATTATATGCTTCAATTTTTGAAAACCCTTCTTTTTTGAACAGATCATTAACAAGATTTATTTCATTTTCATTAATATCACTGTAATAAACCAAATTTAAATTGATTCTATCTTTCAACTCATATACATTCTTACTGCTAAAAATAATTTCATTTAAGAATTCGTCAATAAGCTTCTCAATTGTACGGACAATTATCAATTTTATATTTTGATCATTTCCATAAAAATTAAAAGTGCTTCTTTTATCTTTAATTAATTCAAAATAATCTCCGTGAGCATTTTGATCTCCATTATGGAATTTCGTTTTTGCATTTTCTCCAATTATACTGGATGAATTATCAGAGTAAAAGTAAAATGGAGTATAAGACTTTCCATTATAGTCAAAACAACGTAAATCTTTACTATTTTGAGAATACAGGAGTTTAATCCTTGACTTTCCTATTAATACGTATAAGTCAAATTTTTCCAATAGATTAATTTAATTTCTTTAGCAATACCATTTCGAGAAACTTCATACCTTCAAGAATTATTATTGGGGAAACAAAGCCAAATGGTTTGCCGTCTTGAAGGTTTTTTCTACCCATTCTATACTCAGGGGTTAATTTAATGTAATCAACTATATTCATATTATTAAAAGCTTCTACAAAGTCATCTTTTGTTAATTTCAAATCAAAAAATTGTTGACTAATTTTGAAGAAAAGGATAGCAAATTTTGAAAATTTTGGACATGGTGGTTTACCAGGCTCAGGCATATAGGCAAATGCATCTCCAATTAATTTAATAAAATTTTGGTCCATAAAATGTTGGCTCTCCAGAGATATTTTCTTTCCATCCTTTGTGAATAAAACAAAACCGTCTTCCCCAATAATTTCAAGTGGTTTGTCTTTATCATCATTAACATAGAATTCTTCTAATGTTGAAGATGCTAATCCATAAGCAACTTCATATTTAATATCTCTTAAATTTTCATCAGTTCTTGGAGTAAAAAACGATTTGGTAGGAGTAAGATGTTTTTTGGCTTCATCCATTCCACCAAAGCCATTAATGAACATTGTTCTGTAGTATTGTTCACTAATTTGTGGATTGAAAGCTTTTAGCCAATCCATAATTCTTGAACCTTTACCTGTAAACTTAAGTTCAATTTTAGGTTTACCTTGCCATTGTCTACTTTTTTCATCATCTGGCATATTATCAATTTCTAACTTAATCTTCTTTGCAAGTTGTCCAGCATAAAAAATAATAAGTCCAGTAACATACAAGTTCACACAAAAAAGCTCTTTACATTCATTAGCTAGCGCCCTATAAAACTCATCTCTTTCTTTTTCATTCCCTAAACGGTCAACAATTTGTTCAAAATAATAAGCAGCTGTTTCTTTGGTGAACTTTGAATTCGACCCACTGTTAATACCTTCAACTTTAAGACCTTTTTTGTCTAAAAAGTTTTTAATTACAGAGAAAAATTTTGAACTATATTTTGTTGCCTGTGCTACACGTTGAGCGGCAAACCTTATAGAGCTTTGTTTAATCATACTTTTTCTACCTCCCCCTGTAACTCCTAAAACAAGAATATCAGTAGTACTTCCACCAATATCAAAACACATCGTAAGTTTATCGGCTGAGATACCTCCAGCATTTTTTTTATCACTCATGATATATCTTGCTACTGCACTTGATTCAGTCATTGATAAATCACTATTTTCTTTGATAAACTTAAATTTAACTGGATCTATATTGTAATCGAGTGAATTTTCATTATTGTTACTGGTGCTCTCTTCATCACCCCATCCGATGTTTGTTTCTTCTTTTTTAGGCTCAGGGGTTGAAGTTGAGAAGTCGTCCCAACTTTCAGTACCGAATGATGCATCATCCCCAAAACTATCATTAGAATTGCTTTTGGACTCAAAACTTGTGTTTGGATTTCCAAATCCATCATCATCAGTTAAACCAATACTAGCAGCTTTGGGAGTTTTAACTTCTAAGTTATATTTTGTTGTATCACTTAACGGATTAACAGTGGTTAATTCATCCCATACAAATTCATAACTTGTTCTTTGAGTCTCCCCCATTGCTGAAGGATACGCCCATTTGAGGGTTTTAGGGAATAGCTTTTTTTCAAATAAATCAGCATACATGTGAAGAGTTAGCGATTTTAAGTATGCTTTTCTTCTTGCAACCGAAACATCATTTGTTGAACTATCCTCGTCCCATTTCATATTATGAATTAAAGTTGAGTTTCCTATAGATCTAAAGTTTAAAGTATGAGTGTTTTCATTACTGTTTTCAATTGGAAGATTTTTTTCAAAACATGGGAATCCACCTTTTACTAATTCGCTTGATAAAACAACAAAATCTTGATTTTTTGTATTTGTAAGTCTATTTTGATCATGAACTGATAAAACTGATTTTATTTCATTACTTTTTATCTCGTCATTTTGAAAGAAGAATACTTCATCCTCAACAGCAGGAAAAATTTCATTGTTCTTGTCATCTCCTCCAGGTGCAAATAATGATAATCTTCTATTTTTAAATTGATAACCCTGTGGATCTCCATTACCTACTCTATATGCAATGGCTGAATTCGTGCTACCAAAGTCAATTCCTACATGTGCCTCTTGTAAACCGTCTATAAAATTATTAAGTTCTTTGGAAATTAAATTACTTTCCCAATTAATTACAGCATAACCAGCAACGTTGTTTTGCTGCATAATTTTGAATCCTTTAAATGGATTTTTACTTTCAAAAATCTCATATTCATAGCCGTTTGAGTTTGTTTTTCTTTGGTCATAATCAACTAACAATTGGACATCGTCAGTTGAAATTTTTCCATCGATAGCGATACTCAATGGTTCACTAGAATTTTCCTCACAAATTATTGAATTTCCCGATTCTTCGAGTTTCATACAAAATGGGATGGCTTTCCAGTTTGTGCCATTATGGGGCATTTCGGAAAATAAATAATATCTGTTCCATTCTTTACTAATAAAATTAGGCCATACTAGAACATCTTTGGATTCTATATCATTACTAGTAACATTATAAGTTCTGGGAACTCCAGCACCTAGAGATTTTCCATTACTAGTTTTCATGTTTAAAGTTACATGTAATTTACTAATACCATTTTCTTCTCTGTATTCGGCTGTAAGTCTAGACCCGACATTTTTAGTATCATCTAAACCAAGAACTGAGGGTAAGGTGTCACCAAAAACTTCAATTCCTTTAGCACTTAGTGGTAGTAAAAAATGTCTAATTTCATCAGGGGATTCAGGAACTGATGCTTTGAGTAACATTAATGGCCTATTGTCTAGGTAATCATGATTACCTTCGTCACAAACACATGCAATTTTTGTGGTTTCTGGTAATAGAAGTTCATTGGGCACAAATTCCACACCAGAAGAGCCACCCTCAGTTATTACACCATTATCAGAAACTAGTTTGTTTGAGTTATCAGCAATCATTCCAAACGGTCCATGAAACATTGAAATCTGTGGAACTTCATCTTCAACAAATTGTGATTGAATTCCTCTAGAATTAACTTCATTTTCCATCTCTAATATCCAAGAGTCTAAACAGTTCTGAAGATCTATGTGATATCCACCTGGATTAACATTATTTAAGGATTTTAGTACATCATGAAAATACTCATTGAATTTGTTAGAATTTTTTCTCAGATGCTTAACATAACTCCAAAGCTTTTTTAAATCGTTAGGATCAAAACTTTTAATTTTGCCTTCTGAGAGAGGATTAATGAATTTTCCAATTGTTTCTTCTGAAGATTTGTACTCATTAATGTAAATAGCTGTCTCACCACTTAAATTGTATGCTGCCGAGGAGAAAAACAGAGAGTCTGGACTCGTTCCTCCAACCACTATTTTTTTACCATCCTTTTTTTCATAGAGTATTACATCAATGAAAGGTGTGGGTACAGCTTGAGATAAATCTGACCATAACTTCTTTCTTTCAAATAATGCATTCCCGAAAGAACCTGCAATACTGTAAATATTTTCTGCTGATGAAATATCATTATTATCATCGTAAACAAGATCAATTCTTTCAACAGAAATCTTATCAGGATTAATTGCTATACATGATATTAACCCTTTCCATTCTTCAATCAGATTAGTATAAAATTTTAGTAAGCCATTTTGCTCTTGTGATGAAGCTCCAACAGCTTCCATGGCAAGACGGAACATATTTGCCCTTGCAAATATTGTCGGCATTCCAGAAACCGCTGCACTTAACTTATTTATATCAGCTTCATCGCCAGTAGATTGTGTAACGATTTTTTTTGAAAAATCTCCAATACTTACCAATTCTCTCCATTGGTGCTTTGAAGGGGAAAGTTTTGAGTTTGAATTTATTACGAGTGGTTTTAATTCTGACATAATTTAGCTTTTTATAGATTTGTCAATAGCGTTGTAAAGATGAGCAATCAGTCTTTCTTCTGGTGAACTTATATTTTTTTTCTCATCTTTTGGTAAAGTATCTTGATCTTTCATTAGCGACAAAAGGTCGTCAAAAGAATCTTTTCCAGTGGTGGTTCTAGCCAACATTCCTGTTCCTTTTTTGGAGCCCATCCAGTACTTATCTGGGTTTAGATTCAAAAGACCAGGATCAAGTTTTTCAAATAAAAACGCAGTGTCAGTCGAGAAGGCATCATTTGATAAAACAAATCTTCCACTCACAGTTTTTTTAAGCTGGTAAATATAACCTGGAACAAATTCTTCATCTTTGTTAATAGAATATCCAAAAGATCTAAAATATTCTGTCAATAAAGTTGTGAATTTTTTCTCCACAGTTTTGTAATCATCAATAACAGAATTAATTCCTCCTTTGTTATCTAACATTCCCTTAACTGCATCAACAGTTACGTCAGCACCCCTATTAACAGAAAGAACCAGATGCATAAGGGACATAAAATTACCAAATTTTTTCTCAAATAGTTTCCCATTTTCCTTATCTCCTATTAAATCTTCATAGTTAATATTTAGGGTGTTTCCATTATCAAACTCAAGAGACTTATAGTAATATGTAGCTATATCTTTATCGTTATTTTGTTCGGAATTGAAAAATTCCCAAGCTGCGCAACCACAAATAAATTCAGTAATATGACACTGATTTTTTTGAGTCGCACCACCTGTTATAGTTTCTTTATCATTTTTCTCTTTCGAAAAATCGATAGCATCAACTGGCCAGCCAACATGATACATTTTGCTGTATGTCTTTTTTACAGTTGGATCAGATTCATAAAATTGAAGTGCAGCTTGACTGTTTAATGTAAAAAATGAGCTATCAGCAATGACTTGGTTACCATCTCTTTTTTTCTGAGAATCGTTAGGCTTTTTAAAGCTAAAATATTCAGTCAAAAGGGTAGAACCAAATTCCACTTTTTCACTTAAATCTTGTGTTTTATTACTTTCAATCTGAATAAATGCCTTCAAAGCTTTTGGAATTACTGGAATTGTAGAGGCTCCTGTTCCACCAAAGATTGAACCAAAAACAAAAATTCTAGCATTTTCAGCAGCATCAGTTATTCCTTTAATAAATGCTTGCAGTTGTTTTTCATTTTCACCTACTCTTCCGTCTCCTTTTTTTAATTTTCTTGCACATTCAATAAAGGCATGGTACATGAGATATGAGCCAAGATGGGTTTGAGCCCTATATCCATGTTCAAGGTTAAAGGATTGTATATTGTCATCAATAAATAAATCAGCTAATTTTTGGCCTTTTTCGTCTTTGACTACGTTTGTTAATTTTTTAAATGTATTACTTTCTTTTTCACTGTAGTTGGTAACAAATTTGAATAAATTTAATTTTGCGCTAAAGAATGTATCCATATTAGCTTTCCCATTTGCACCATCATTAGACTTAATATTGTTATACTGTTGAATTAAACCCTCAGTTCTACTTTTGTTACCATTTTCATAATCGGTATCTAAAGTTAAAACATTAAATTCCATGCCATCGTACAACCCCATAGCACACATGTGAGTGAATGTTTCAAGGCACCTCATACCTGTACCACCAACACCAATTATAAAATTCTTTTTATCTGATATAGACATATTAGCTTTGATTTATTTAAAAATTAGTTATATTATTTATTGAACCAAGTACCTACCTTTTTTCTTTTAAATAGTTTAGATATGGTTATACCTAAAATTAAAAATAACACAAAAGAAACAACAGGTGATAGGGCACTATGCATAAAAAATTTGTTCATTGCTGGCCCAGCCTTGATCCCAGGAGTGACAAGTAGTAAATTATACATGTAGAAAGAAACAGGTGTCAAAATAGCAAGTATCCAAAACCATAATTTTCTTTTTGAAGAATCTTTTGGGTTTGGTCCTGGTTGATACTTGATAGAACTGGCAATTAATATTGCTAAAGCTAACATTATCACGGCAGCAATGGCAGCAAATACATATGTATTTACAATTAGACCATCTATGTCTTTAAGATTCATTTTTCTTTGAATTATCATCGAAATTGTTAGTAGATTATTCATAATTATATTTTTAGTTTTTATTTATTATTCGAAAGGTCCAAAATTTACGTAATAAGTATAAAGTACTGATTTTGGTTTGTTATTACTTAAAACTCTCTTTAGGGACATGTATAATGTTATATCCTCACCAGAACCATCAATTTTATCCCATGTTAAATTTGTTCTATCTATAGGTTTCACTTCAAAATCTTTATCATCAACATAAACATCGATTTTAACTAAATTATTAGTATCAGCGTTAAATCCTCTGGTATCATAATCAAATTTTTTATCAAACTCTAAAACAACCTCATATTTTTGATCATTATTATAATTGTTCATTCCCTCCTCATTATCTAAAATAATAAAATCATTGATTTCATTATCAATTTCCGCGGACTTAAAGATAAAATCAGATTTTAACATTTTAGAATATCCTTGCTTTGTATCTGAGATGAGTTTTTGGTTTGTATCGTATGCTTCTTCACCGTCAATACTTACATTAAAACACTCATCAAAAACAAGGAAGTTGTTAAGGTCTAGACTGTCATTATTTTGAGTTGTTTGATAAATAACGGGTTTATTTTTTGTGGCGTAAAAATTTTTCTTAAATGTATTAAAATTATCAGTCACATTTGATACATTGATTTTCACATTTTTTACTTTATAGCTTTCTATTTTGTTTAGATCAATAAACAATTTTTCAAAAAGTGGGAAATTTTTACTTTTTCCAGTGTTAGGGTCTAGTCCGTCTCTAGTGTATGCAACAATACCTTGCCCTGAATCAAACCAGTCATCCCAATCATCTATTACACCTTCTGTAAAATCTATATATTCGAATTCATTACTATCTAAATACGCATCAGGAATTATACCGTTTTCATTTAATTGTAGTGTCCCAGGTGTCTGAGAATCTGGGTAAGCTCTGTCTTGTAAACCACTGACATTCGTACTGTAGGAATTAGATTTATAGCTTATTCCTTGACTGTCAAACTCATCTTTCATTGACTCAACAAAATTTCCGTCGTAATTACTAGGCATGAAAACTAACAAATACATGTGTTTATTGTAGGTTATTCCAGAATTAGTTTCACTGAAATTTGTAGATATAATCTCCAAAGAACCGTTTTTACCAAACCATCTTTTAAAAGCATCGCTGGCCCAAGGATTCATTGAAACTTGCTGTGAAGCACTATCATATAATTCACCGTCGGTAATAACGATTCCTAAATCTTCTTCAGATGAAATTGTATTAAATGCTTTGTCTAATGGCGCACCAACTTTTAGTTTTCCATTCGAGTCTCTGTGACCATTTTTAATGAAATAAGATAATGGTTGACTTCCATTGTATTGTATTATTTGATCATCGCTTAGCTCATAATAAGATAAATTATCTTCGTTTTCAACCTGAAAAAAGAATTGTTGAAATAATTCTTTGTTATTTTGATCAGATAAGGCGTATTTGGTTATCCCATCGCTTAAATCTACGTATACATTGATTTTACTGGATTTAGTGTCTAAAATTTCTTGTGTTTGGAAAGAGTTATTATAAGCTTCGATAATCTGAGAAAAATCGTTATCAGTAACACTAATATTAGTAAATTTTTCTATTCCACAATCAGAGCCTCCAGTACAGCAGCTACTGCATGCAGTTATAACTAAAGTTAAAACTATATATGCCGATTTTTTTATTATTTTTTTCATTTTATTTAAATAAATTTTCTAATGTTGACTTAAATTGGTTGGCTAAGTCTTCAATGTTTGACATTAATTCGTTGCTAAAAACTTCGCTGGAGTATTCAATTACGTCCGCGTATAATTTACCGAGATCTTTAGAGATTTCAGCTCTGTCATCTGGTGTCATTTTTTGATTCAATTTGTAAAATTCTTCCATTGTTTTGGAAAAAAAATTATTGAGATTTTCTGTGCTAACTTTATTGTTGAAATCCACCGAACTAACCAAAGATTTTAAATCTTCTAGCTGATTTAAAAAATAATTTTTATAAAATTTTTGTGAAAGTTCATCATGACTCAAATTTAATGAATCTACTTTTTTTATGTGTTCCGGATTATATTTTGATTGATTTAGCTTAAAGTTGTAAACACTGCTATCAAAAATAGAATCTAATTCCAGCCATTTATTCAAATCATAGTTTTTGGATGATATGAAGTTTTTTGAAATATCATATCTGTTACTGACCTCAGTAGTTGGGTCAGATGAACACGACATTATAAATGAAAAAGTCGTCAAAACTAAGAAAAAATTAAATACCTTGGTTAGCATTTTGGTTAATTAATTTTAATCTGTTAAGTGTTAGATTTTAAAAATGAGTTGTGCAATTTAATTAATTTTTTAAAATTCACAAGATATTTTGGTATTTTTTCATATTTGTTTCCAAATGATGATTTAATAATTAATTTTAAGTTTTCTTGGCTAAGGGAATCTGCAAATAATTCAAAATCATTATTGTTTAACTGCAGTATATACTTAGTAAACCTTGTGTTAAGAACAAAATCTTTGCTGTTTTGAATTTCAATAATTTGCTTTACACCCTTAACATAGCTGTAATTTAAAAAATTTTCAAAAGTTGGGTCTATGTTTTTGTTGTCCAAAATTGCGTGATATAAGAAAAATACATTATTGTTTATCTTTTTCTCTTTTAATGTTTTTTTTACCACAAATTCGTGAGAACCTGTAATTTTTATATCATCAATGAAAATTAACAATTCATCGCCACTAAAATTATTATCTAAATCAAAACTATCATTAGAAATTAATTTCATTCTTTGATCTTTACTAAGACTTCCATAATCATTTGTATATGTTGTATTTCTGTGTATCTTTCTTTTCTCAACTACCACATCATTTATTAAATGATCTGAAAGGCTTTTAAAAAAAGTTTCAAATATTGTATTTGTTGCGGTAGGTATATAATCATACGGGCTTGTAAATACGTAAATTTTATTATAGGATTTTAAATCTTTGTTATTAGTATTAATTAATTTTTTAAACAAATCTATTCCAAACCTATTTCCTATGTATGAAGATCCAAACTTAAATTTACTATAATCGTTTGGATGAAAACCAAGGTTAATATCATTTGTAATATTGTGAGAAGCTAGTATAGTTGTTTTTTTCATTTATTTCATATTAGCGATAACACATGGATAAGACTTTCTTTTTTGTAATCTATTAATCTACTTTTAATTTTAGACGATCTAGCACCTATAATGTCAGCCTCGAAACTATCTCCAATATGCAAAATATTATCTTTATTAATATTTATTTTTTTACAATTTTCTTCTAATTTTTGAAAAAATTTTAGAGCAGGTTTAGAGCTATTAATTTCGTCTGAAAAGATTAAAAAATCGAAGTATTTGATCAAACCATAATGCTCTAAAATTTTTTTCAATGCATTTCCCTTTATGTAAGCAGTATTACTGCTAATGCTAAGTGTATTTCCTTTGGCTTTTAAAATACTGAAAGATTTTTTTAGTTCGCCTATATTATATAATAATATTGGTGGGTGTCTGAGGAATAATTTTTCCAGATCATTATAAATTTTATTTGCTTGAACTTCATCTAGTTTAACCCCAAACTTCAAAAAAAAACTTTTATACATCTCTTCACTTGGAATACTTATTCCTCTTGACATGTTAACTCTGTCAGAACTATCCCCTATTTTTTCAATTTGATAATTTAATTCATTAATCGAAATATTTGGGAAATGTTCATTTTTAAGATAATCTAATCTCAGCTCTGAGAATTTCTTGTTGGAAACCATTATGGTGTTCCAAAAATCAAGTGAGATATGGTTTACCATTAATCTAAAATAGAAATTTCAACTCTTCTATTTTTTCCTCTTAGCTCAGGGTTTGAATCTGAGTATATTGGTGAAGACGATCCAAATCCATCAAAATTAATTTTCGAGCTTTTTAAACCAAGATTAATCAAGTAAGATCTAACTGCTTTTGCTCGTTCTGTACTTAATCTCATATTGTAATCATATGATCCTTCACTACTAGTGTGGCCACCAACAAAGAAATTTAGATTAGAGTAACTAGAAACTAGCCTATATAAATCATTTAACCTACCCCTTGATTCAGAAGTAAGTTTGCTGCTATCATATTCGAATTCAATTGTTTTAGCTAGTGATTCTATTTGACATTGTATTTCTGCAGACGGGTATTTTCTATCAAAAATAAAAGGATTTTCTTTGTTTTGACTGTATAAAAATATTTTAGCTGTATCATTTACAATTTTACCTAAGTACTGTTCCATACCAAATGTCTGATTTTTAATCGATTTTGCAGTCATTAAAAATGTACTATCCTTTTGCCATTTCATATTAGTTGCATCTATTTCATAACCCCAAGAGCAGTTTCTTAAAAGATATTCAAATTCATAATCGTCAAAACATTCAGAGTTTACGATAAATTTTTTGACTATCTGAAATTCCCCAACCATAAAATAAGCTCTAATTATATTAATTATTGGTTTTCCATACGGACTCATAAATGGATTAGACCAATTCGGTTTATATTCATCCTTTTTTTTCTCTTCGGGGCGAGAATTATCTACGACCTGAGTACTAGAATCAATATTAATATTATCCTCTGGTATTTCAGATTTTTCAATCTTACTCATTGTATTATCATTACTGTTTTTAAATTCATGACAACCAAAAGAAAGGATTAAAAAAATTAAAAAAATAAATTTTTTCATACTATTTTATATAAATTTATATTCTAAAATAAAATAAATCAGAGATGTTTCAAAATTATTATAGATTATTTTTTTTGACATTATCAATAGTATATTTTTGTACATTTCAGTCTTGTGAAGAGATTGAAGGTTGTACCAATCCTGCTGCAATTAATTATAATCCAGAAGCGAATAAATTAAAAGATTCTTGTTGTATTAAAATTTTGTCAAGAAAAGCAACTTACGACAAATCCAAAGTTAAAATTTACATTGATAACAATAGATTTTCAAACATCAATTATAAATTTATTTATGAACCAGCAACCTCTGATACGATTAAAAGTTATCCAGTTTCTAACTCAAGAACAGGCTACCGAGAAATATTACTTCAAACTACAATTTCCGACACTTTAGAAATTGATTTAAATTTGGGAAAATCTAATGCAATACCTGTTGATCACAAAATTTTTAGTGGAAACAAAATCAAGGTTTTGGAAACTATTGATGGTAATTCAAGACAATATTTTATCAATATTAATGATAATAACAATACACATTTAATAAACCCAAGGTCGAAAAATAAATACAAAACAGAACAAGTTACATACAGCGTTATTCCAAGTTTCAATACTGCCCCAAATAAAGTTAAAAGGTACAGAGGATTTTATAATGAAATAGATGAGTATATAAGTTATTGGTTTAAAGATCATCCAGAGTCAATACAAGTTTACGAAAATGAATACTCTATGAAAAAGTTCTACAGAACTAACATTATCAGATATTAAAGTTTTGTAAAAAAAATAATTGGATTAAGTCTTAGTAATATAACCTGAACCGTTACTAAACCATAAATACCAATGAGGAATAATATTTATAAGGGATATTCCAGGAATTAATCCAATTATCATACTCATCCCCCCCCAAATTTTGAAAAAATTATTGGTAGAGTTACTATTTCCCAATGAATTGGATCTTTTATATGCGTTAACAGCTTGAAGATAAAGACCTATTATTAAAAAAAGTAAAATCCATCCTACTAAGCATCTTCCAAAATATTGCCAGCCTGTAATATACTCATCATCAAATTTCCACCAGCTAAAACTTTGTGCTTTATTAATGACTGGTTTTTCAATTATTTTTTCAACTTTTATTGGTTTAACTGAATTTTCATTCTTCACCTTTTGCGGTATTGTTGGCCTAGGCCGCGCTGGAGGTCTGCGAGTTGGAGATGGAGGAATTTTAGTTTTTGGTTTACTTAAAATTATTGTCTCTTTTTCAAAAAGTGTTTTTAGTTTTGGTATTTCATTAGCTTTTTTCCATTCATTCATTCCCTTGTGCCAAATTAAAGTTTCAGCAGTAATACCCTCTCGCTTAAGTTCCTCAAAACTCAATGGGCCATTTTGATCAATACCATTAGTTGAATAGTAATATTTCATTTTTTAATTGAATTATTTAGATTTTGTTATTTCTAGCCCTAAATATAATACATTAGAATAATGTTACATTTTTTTTAGAGTCCACTTAGTGATATTTATTTCAGATTCTAACTCATTTTCAATATCATCCTCTAAATTATAAAAAAAATCTATACCTGTGAGATTTTCAATCTCGTCAATAGTTTTGATGTATCTCTGTAATTCATGGATTATTTTTTCGTTTGGCATAACAAAACCTATCATTTTACAATCATTGGCATCGAAAATAATTTTGTAAAAATAATCAGGAACAGAAACACCATTTCTACCAATTTTATTTAAATTTTTATTTAGAATACCGCCAGTAATAATATGGATTTCAGAATCTTCTGCCCAGAATCTTACCAATGATTCTAGTTTTTTCCATCCACCTCTGTTGAATGATGGTTTTTGAGGACTCATATTGGACATAAAAAAAGATTCAGACATCGAAATTTTTGAAAATTTCATATCACCTGCTGGGGCCAAGTGGCCTCTATCATATCCAGATTTTTTGTAATCAGATATTTCGGCAGAACCTGTTTTAACTTTGGGGTCAACTCGAAAGTTATTTGTTCTTTCCGAAGACCCTTTTAACAAAATAGGATTCAATTTATAATACACCCATTCGGCTTGTTCGTGGTCCTCAATATATGAAAGTGAAAAGTGGGAATGAATTATTAAATCACCATTAAATGAGTTTTTGTAGTATTCTTGGGGATAAACGAAAAAACCAAATAAGCAAATAAAATAAAATAATTTTGAATTCATTATAGCAAATAAATTGATTATAAAGCTTTGTTGGAAACTAAGCAAAATTTACTAATTCAACATAAATTCCCTTTTGTTTAACTTTAAAAGTTATTTTAAATATATAAAAAATATGTCAGCATGCATATTAAATAGCCAATATGTAACGACGTTTAAACAAAGCCATCCATAATGTTGATGAATCTAACTATAACTTAAAACATGCATTGGTAGAATTTGAAAAATATAAACGTAAACTAAAAAGTTCGATTTCACTCGCTTTGGTTCTAAAATTATTCTTTGAAATAACTTTTTGTCCTTGTAGATAATTTCTTATTATTTATACCAAATCTTCTCCAAAATAATAATATTTAATTCCTTTGATAAATTGCCAGTGTCAATTTATCATATTGTTCAAGCTTTTTCTTTGTCAATTTAGATGTTTGTTTTTTTTTTATTAATTTTAGAAAAAGTGGAGACAGAACCCACTAAAAAAAACGGATCGTGTTCTAATAAGTAATACGATTTAGAAAATTATAATTACAATATGGAAAATTCAACAATTAAAGAAGGATTCCCTATACCATTATGGGTTGGATGGGTTGTTAACATTGTAGGTTGGGTGCTGTTTGTGTCCACTATGAATCATGTTTTGGAAATCATAACCGCTTTATTATGCATTGGCTGCGTCTATGTTGCTTACAAGCACAAACAAGCTGGTACATCTCCATTCCTAGGAATGGAGAGATTAAGTGCAAATAATCTTATATATGCCTCTGCTTTTGAAGCTGTTTGGATGTTAGGATGGGGGCTTGGCCTTTTCGGAGGGTTGTTTTAAAATATAAAGACCAGAGACAAAACCTATGCATAATGCCCTTCAGGGTAATACGCATAGGTTTTATATTTATGAAAAACTAATCTTACTCTCCGCTTTATTAATCTTCGATTGTAGTAGTGATGATGATGAGCCTAATTGTGATTGTGGTATTGTTGAAGATTATGGCTGGGCTTATGAGAATGGCGAGGAACTTTATCTTCTTGATATTAGCAATGATTGTACAAATGAGATATACACTACACAAGTAACATATAATATATTTTCTTCTTATAACAGGACTGACGATAGACTTTGTAACATCAGCGTTATAGGATTAAATTAAAAAAAGACTGCCTAAAAAAGACAGCCTTTGAGAAGTGACCCAAACTTACGAAAGTTCGAACTTTTTGAAGGATTTTTCGGATGATTTGAATTTGTTACTTAATAGTTAATTCATGGTTTTAAACTTCTTTTATTAATCAAATATCTAATATTAACCACTTCTTAAAACAATCAAAAGCATAAATATCTGTAGCTTCAGTAATATTCTTATTTTTATAGTCTTCAGCCTTGTTACTTAGTAGAATAAATTTATTTTTACATTAGCAATTAACTGAAGATAAAAATTATGAAATTTAAACGAATATCAATATACTTTGGAATTAGAGAGGGCAAGAATGGATATCTAAATATTATAGATCATGCAATTGCCAAGGATAATGATAATGAAATCGAGAAGCATTTAAAAGAGGGGTGGGAAATAGTCTCAGCTGTTCCAATTACATCATCATATTGTAGTAAAACTATTTTGACAAATTCGGATTTCGATAAATATGGAGTGAAGACCGGAAAAGGAAGTTTTGATCACTTCATTACTTACCCTTACACTCAAAGTATTCAAGTTTTATTAGTGAAGAAATGATTTAATTAAATTTCATAAAGCCTTACATTAGAACTATCATCACTACTACAAATAGACTATCGTGTAAAAAAGCTGCCTCATAAATTACACATTCATGTTTTTTTAATAAGTCATTTGTTTTGCTTACGGAAATATCAGAATCATATTCTTCAATTAAAATACCATTTTTGTAATGATAAATAGATAAATTTACTATTTCTATCTGGATTGGTTTACAACAAGTCAAACGACCGATTTCGATCCCCAAAAGTGAACGCTATTTTTGGCTCTATTCCGATTTTATCGAAGGAAATTTCAAATATAAAAAATGGAGAACCAATTCCTGTGAATCAATTCTCCGGTTTAGTGACCTCGGCAGGATTCAAACCTGCAACCTCTTGAGCCGTAATCAAGTGCACTATTCAGTTATGCTACGAGGCCTTCAAAGAGGTGCAAATATAACTCATTAATTTTTTCAGCAAAAGAATTTCACTTCAAATTCAAAAATCTTAGATTTGTAGATATAAATCCATCTCCAATGATAATTGAACAAATTTATACCAAATGTCTTGCTCAAGGCGCTTACTACATCGAATCTGATGGTGAGGCCGCGGTAATAGATCCTTTAAGGGAGCCTACCCCCTACATTGAACTCGCCAAAAAAAGCAAAGCCAAAATCAAATATATTTTTGAAACTCACATCCACGCCGATTTTGTTTCTGGCCACTTAGATTTGGCAAAAAAAACAGCAGCGACCATTGTTTTTGGCCCTAACGCAAACACCCATTACGATTGCCACAATGCGGTAGACGGAGAGACCTTTAAAATTGGAAGCTTGACCCTGAAGGTAATGCACACCCCAGGTCATACGCTAGAATCTGTCAGCTATTTATTGATAGATGCCACCGGAAAAAATCATGCCCTTTTCTCTGGAGATACGCTTTTCCTTGGGGATGTTGGTATTCCAGATGTGGCCCAGCAATACATGGAACTTAGTAAAGAAAATTTAGCAGAGATGCTATTTGATTCTTTACGTTCTAAAATTATGCCTTTAGAAGACAATATTATTTTATACCCTGCACATGGTGCTGGTTCAGCCTGTGGCAAAAATATGAGTAAAGAAACGATTGGAACACTTGGAGATCAAAAGAGTTCTAATTATGCGCTACGCTCTGATATGACTAAAGAAGAATTTGTCAGTGAAGTTCTAAAGGGTATTGGTTCACCACCCCCCTATTTTATCGAAAACATTTTACTAAATAAAACAGGTTATACGGACCTTGATGTCATTTTATCAAAAAGCAACACTCCCCTTTCCGTCCAATTGTTTGAGAAATTAGCACAAAAAAAAGAAACCTTAGTTTTAGACGTGAGAACTCAACAAGAATTTGTTAAGGGTCACATTCCAGGAGCAATTTTTATTGGTCTCAATGGTAGCTTTGCACCTTGGGTTGGAGCAATTATCACAAACATCAAGCAGCATATAATATTAGTCGTTCCAGAAGGACGTTCAAAAGAAGCGGTTACAAGACTAGCCCGTGTGGGTTATGAGAACAGTCTTGGTTATCTAGAAGGTGGAATGACGTCTTGGGTCAAAGCTGGAAAAACAACCTCTCAAATAAAATCCATTTCAGCAAAAGAATTTGAACAAAAATTCAAGAGTAAAGCGTTTACGGTTTTAGATGTCCGAAAAGATATAGAATACAATAGCGAGCATTTAAGTGGAAATAATGTTCATCATATCTCGCTTGAAAGTATTAACAAAAAAATAGATGAAATTGAAAATCAAACAGATTACCATATTTATTGTGGTGGTGGCTACCGTTCTGTAATTGCTGCCTCAATTTTAAAAGCTAATGGTTATAATAAAATTATTGATATAGCTGGTGGTTTT
>Ga0163111_10000694_pt1 | contig 20166 bp, 15 predicted proteins | sample CRUFie1St18metaG_FD_109645 | JGI IMG/M metagenome (GOLD analysis project Ga0163111, IMG submission 109645) | Marine microbial communities from the Costa Rica Dome - CRUD Field 142mm St18 metaG | ecosystem: Environmental > Aquatic > Marine > Oceanic > Photic zone | place: Costa Rica: the Eastern... | reverse complement strand
GTTTACGTTACACCACCAGTTGGAGAAGATTATCCAGATAGTATGGCTTTAACTGTTTATGAAACTTCACCTGTTGTTTCTAATTTAGAATTATTTTATGAAACTTCTACTTCAGGTTTAATATCAGACGTCAATACAGCTATAGTAAGTTCTGGTACAGCAATTACAGGATTAAGTAGTTTTGTTTGGTTGCATAATGAAGGTGATTGTGCTAATTCAAATATAACTACACCGTTTTTCGCATTAACACCTCAAGGTATAGATGTTACAGCAACAGCGGCAATATCAACAGTTTACTCTTTTGATAGTAATGATCAAGTAGATCCAAGTGTTAATAGAGCAGCAGAGTTTTCAATTAATTCTGCAGGTGGTGGCGCGTGGCAATTACAAAACGTAATACCTCATACAGCGTTAACTAACTTTGGTTATTTAGAAAAATACCAAATAACAATACAGTTTACTCAAGCAGACGGAACTATATCAAATCAAAGTTTTGTTAGATCACTAGCAAATGATCCGCCTATATCTGATTTAGCTGTTAATCCTAATCCAAGCCCAGGTCAATCTACTATTATCAAAGAAACAGGTAGTGCTTTTAACGGTATAGGATTACTTAAAGGATTTAACGGAGGTTGTGACACATGTGATAGAACTAGAGATTTAGTTTGGTCAATATCAAGTGTAAGATGGCAAAATTCTCAAGGTATATGGTATAACACAATATCTGGTACTAATACTGGTAATTCAGCCGGTGTAACTGATATAGATACATATTATTTTATAAAAGGTCAAGGTCAAGCTAATCAAGCAACATGTGGTACTGGATCGCCAGAAAATTTTTATGGAGTTTGGGTAGAAAGAAGAATGAACGTTAGTGGTCCGTTTGACACATTAGCAGGTGACTTTTTCTCAGGGTTTTTACATGAAATAGTTATGACTCTTACAGATGATAATGGAACAGGTGAATCAGTAAATCAAATTGTTCAATTTACACCTCAAGTTCAAAGTTATACTGGAACAGTTTATAACACGTACGAAGCACAATCTACAGTTCCTGCTGATACTGATTATGTTGCTTTGGATCAACAATCAAATGGGCCAGTAAATATGAATCCAGGTTGCTTAACAGCAAGTTCTACACCTGTATTACCTATATGGGTTGGCGAAATTGCTAATTGGAATGATTATCCAGTTTGGATTTATGTTAAAGTAACTAGTACTAATGGATCTGCTTTTCAATTAAATTCTAAAGTTGGTGGTTACAATGTTCAAGATGGAGTTGGTTCATGGCCTGTAACTGATGCAACAACTTTTAAAGCACCAGCTAATGGCACAGGTAACAGAGCTTTTGCTGGACCTATAACCACGCCATATGATACAAGTGGTGACTCATATTATGTAATTACTTCACTAGACGCATTTACTGCATCTAACACAGAATTAAACGCAGGAGTAACGCCTGGTGATGCTGGTACTATTGGCGGTACAGCTTTTGATTATAGCGGCTGTAGTTTAATAAACTTTAAACATGAGTGGACTGATCTTAATTCTTGTAGCGTTGCGGCTACTACTAGTATTATGTGGGTAGAAAAAACAGGTATAAATCCACCTCAACCACCACAAAACCCTCAACCTGTTAGCGCAGCAAGTGGATCACCTCCATTTCATTCAGATGTGTGGTTTAAAACGTCTAACTGGCCAGGATAGTAAAACATTAAATAAATAAGTGATTATAATACATGGCAACTACATTACAAATACAATACTATAACACCTACATTTTAAAGAAGATAAATGAAAGCTGGAATTCAGCTACCGGTGAAATAGACAGAACAAATGCTCAATATGATTGGTATGTTGAAGAGTCTCGAATTAAAGGTGATTTTAATGGTAAATTTTCAGGTATTGCTCCAAGAGCTTATTTAGCTACTGAAAATAAAAACCAACAAACCTTTGGTAATAGTATTATATATTCTGGGATATTTAATTCAAGAACAGATGTAAATGAAACAAATCAGTTTTCAGTTGCTAATGAGATTACAAGAACTGTTGATCCTGGAAAAGGAACTATACAGTTAATATATGCAGAAGATACAAATTTACTTATATTTCAAGAATATAAAGTAAACAGAGCTTTGATTGATAAAGATGCTGTATTCACAGCTGAAGGTCAACCTATAACAACTAGTAGTAATTTAGTTATTGGTCAAATACAATCATATGCAGGCGAATATGGTATTGCTACTAACCCAGAATCTTTTGCTGTTTATGGTTATAGAAAATATTTTACTGACGCTAACAAAGGCGCGGTAATGAGATTATCTCAAGATGGTTTAACAGAAATATCTAGTTATGGTATGTTTGATTATTTTAGAGATAGATTAAGTTTAAGTGGATTAGGTGTAAATGGTAGATTAACCGGTGGGTATGATATTCATAATAGACAATATGTGTTATCTATACAACCTGTTGTTGGTAAGTCAGACGGAAGTAAAGCTGTTACATTATCATTTGATGAAAAAGTAAGAGGTTGGGTTAGCTTTTATAGTTATATTCCAGCTTATACATTTAGCTTAGATAATAGATATTATTCTTTTAATCTTAGTGGAGATTTATGGCAGCATTATTCAACTAGTGTTAATAGAGCTGAGTTTTATGGATCTAAAAATAATAGTTCAGTTATAACTATTTTTAACGCTCAACCTTCAATGAGTAAAATTTTTAAAACTATAAATTATGAAGGTGATTCAGGTTGGGCTGTAGAATCTTTTTCATCTTTTTTAACTAATGCTAATGATACTGCAAATGCTATAGCACCTTACGCGGGTCCTCCTGCAACTTTAGCGGATATGGAAGATGAACTTTTACAAAATAAATTTAAAGCAAAAGAAAACAAATACTTTGCTGATCTAATAAACACTAGTCCTCCACAAGAAGGTGAAGTTATTTTTGGTGCATCTATTTCAGGTGTCAAAGGTTTTTACGGAATAGCTACGCTTACTTGTGAAAACGATGGACCAGAAAATAATAGAGAATTATTTGCGGTATCTACAGAATACACGCAGTCATCATATTAAATTAAATGGTAATAAAAAAATTTAAAACCATCAATGATAATGAAATCATTAGTTGGTGGAAAGACTGGGGTTTAACAACTCCAGATTTAGAATGTCTACCTAAAAAAGGTTATGTAATAAATAATAAAAATACAAAAGTAGCTGCTGGTTACTTGTATTACACTAATGCTAAAATAGCTTATGTAGATTTTGTTATTTCTAATATTAATTACAGACATAAAGACAGAAATAAATTAATAACAATGCTTATTGATCACATGGTAAAAAAAGCATTAAAAAAAGGCTGTAAGTTTGTGTGGGCAACTACAGCTAACCCTAACATTGTAGATAAAGTAAAAAAACTAAATTACAAAGTTTTAGATAAAAAACATAGTATAATATATAAACATTCATAAATATGGGAGCAGCAGCAGGAGTAATCAGCGGAGCAGTTGGTATACTTGGAGCAGGTGCCGCACAAAGAAGAGCGAGAGATGATAGAAGACGAGCGGAGCAAGAATCCAATCGTCTTAAAGGTGAGTTGAATACACTAGAGAACTCAAGACAACCTATTATAAATCCTTACGAAAACGTAACTGATACAAGCGGTAACTTATCTAATACATACGCTAATTTAGGCGTAGCAACCGAAGCAGCGCAGTTTCAAGCTGAGCAAGCTGATATATCTTTAGCTAATACTTTAGATACTTTAAGAGCAACAGGTGCAAGTGCTGGTGGCGCTACAGCTTTAGCTCAAGCAGCATTACAAAGTAAAAAACAAATTTCAGCTAGCATACAATTACAAGAGGCTCAAAATCAAAAGTTATATGCTCAAGGAGAAGAAAGATTAAACCAAATGAAAATGCAAGAAGAACAAAGACTGCAATCAGCTGATGTTATGGGTCAACAGTTTATGTTTGGTGCACAAGAACAAAGAGAAGTTGCTAAACTTAATAGAACAGCGGGTATGCTAGACAATGCTCAACAAGACTTAAGAGATATGAGAGCGGCTGAAGCAAAAGCTGAAGCTAACATGTTTAGCTCTGTAGGCAATGTTGTAGGTGGTATAGGTAGTTTAATAGGAGGAGATTAAAAAATAAATTATGGCAACAAAAAGACAATCATCAAGTTACCCTTTACCAGGAGTTACTTTACCTAATGTAAATTACGGTTCATATTCACAACCTAGAAGAGGTAGATCTGCAGCACCAGCAGATGCTATGGTAGATGTTTTACAAGGTGGACAAGCATTAGCTCAAAGACAAGAAGAACTTAGAAAACAAGAAGAAGAAAGAAAAGCTAGAGAAGCACAGCAAGTTATAAATAGAATGCAACAAGTTCAAACAAATGCAGATTTGTGGAACTTAGAGCAAATGAGTAACTTAACTACTATGCCTCAAACTTCAGCTATTCAAGATCAGTTACAAAATACTTTATCAAAAAGATTAGATATTGCAACTCAAGCTCAAGTTTATTTAAAAACACAATTTGGAGATAAAGAAAAAAGAAAGTCTGCGCAAAAAGCTATTAATGATTATTATGATTTATTAACGTTGACTAAAACAACTGTTACTAATTTTGGTGCTTTAGGTTCATACTGGAAAGACAAAGCTCCTACTATTGGCTCAGCTATAACAATTATAGGTAATGATCAAAACGAAATAGCTAATAATCAATACTTTGTAAACGCATTAGGTGGTGTTTATGACGATGCTAGGTTTGAAATGATGTATGATCAAGCTACTAATGATATATTAATAAAAGTATCAGGTTACGAACATGATTTAGTAGATGGTAAAATGGTGCAAGGAGATTATAGAGAAAAAATAATGAGTGCACGAGCATTTAATCAAAGAACAGGCGAAGGTAAAGATTTTGGCTTTGTTTCTAATGTTCCTCAAGTTGTAAATGAAACTATTAAAAAATTATATCCTAGCACTAAAACACCAGAAGGTGATGGTTTAGGTATATTAAATGATAAAGGCGTGTTATCAGATAAGTATTGGAGTGGTGAAACCGTAGCAACTACTAATTTAAATGACGGTTATATTTCTACAGCTGTTAATAAAAACTTAAACGTTGAACTATTAAGAAAAGACATGATAGGTTTATTAAGACAAAAAATTGGTGGTGTAGTAGCTACTGGTCCACAGCAATTAGCTAATTTTTGGAATATTGATTTAAAAAATTTAAACAAAGGTTTTGAAAACTCTTATCAAAATCTTTTACCAGATAATGCTACTATGGAAGAAGCTTTGTTTCAAAGTGTATTAAAAAGTTTAACAGACTATGATGGTATTACTACGGATGAAAACGGTAATATAACTATGCAAACAAATAGATCTATTACTAAACCATCAACAAGTTCTGGACCAGAAGGACCTTTAGATTATAGAGTTGATACTTTGCAAAATGCTGTTGTATTAAATAACAATACAGCTACATCCGCTATAGCTGATGTTATGAAAAAATTAGCTAATAAAGATTTATATAATAGAGAAGATATTTACGATATATGGTTAAATGGTCCTCCACCATCTGAAGCTCCTGATTCGGTTGCTACAAATGCTGATTACTACACAGCTTTGAAAAAAGATCCTAGAGCAGAGTTTAATAGACAAATTAAATCTCAAAAAGGAGACTTGTTTGAGATTAAAGGAGGTAGAGTGATGAGTATAGGTGATTATAATTTAGACAGCGCAGAAGATAGACTTAACTATGTTTTAAATAGCATATCCGCAGCTGAAAGAAAGAAGATGGAAAATTTAAGTAGTCTTAGAGCTTTAGCTTTTGCTTCTGATTGGAGAACTGCTAACAATAAAAAAGAAGGCGAGTCAACAGAGGATTATCTTGCTAGAATGAAAGCTGATTATAAAAAGAGATTTAAAAGAAATTATCCTTCAAATTAAAATTAAGTATGGAAGAATTAGAAATCTACCAGTTACCAGATGGGCAGAGGGTAGACATATCTAGGTGGCCAGAAGACACTAGGTTCTTGTGGCTAGCTTCAAATCCAAATGCAAAAGCAGTTGAGTCTACAGAAGAGGAAACAAGCATGCAACCAATGGATGAAAGCATGTTTGGAGGTGGTAAGATGCGTATTCTTCCTGAAGATCCTTTTATACCAGTTCCTAAGTATCAAGATTTTGATTTAGACAAAATGACTGAAAGACTTTTTAAAGAAGATTTTAGTGCTAATTTTGGTATACAAGGTCCCGAACCTCTAATTGGTAATGTTGAAGAGTTTGATAGAGCGTTTGGAGATATTGGTAATACAGTGTTTGGTGATGATGTAAAAATTCTTGACGTTGCTACAGGTAGATCATATTCTAGTAAAATTTCTAAAGGTGATCTTGATGAAACCACACTAAATCAAATTAAAAAAGTTTATAATTCAGTAGGTGGGTTAGAGCCTGAAAGAGATAATTATGCAATTGCAGGATTTGATTCACAAGGATTTGGAGAAACTGCAAGACCTGAAGATCAAGTTTACGGACAAAGAGATATTGCTGCGTTTTTACAACAACCTGGTATTAAAAAAGCTTTAGATGAAGGTTTAATAGAAAAACAAGATTTAATGTTTGGTATGTATCCAGGTTACACTGGATGGGTTCACAATTATGATGATATTATAAAAGGTACATCTAAGATATTTATAGAAAAAGAAAATAGATATTTAAAAAACCATGAAGTTTTTGAAATAATGTGGCAAAATGATATGCCATATTATACTGATGTAGAAAGATTAAAAAGACAAGCTAGAAAAAAAGTTGATAGATTTGTTTTAAGAACTCCTGATCAAATAGCATCAGTTATTGATTTAGAAAAACTAGATCAACCTTATATATTTGAAGAGTTTTCAGAAGACGATGGTTTTGTAGAAGATTTTTTTGGTTCTGAATCTTTAAGAATGGATCCTAATTTTAATATAAAAGATTTTAATGGATTTTTAGTTAACAGGAAACATAAAAATTATATACAAGGCATGCTTAACCAAGTAAAAAATGATAGCAGCGAAAATGCAATGAAGCATAAAGAGCTATTAAAATTACAAGGTTTAAATTTATATTTAAATGAGCAAATAACCAGAGATTTAAAACAACAAAAATTAATTTGGGAAAGAAATAATCCTGGTAGAGATGCTGATACTGAAGGAATACAGTTTAATATATCTCCAGGAAACTTTAATCCTTCGTTTATAAAAGACTGGATGAAGGTAGAAACACCTTATGTTTATAATCAACTAGAGAAAAATCAATTAAAGATAGAAAAAGAATATCAAAAAGTTGTTAAGTCTGGAGGTGATGTAGGTACGGGTGAGTTTTTAAACAAAATAGGTACTAATGCTTGGATAGGTTTTTGGCATGACTTTACTACTCCACTCGCTACGTATACAATGGAAAGTTTACCTGGCGAATATACTGATGAAATTGCAGAAAACTGGAGACGTAATACTTTAATTAACAACTTTGAAAGAGGTGATAATTTAAGATATGGTTATAAAAGAGGTAAAAAATTATTTTTAGAAGATTATGGTATTGAATATTTAGTAGATAATACTAATAGAATTTATGATGCTACTAATAAAATTGAAGCGACAGCTTTATTAACACCTGAACAAAGATCTGAAATTATTTCAAGAGTAAGAAGAGATGGATCTGCTGGTAGTAGCGCGTCGGGTTATGGTTTAGCTTTTGAGTCATCTAGAGTTATTGGAGATTTATTTGGACAAGTAGCCTTAACAAGAGGTATTGGTAAATTTAAAGCTGCAGTAGGAGGTTACACTAAAGGCATGGGTGTATTAGGTAATACAAAAAGATTTTTAAAATCACTACCGGTTAAAAGTGTAGTTGCAGATGCTATTATAGCACAGTCTACTATAGGTTTTGTAAGAGGTTATGAAGATACTATGATGGCTGGAAGAGCAGCTGGTTTACCTGAGGATGAGGTTAGAGAGCTTGCTGCTAGCGCATCAACACAGACAGGTTTTTGGTATGCTATCACAGCACCTATAAGCCCACAGACAAAAGCTCAAAACTTATTATTTGGTAAACCTGTTAAAGAAAACATTGAGGTAGCTGTTCAAAGATACATGAAAGGTGGTTGGAAAGGTTGGAGTGATTTTTGGAAAACACAAGGTCAAAGATTTGGAACTAAAGAAGGTTTAAAACAAACTGGAAAAGATATTGTCAGAACAGGTGATATGATACAAAGAGAAGGTTGGAAAGAACTTTTTCAAGAAAACATACAGCAGTTTGGAGAAACAACTCAAATTGGAGCAGATATAAATAGACAGGCAGGTAGACAAATAGTTAAAGAAGATTATACTTTACAAGACTTTATACACACGTCTGCTTTGTCATTTACAGCAGGATCATTTATGCCTGGTGCTGGAACAGTAACTTCTTCTGCAAATCAGCAATTAAGAGAGTTTATGGGTTGGGATGCTGTTGATAGATTTAATTCTTTAGCATACATGGCTTATAATGAGTCTGATTTAAAATCATTGCTAGCTAGTCAAATAGAACAAGGTATATACACACAACAAGAAGTAGACAATTTATTAGGTGAAGTTGATCAATATAAAAATACTATTAATCATGTTCCACCAAATATGTCAGCTAAAGCAGCTTCAACTATTTTATCTGACATACAACAGTTAAATCAACTAGAAAACGATAAGAAAAAAGCTCCTAAAGGTTTTACAGGTTATGATGATCAAATTCAAGCGTTAAAAGACAGAATAAATAATACTTATTATAACGAGTTAACTAATTCACAAAGAAAAGGTATAATGTCTGCGGCTAGAGCGGGTGTAGCAGGTAATACTATATATAAAGCTTTTGAAAATGAAAATGAGGCTTTAGAGTATTTAAAAAATACAGTCAGTAAATTTGATAAAGACAAAGGTAGGGATATGACCAACCAAGAGTTTGAAAGATATTTAAAAAATAGATTTCTTAAAAGTGGGTCATTTGGAGCTATGTTTACTCAAGAAGGAACTAAATATGCTCTTGAGTTCAAATACAATGCTGGCAAACCAGATGCTACTGGTAAACGTATGACTCAGACTGCTCAACATGAATTTTTTCATGCATTAATAAATGAAGTAGTTAACAATGATCCTGAAGCAGGTAGATTACTTGGTAAGGCTTTATTTAATGAATTATCAAAATTAGATTTACAACTAGATAGTGATGCAGATCAAAGCGTTATGCCTGTTGATTTTAAAAGAAGATTATTAGGTTATATGCAAAGATATGAAGATGTTAAGCAGAGAGTTCAAAGAGCTGTTAAAAACAAAGCTATTACTAAAGCAGAGGGTGATAGACAGTTAGCTCAAGCACTTAGTAATAGTTGGGAAGAAGCTTTAACTTTATATTCAGAAGCTATTGGTGATCCTGATGTAAACTTAGATTATGACGAAAATGCAATAGAAAAAATTAGAAATTCTTGGAGAAGAGCAATGCAATTTGTTGGTGCTCGAGATATAACATTAGGTAGTGGTAAAGATGTTTTTAATATGCTTCGTGATTATAACAAAAGTGTTAAATCAGGTATGTTAAAATTCAACAGAGCGTTTAAAAAATTAGGTGAAAAACAAGGTTTAACAAAAGAAGAAAAACAAGGTTTACAAGAGGAAGAAAAAGAGTTTGAATCAACTACTAAAGAAAAACTTAAAAGAAAAACTGAAAGAAAGAAATTAAAAGCTGAAAGACAAAAAGAACTAATAGATAGTATAGTAAAAAGAAATCAAGCTAGAGCAAAACGTAGAGCAGCCGTTACAGCCGCAGCTACAGCCGCTACAGTTGAAAGAGAAGAAAGTGAACTTGCAGATAAAATAGATGATAAGTTTTCTTTAAAAGTTACAAAAAGATTAAATCCTGATGAGTTTAAAGATAATATAAATGATTATTATAGTCCAGAAGTATTTTCTACTCAAACAGGTATAGATAGTGTTGTATATGATATATTACAAGATTACACTGATGTTATAAGCTATAAAGTACAATCTCAATATGGTAATTTACCAAATATTTTAATAGAAGATTTAATAGCTGAAACTCAAATAGAATTATTAAAACATATAAGAAGATTTAATAAAGAATTTTTATCATTAAGAGAAAAATTTAAAGATGGTTTAGCAGCGAAAGGAATGAGTCAAGCTGAAATATCTAAAAGAGTTGCAGCTCAAGATAAAAAAGGTTATAAAAACGCAAAAGGTAAAACAATAACAGAGAACACCGATTTAAATGCATGGATAAATTCTCAGCTAAACAACAAGATAAAAGAGGCTTTGAAAAAACCTGGTATTACTACTCAAAAATTTACTGGTGACATAGATGAAAGAACTACTAGTGAAATAGATGAATCAAATGCAGGTGAACAAAAAATGAAGTTTGAACAAGATCAAGAAGAATTAATAGAGTTATTAAGTGATCCTATATTTGGTTTTGTAGATGTAAATGGTGATCCTATTACCATTGGTACTTTACCATTAGGTGATAGAGGAATTACTTTAGAAACGCTAAATGATCCTGATGCTACTATAAATAGAAGAATAGAATCAGAAGAAGATCCTCAAGTTAAAAAACAATTAGAGCAACAAAAAAGAGATTTAAAAAGAGGTTTAGAATTAGAAGCTATACAAGGTAGAACTAAAGCTGAAAATGATGAACTAAAAAAATTAAGAGATTTTGAAGCGTATGATATTGGTTCAGGTAGAGTTATTAAAACATATGAAGCTTTAATAGTTGATCAACGACCAGTTGATATGATTATAAAAGAAGTAGAAAATGAAATATTAAGATCACCTAATATTGAAACACTACAGTTTTATAATTTTAAAAAGAAGTTCTTAAACTTTGTAATGCCTTTAGCAAGAAGAGTTACGTTTAAAAACTCTGCAGATTTAGATAAGTTTATGTATGACAACTGGAAGTTAATATATGATGTTATTAACAACCCAGTAGATCCTGTAACAGGTGAGTCAACTTATGCTGCAAAAAAACTACCTGAAGTTTTAAAAGCTTTTAATGATGAGGGTAAAAGAATAAAAGCTAAAAAAGTAACACGCGCATTATTTTTGCAAACTTATTATGGTAAAAACAAAGCAGCTGAAATTATAAATAACTATAGTAAAAATCCTAAAGCAGAATTAAAACAATTAGTTTCTTTAGAAATGAATCCAAAAACTGGTAGAGAAATAGGGTTAACAGGGTTTTTTGATAGAAGAACTGCTTTAATGGAATTATTTGGCGATGTAGTAATATTACAACAAGCTAGAAAATCTTTAAGAAACCAAGCTTTTTTAAACAAAATTGGTCAAAGAAATCCTGACTTATATAATCAATTAAGCAACGATAATATAATGAGTGATGTGCTTAATGATATGGCTAGTGGTAAGTCAGCTAGTGTAAGATTTAGCATGAATGACGACCTAAGTCCTTTCTTTAAAGGCAGAACAGCATTACAACAACTTCTCATGTCTGATGTAATGTCTAGAGCTAAAATAAATGTTCAAGTTAAATCTAAACGTAATGAACTTAAAAACTCTAGAAAGTTTTTTGTACCTGATTTAGGTAGAATGAAAGATGAAACAGTTGCGTTTTATTTAATAGATAAGTTTTCTAAAGGTTACAATAACTTTGAATTTAAAAATATTGAAAACTCACAAGGTAAAGTAACTAAACAATTGTTAGAAGAAGGCGATGTTAAGTTTTCTAGTGATTTTAATTATGATGAATATAGTAAAGATTTAAATGAAGGTTTAAATCAAATTATAGCAGAAAACGAAAACATATCTCCTGAAAAACAATTTGACAATGTTGAGGCAAGGTCTAAAAGCAACAAAGGTAAGTATAGAAATACTTGGTGGATGGGTGCTGAAGATCAAGATTATAAAGGGTTGCTTTGGATGTTAGCTAGAGCAAGCGGAGCAAAAGGTGATCAACAGATAGATTGGCTATACGACAACTTGTTAGACCCATATGAAATGGGTAATTTAAATTTACGTAAAGCAAGAATAAAAACTCTTAATGATTGGGTTAATTTAATGAATAAATATCCTGGTATTAAAAGTAAATTAGATGAAAATGTTCAAGGGTTTGAAGATTTTACATTTGGTGATGCGGTTAGAGTTTATTTATGGAATAAAGGTAAAATGCAGATACCTGGATTAAGTAAGAAAAACGAGTTTGAATTATCTAACATCATAAGAAAAGACAAAACATTAAGATCATTTGCTAATGAAGTAAGTTTACTTTCTAAACAACCTAATGGTTATATAGAACCAGATGAAAACTGGAATTACAGTACGTTATTACTTGATATTTCTAAAAAATTAATAACTACACAAAGAAAAAAATTCTTAGCTCCTTGGATACAAAAAGTAGATTTAGTATTCACTCCAGAGATGATGAATAAATTAGAAGCTATATATGGTAGACCTTATAGAGAAGCTTTAGAGAACATGATTTACAGTATGAAAACTGGTAAAAATCAAAACAAAAACGATCAAGACAGGGCTACACAAGGTTGGATGTCTTGGCTACAAGGATCTGTAGGTGTTACAATGTTCTTAAATGCTAGATCAGCAATGCTACAACTTATATCTACTATAAACTATATAAACACTTCAGATAATAATCCTTTAGCTTTTGGTTTAGCTATGGCCAATGCACCACAGATGTCAAAAGATTTCTTGTACTTATGGAACTCTGATTACATGAAAGATAGGAGGCAAGGTATGCTAACAAACATACAAGAGCAAGAGATAAACGATATAATTAGAAACACTAAAGAAAAAGACTTTAAAGTAATAGCAAATAACCTAATTGCTTGGACACTTAAAAAAGGTTTTATATTAACTAGAATATTTGATAGTATTGCAATATCTTTAGGTGGAGCTACTTTTTATAGAAATAGAATTAAAACATATTTAAATGAAGGTTTTGATAAAGTTGAAGCAGAACAGAAAGCTTATTTTGATTGGTTTAGATTGACAGAAGAATCTCAACAATCAGGTGATCCTTCTAAAATATCTATGAATCAAGCTAGTTTACAGGGTAGATGGATGTTAGCTTTTCAAAACACGCCTTTACAATACGGTAGAATAATTAAGCGAGGTGCAGTTGATTTGATTAAACGTAGAGGTACAGGATTAAAAGATCCTTCACAATTTAAAATTGGTAAAGGTGATTTTAATAATGCTTCTAAAGTTTTATATTATAGTAGTTTGCAATATGCTGTTTTTGCTTTTATTCAAAACGCATTGTTTGCTAAGTTCTTTGATGAAGATGAAGAAAGATGGCCAACTGGTAAATATGATAAACAAGAAAGTAGATTTTGGAATGGCTGGATGGATAGTATGCTGAAAGGTATGGGATTAAGAGGAGCTTATGTGTCTTGGATTAAAAATATAGGTTTAAAAGGTTACCAACTATATCAAGATCCTAAAAGTATGTTTAAAATGCATGAGTTTGCTTTAACTACTACTGAAGGATTAACTCCTTTAAACATCAAACAAAGAAAACTACAACGTGCTTTGATGACTTTAATATGGAATAAAAAAGAAAATGATTGGATAATTAGAACAGAAGGATTATTTAGTTTAAACAATCCTTACATGCTAGAATCTACACTAGCTACAATAGAAGGTTTAACAAATGTACCTGCTCTTAGAATTTATAATAAAACAGAAAACGTAAAGAATGTATTTAACAGCGAATATAGTACATTGATGAGACTATTGTTCTTAATGGGTTATAGCACATGGAACTTAGGTTTAGAAGATGGATCAAGTGGTAGACAAGGAAGATCAAATGAATTACATTTTGGTCCTAATCTTGATTTAGATAAAAATTTAGAATTACAACCTGATATTAAATTTTAACAACAATGAAAGAAAAATTTACAAAATTTGTAGACAAACTACAACAATTATGGAATAAATTATTATATAAATTAATGTTTAAAAAGTATAAATAAAATGACTAATGAAACAAATTTTAACTGTCCTTTTTGCCCTGTGTGTATTTGTAAGTAACGCACAAGATAAGAAAAACTTATTTAAAAGTATATACGAAGATTTATTTAAATATAGTACTATTTATGTAGCAGGTGATATACAAAACCCTAAAGAACAACCTAAAGATTATTTTGTAAGAACTAATCCAAGTGGAAATATATATGAACCACCAGTAGTAGTCGATGGCACTGATTATTATGATTTTGATTATCGCTATGGTTTTGGTATACGTAAGCTTGCTAGGTTTGATTACGAAGTTAAAGGCAAACAATATTACGATGGGACTGAATCTAACGTGGGTCTCGCAGCTTCTAACTCACCTATTAAAGGTTTGGAATACGTAGTGCATGTTGAAAAAGAAAGATCCAGAGATGAAATATTTAAAAATCACCGATATTTCTTAAAACATAGTGGTAAATACCATATTGCAAAGATAGAGAGTAGAAAGCAAGGCAGAGTAAACTTTAATTATAAGTCAGCAGAATTAAGAGCTAAATTACCTATTGGTAAAAAGTTTTCTTTAAATGCTGGCGCTATGTTTCGTACTCATCAAAGGCCTTATGGTTATAATCCTATAGAGATATGGTTAAACGAAACAGATGAAAACGGTTGGCCAATTAATTACTGGTATCAATTAGGTTACAATTATGGCTTTACAGATCAATGGGTTACTATTGATATTGATGGTGAAGAAGTATATGATTACTATTGGTATGATCCACAAGGAAATGTAGTGGCTTATACAGATTTACAGTTTCGTGACACGGTATTTGAAAACCTGATTAATCGCTACAACAATGAGGTATGGGAAGAATTAGATGAGTTTGGTGTTGTTTCACCTGTTGTCGGTTTTGACTTTTACCATTACAAGTCAAACTTCTGGCTTCATGCTTATGGCTCTTATTTGTTACCATATCACAAATATGTAAGAGGTGATGAAGACTTTAGTTATTTAAATAGAAACAATTGGGGTCTCGGTGGACTTCGTCAAGACTCAGATTTAGAGCAGTGGGAAGATTACCAAGCAGGTGTAGTGTTTGGTTGGAAGCTAAACAAATCAATCGGCGTATTCTTTGAAGGTGAATACACTAAATTCTGGGATAGTAAAATTTATAATGGTTCAGTTGGTCTGAACATAACACTAAGATAAAATGGCAAAAAAGATAGGTGAAGAAACACAGGTAACGCTTGATCTTAAAACAATAGGTATGATAGTAGGTTTTGTAATCATGCTAGCTGGTATGTGGTTTACTTTACAAGCAGACATTGCTCAAGCTAAAGAATTACCTGTGCCAGTTATTGATAGAGTTGAATATGATTTAAAAGACGAATTAATACGTCAAACAATTATGGACACACAAGAAGATGTTGAAGAAATAAAAGAAACTATCGAAAAAATAGACGAAAGACTGTACGAGATACAAAAACAAAGATAATGAAATACTTAACTATAATTTTACTATTAATATCATTTAGTATGTCAGCTCAAGAGTGGATTACTGATGATAATTTTGATAGTAAAATAAATGAAAGACAAGCTTTTGGTGATGATAAATCAAAGCCTGTAATCGTAGAATTTTACGCTAAGTTTAACGATGCGAATAAATTTAAACAGTGGTCAGAACTAGAGGATGTTATATATTATAGAGCAGATATAGCTACATGTCCAGTTGCTAAGAAAAAATATAAAGTACGTATGGCACCTACACTTGTAATATTTAAAGATGGTATAAAAGAAACAGTTTTTAAAGCAGGGTTAGATCTTATGCTGCCTGCTGATTTACAAGAAATACAAGAAGCAATAAACGAGGTTAATACCGCAAGTCAATTTTAATTATGAAAAAAAAGTTTACAATAAAATCTCCTTATCCTCTTAAACAAGAAGGTGAAATTAGAACTATTAAGAATTTTGAAGCTCAAGAACTAGGAGGTAGTCCATCAGGTATGTTTATGATACCAATGGGTATATACAATAGGTTGTCAGATGCTAAAGATGAATTTAATCAAAGACAAATGCAGCAGCAGCAAGTAAAACTTAATAAAGAAGGTTTTGATAGTATGGAAGACAAAATACAGTCTTATAAGATTGACGCACCTGTTCCTAAAAAAAAGAGTAAAGAACCTAGAAAAACTACTAAGGGTAAAGGTAGAAACTTTAGAACTACTAAAGAAGGTGCTGGTATGACTGAAAAAGGTGTTAAAGAATATAGACGTAAAAATCCTGGTAGTAAATTAAAAACAGCTGTAACAGGTAAAGTAAAACCTGGTAGCAAAGCTGCTAAACGTAGAAAATCATTTTGCGCTAGATCAAAAGGCTGGACCGGTGAAAGAGGTAAAGCTGCTAGACGTAGATGGAAATGTTAAAATGAAAAAAAGAAAATTAAATAGTAAAAATCCTAAGTATTATCCAGTTGAAGAGGATCTGGTAAAAGAAAGAAAAGAGTTAATAGCTACAATACCATTTGGCAAAAAAAGAAAAGTTTATGCTTATGCGGTATTTAGCGAAAATTAAAGATTATGAGTGATTCACCAATATATGCTAAAATTAGTTCAGCTTGTAAAGCTGCTGCAAAAAGAAAATTTAAAGTTTGGCCAAGCGCTTACGCTTCAGGTTGGGGTGTTAGATGTACAAAGGCTGGAGGTCCAAGTAAATTTGGAGGAGGTAAAAAGAAATGACATACATACAGTCTAATAATCCTTTTCCAGTTAAATGTTGGAAAGGATATGAAAGAGTTCCCGGTACAAAAGCTGGAGCAAAAGGTAGTTGTCGTAAATCTTCACCTGCTAAAATGATAGATGATCCTGTGCAAAAGAAAAAACAAAAAGGCGGTGGCACAACTAAGACATGTTTACCTGCTTCTAAAATAAGAAGTATGAGTAAATCTCAAAGAAAAAAACTAGTTAGTGCAAAAAAATCTGCAGGTGCAAAAGGTAAATACAGAAGATCATCTAAAACAAATGTAAAAGGAGCTCGTAAAAAAGGAGCTACACTAAGAGACTGGTTTGAAAAAGAAGACTGGAGAAGAGTAGATGATCCATCAAAAAAATGCGGAGAGTAATATGGAAAATATAAGTAAAAATATAACCTATGCAGAAGCTATACATTCAAACACTGCTAAACGTAAAGGTATAGATAATACACCTAACATAAAGCAGGTAGAAACTATGAAGCTTACTGCAGAAAAATTATTTGAACCACTACGTGAGTTTGTAGGTGGACCAATAAAGGTTAATTCATTTTTTAGATCACCAGAACTTAATGAAGCTATTGGTGGTTCTAAAACTTCACAACACTGTAAAGGTCAAGCAATTGACATTGATGACGTGTATGGATATAAAACAAATGCAGAAATGTATGCGTGGATTAAAGAAAATTTAAATTTTGACCAAATGATATGGGAGTTTGGGACAGACATGAATCCTAATTGGGTACATATATCATATGTATCAGAAGAAGACAACAGAAACAGATGTCTAAAGGCTTATAAAGACGAATATAACAAAACAAAATATAAAGTAATATAGGAACAAATACATAACGGGCGTACCATACCCAAAAGTTCCAGTAATTAGGGAGGCATTGCGCCTCCCTTTTTAATTACCCATCGCAACTAACACAATCTTGCATAGCTTTTTGTGCAATATCACCGCGCAAGACAGATTCTGTTCTCATATAATATAAAGTTTTTATACCTTTTTTCCAAGCGTCTAAGTGAACTTGGTTAATCCATTTAGGAGTTGCTTCTGCTGGAAACGCTAGATTTAAACTAACAGATTGATCTATATATTGTTGTCTTATACCAGCTTGTCTAACTAATTCTAGTTGATTTATTTCTTTAAATGTTTTAAAGACTTCTTTGGTATCTTCGTCTAAGCCTTCTATATCTTGAACCGAACCACCATCTGCCAATATTTTGTCCCATATTTCTTTATTGTTTAACTTTAATTTATTTAATACTTTAACCAGTGTAGGGTTTTTTCGTATAAACGTTCCTTTTGCTGATTGCTCTGTAAAGACGTTTGCTGCCCACGGTTCAATCCCGGGGGATATATTCCCAGATAACTTGCTATTAGATACAGTGGGAGCAATAGCACGTAAATGGGTATTGCGCATACCAGTACCGACACACCAAAGAGGTTCTCCATAAGCATCAGCAAGAGCCATTGAAGCTCTTTCAGACTCGATTTTAATTTGACTAAAAATTCTTCTTGTTTCATATTGTGATAATAATCCTTCAAATGGTAAACCTTTTTCTTGTAAATATGTGTGCCAGCCAAGTACACCTAAGCCTAATGCTCTACCTTTTTCAGCAGATCTTACAGAGTTTTCAAAACCTTTTCTGTATTTAGCTTTTTGTATAAATTCTTCAAGCACTCCATCTAAGAACCATATTGAATCATAAATAATATTTGTGTTTTTCCACTCTTCATATTTAGCTAGGTTTAAGCTAGATAAACAACATACAAAAGAGTGATTTTCATCTGTGTGTAATGTGATTTCACTACATATGTTAGTCATATGTACTTTTAACGCATTGTCTTTGTAAGCTGCTGGGTTCTGCTTATTTGTATTTCCTTTAAATAAAATATAAGGTTCGCCAGTTGCTTTGCGCTTTTGAAGTAGTTTGCTCCATTTTCTTCTAGCTTCATTATCTCCTCCAACAAGTTTTCGCATAAACTTATCACCGACGACCGCGCATTGATGCAGGTTAAGTGACTGTCTGTTGACGTCTCCTTTTGGTTCTCTAATCTCGAGCCATTCTTCAAAATCGTCATGTTCAATGTTGATATTAACAGATGCAGCTCCTCGCCTGACAGCTCCTTGATTCGTGGCAAGTATAGTTGAATCATATATTTTACAAAACGGTACAACTCCGTCACTTGTTCCATTACCTGTAATTTTAGCTCCGGCGGGTCTAATTTGATTTATACCGATACCAACTCCACCGCCGTGTTTAGCGAGTAGCATCATCTCTAAATTTTTCTGACCTATATCAATAATTGAATCAGCCACGTCAATACCAAAGCAACTAATAGGAAGACCACGATCTGTACCAGTATTAGAAAGGACAGGAGAAGCCAAGCATAACCAACCTTTCCAAATGTATTCAAAAAAGAAATCAGCCATATCAGGTTTCTGTAACCTTCTAGCAACCGTTTTAGAAACTCTTTCATAAGCTTGTCTTGGTGTTTCACCATTGTATAAATAGCCACCACCTATTGTTTTTTTATAAACTTCATTGTCACCCCACTCTGGATAATCAATTCCCTTTTTCCAATTTTTGTTCCACATTTCTTGTATCTCTATCTTTTAGTTCTTCTATTATTTTTTTAAAATCTTCTTCTCCTACATGTATTTTAAAAGCCTCTAATGTTCCTTCGCATATGCTAGCATTCATTTGAACTTCTTTAATTAAAGCTTGAACAACTTTAGTTAAAGACGCTACTTTTTGTTTTAGTTTGTTTTGTGACATTTTTTTTAATTTAAATAGTGTATAATCCAAGCTACTAAACCATTTATGTTTAGAGCTACTAAATTCCATTGTCTTCTATAAGATACTTGAATTAAAACACAGCTAAAACCACATATAAATAACAATGGTTCAAGTGTCCAGTGAGCAGCAAGTATCATACCTGCACCCATATAACCTATGCGTACAGGAATTTTTTCATTACCAAATATCTTCAAAGTCCTCACCTTCATTAGCTTTACTATAATCTGTCGGACGAATTGCAAAAAAATCTGTATGGGTGTGACCACCAGTAAGATGGTAAAACCAATCAAGTACATCAGCGCTAGCTCTATCAAAGCTAAAAAAGCGTCTTTTGTCTGTATAACCCAACTCCATAAGTTTTTCATTTGTTCTTTTTCTTATAAATTGTTTTAGATCATTTGCTTTTAAGTTTTCAATATCACCCATTTCAAACATCTTATCTATATATTTTTCTTCAAGATCAACCATTATTTTAGCAGCAGTATATATATCTTCTTTACAGTCTTCTTTTAATGTAGGTATTTCTTCACACATGTGTCTAAATAATTGACAACCCATTTTACTGTGTAGCGATTCATCTCTTACT
>Ga0163111_10000693_pt1 | contig 20167 bp, 16 predicted proteins | sample CRUFie1St18metaG_FD_109645 | JGI IMG/M metagenome (GOLD analysis project Ga0163111, IMG submission 109645) | Marine microbial communities from the Costa Rica Dome - CRUD Field 142mm St18 metaG | ecosystem: Environmental > Aquatic > Marine > Oceanic > Photic zone | place: Costa Rica: the Eastern... | reverse complement strand
CCACAGCGCGCGCATCGCGCTCCTCCTCGTGCACGTTGCGCCGGCGCGCGCATTCTACCTGCCCGGCGTCTCGCCGATCGAGTACGATGACAGAGAGAAGGTGGAGATGAAGGTGAACAAGCTGACGTCAACGAAGACGCAGCTGCCGTACGAGTGGTACTCACTGCCATTCTGCAAGCCGGACGAGGTGCACCACGTCGCGGAGAATCTGGGCGAGGTGATGCGCGGGGACCGCATCGTCAACTCTTTGTACGAGATCAAGATGAACGTGGAGACCACGTGCGAGGTCCTCTGCAAGATGGCGTACACGGCGGCGGAGATGCGGCAGTTCTCGGGCAAGATCGCGGAGGACTACCGCGTCAACTGGATAATCGATAACCTGCCGGCGGCAACGCGCGTCGTCGAGCCGGCGACGCCGACGACGCCGCCGCGTATCATCACGATCTACGAGCGCGGATTCCCGCTCGGCTTCCGTGGCTCGGCCGAGATCCCGGGCACGACGGCCGGCGTCAACTACGTGTACAACCACCACCGCCTCGTGCTCAAGTACCACATGGACGCCTCGTTCGAGGGCTCGCGCATAGTCGGCTTCGAGGTCGAGCCGTTCTCGGTCAAACACGAGGAGAGGGGCGGCGCGGCGTCAGGCGCCGCGAAGCCGCTGCTCTCCACGTGCACCCCTCAGAAGCCGGTCACGCACAACCTGCCGCCGCAGCCGGTGAGAGCCGCCGGTGACATCGTGTGGACGTACGACGTGAGGTGGGAGTACTCGGATGTCAAATGGGCGTCGCGGTGGGACGTTTACCTCTACGCGACCGACGAGCAGATCCACTGGTTCTCGATCGTCAACTCGCTGATGATCGTCCTCTTCCTCTCCGGAATGGTGGCGATGATCATGACTCGCACGCTACACCGCGACCTTCGCCGGTACAACGACGTCGAGTCGATGGAGGAGATGCAGGAGGAGAGCGGGTGGAAGCTCGTGAGCCACGCACCGCCGCCGCCGCCCGCAATCCACGTGCCGTGCACCGCGGTGGCCCGCAGCTCGACGTGCGGGGCACGCTGCCGAGGCGCGCGTGCACGCGGACGCTCACTGCCGGCGCCCCGAATGCGCAGGTCCACGGCGACGTCTTCCGCACGCCGCCGCGCGCTGGGCTACTCGCGGTGTACGTCGGGACGGGGGCGCAGGTCCTCGCGTGCACGGTAGTCACGATGGCGTTCGCCGTCTTCGGCTTCTTATCGCCGTCGAACCGCGGCGGTGCGCCGCGCGCGCAACGCGATGCCGCGCGCGCAACGCGATGCCGAGCGCGTGCGCGTGCGCGTGGCGTGGCCTCTTCCGGACTGCTGGCCCTCGCGCGGCGCGGCTGAGCGCCGCTCTCCACCGCGCAGGGCTGATGACGGCGATGATGCTCTGCTTCGTCTTCTGCGGCGTCATCGCGGGATACGTCTCGTCGCGCCTGTACAAAACGTTCAAGGGCGGCGAGCAGCGCATGGTGACGCTGAAGACGGCGCTCATGTTCCCCGGCGTCGTCTTCACGCTTTTCTTCGTGCTCAACATGTTCATCTGGGGCCAAAAGTCCTCTGGCGCCGTCCCTTTCGGTACTTTCATCGTCCTCATGCTCCTCTGGTTCGGTGCGCCCGCCCCGTCCACGCCGCCGGTGTCGGCCTTCCTTGAGCCCGCGTGCCGCCCTCGCCGCCGCAGGGATCTCGGTGCCCCTCGTCTTTGCGGGCGCACATCTCGGCGGCCGAGCGGAGCCGCTGGCATACCCGACGAAGACGAACCTCATCCCGCGGAGCATCCCGCCGCAGGCGTGGTACATGCAGCCCGCTTTCGCTGTCCTGGTAGGCGGCGTGCTGCCCTTCGGCGCCGTCTTCATCGAGCTGTTCTTCATCCTCTCGTCGGTCTGGCTCCACCAATACTACTACGTCTTTGGGTTCCTTCTGATAGTCTTCCTCATCCTGCTCGTCACGTGCGGCGAGGTGCCGCGTGCGATATCGGCCGCCCCCGCCCTCCCACGCCGGCGCGCACGCAAACGCTGCCACACCCGCGCCTTCAGATCACGATCGTGCTGTGCTACTTTCAGCTGTGCGCGGAGGACTACCGCTGGTGGTGGCGCTCCTTCCTCACCGCGGGCTCGTCTGGTCTTTACCTCTTCGCGTACTCGGGTGCGCCCTGCCACAAAATACACCCTCCGCCCTCCTCCCGCGCCCCGCGCCCCGCGCGAGGCGGCCACCGCGAGCACTCCAAACGGCGGCAGTTGTGTATATGACGACGAAGATGGTGATGACGCGGGGCGTGTCGGTGATGCTGTACATCGGGTACATGCTCGTCGCCTCGTTCACCTTCTTCATGTTCACCGGCACCGTCGGCTTCGCCTGCTGCCTGACCTTCGTACGGGTCATCTACGGCGCTGTGAAAGTGGAGTGATTGCACAACACCACTCGTTTGAAAAACGTTGGTGTACCAGGTAGCAATTTGCTGCCCAAAAACTTTAACCGCCATGGAACCCAGGTGGCAATTCTCGGCGCGGGACGACTCGGAGTGGCCGCAGGTCCTCATCGAGCCGACGATCGACCCAGCGACCGTTCTCAGCGACGTCGGCACCGTCGCTGGTCGGAGTGCACCAGGATACGTCCGGCCAGGGCACGATGACGGCCCTGGCTGGGCGGCGAGCTTCCGCTCGCCGATGGGTCTCGCTGCGGCAGCGGACTATCAGGTGTTCGTCGCAGACGCGGACAACCACGCCGTCCGTCGCATCTTTGGCGACGGCTACGTCGAGACGATCGCAGGCGGCGATGGCCATGGCTTCGTGGACGGGCGCGGCGCAGCGGCCCGCTTCTTCAACCCGCACGGCGTCGCGTGGCGCAGCAGCGACGGCGCCGTCTTCGTTGCAGACACGAGCAACCACGCGGTGCGCATGATCTCCGCCAGCCAACCCGGCGCAAGCGGCGTCGTCTCAACCGTGTGGGGCGCCGCCGGCGCCGGGTACGCGACTGCCGAGCATCGAGGCAACGGGACGGCTGCACTCACGAATGCGCCGCCAAGTGGACTCTGGAACCCGCAGGGCGTGGCGATCTGGCGCGACGGGCTGCTCGTCGCGGACACCGACAACCACCGCATCCTGCAGCTATCGCCCCGTTCCGGGGGCGGCTGGCGGCTGCGTGCATTCGCCGGCACCGGCAACAAGGGCTTCGAAGGCGCGACAGCCTTCGTGGCGAGCTTCCGCTACCCGCGGTCCGTCGCGGTGTGCGCAGGGGGCGCCGAGGTTCTCGTCGCCGACAGCGGCAACCACGCGATCCGCCGCGTCGTCGCCGGCCCGATGACGGACAGCAAAGGCGTCGAGGGTCTGGATTGGGGCGAGCACGCGGTCGTCGAGACGCTGGCGGGCAACGGGCTTCCGGGAATCGAGGACTCGCGCACGCGACAGGAGAAGCCGAAGGCGTCGGTGCTCTTGACGTACCAGCTGGCGGCGCAGTTTGCGCTGCCGTATGGCGTTGCGTGCGCAGCGGACGGTGGCGCCCTCGTCTCCGACACTGGCAACCACCGAGTGCGCCAGGTGCGCACCGACGGCGTGACAGTGACGCTTGCCGGCACCGAAGACGTCGGTATGCTCGACGGGGCCGGCTCTCTCGCACGATTCAACGAGCCGCGTGGCCTCGCGCAGAGGGAGGATGGGTCGATCTGGCTAGCCGAGAGCGGCAATCACGCCGTCCGTCGTATCTTCGTCTTCTCCGAGATCCAGTCCTCCGCGGCGTACCGCACCGCCCACGCGCCGCCCGCCGTCGCCGCCGTGCTCGGCATCGCCGTTGTCGTGACCGTTCTTCGCAGCAGACGACAACGTGTCCGCACAGAATGCAAATAAAGCGAAAACGTCGTATATTGAGCGCTGAGGTGAGTAATCGAGTAAGGGGCCGTCCACTTTGGCACACCCGCCGCTAAACGTATCTTTGGAGCTCCTTAAGCTTCCTACCTTCACGTACCTGGGAGCTCCTGTACTGTAGCTCGAGCCGCTCTACCACCGGCCGCCCGCTCCTTTCGATGGGCGTCGCCGAGCTCGAAGCCCTCACGCTTGAGGTGACGAGCGCGCTTCGTTTAGGTGCTACTGCAGCCGACTTGACGACTATCAGCCAGAAGCTGCGTGCGAGCCTATGCTCCTCGTGCAGTGATGGCCTGCTGCAGCTCCCGCCGACGCTTCTACCGCAGGTCCTCAGCGTCGTGTCCGATGTGGTCAAGCAGTCGCTGCTACCTGACGAGCACATGCACGGCGAGCTCGTGACGGCGGTGTGTGAGCTGATGAAGACGACCTTGGGCCTGCTGCCCGTGCCCCGCGGCGGCGACGGCGATGGTGGCGGCGGCGGCGTCGCGAGGGCTGCCGACCACGCGATCGGCTCGGCGATTGGTGCCGCGGCCCGCGCCCTCGTTGCGGTTTGCGCTGCGGAGGAGGCGCGTGGGCGCCGGAGTGGGGTGACGAACTTCTGCGTGATGAACGCTGCCTGGCGACTGCGCACGCGGCTCGGCGCGGCACCGCCGCTGCTCCGGCTGGTTGCAGCGGGCGCCGCGGGCGCTACGGCAGAGGAACTGCAGGCGTCCGTGCTAGCGCACGCGCGGCAGGCGCTCGAGAGGGTTGCGGAGGCGCCGCCGCCCGCGCTCGATGAGGCGCTGAAGGTGGCTTCGTTCATCCTCAACCATCTGCGTGGTTTTTGCGTGTCATACGGCCCGTGGGCCGCTGCCGAGGCTGCTACCGGCTCGCAGGCGGCGCGTGAACTCGGAACCGGCCTCGGGCGACTTCTTGCTCTGCTTCCCCCTGCGTGTGTGCACGGCGATGCCGTGCAGGAGGCGATGCCAAAGCTCGAGAAGCTTCGTGCCTCAGTAGAAATCTCGATGCAGGAGCTGCTCACCGGCGCAGCCGTCGGCGGACAACGCGTTGGCGGTGTGCCGCACATCTCGGCGTCGCCCGTGGCGCTCCTGCGCGCGTGGGCAGCCATCGAGCTGCCTGTGTCGCTGTCGGAGCAAGCGCCTGGCGCGCCGGACAAAGAGGCCGATCGAAGCGCTTCCACGGCGCTCGCGCTGCTCAACTTGTCGGCGCTCAAGCTGTCGCTGTGCAGCCCAGGAGCTCGAGAATCGGCCGCTGTCGCGTCGGGAATCCTCCGCACCGCTGTGACCGATTCCCTCCGCGCATTTCTGCACGCGCTGCCGGCCGCGTACGTACGTCTTGTCACGCCAAGTACGCGTGGCCGCCCGCCGCTCCTCGTCGCCGTCTCAAGCATCGCCGCTGCCGCGCTGCGGCACGCGCCTGCCACCGCGCGTCCACCCGCCTTCCTCACCCTGGTGACAGCAGGGTGCGACTCGCACTTGGTGATGCGCACCGTCGCGGGCGAGCTGTGGCGCTCTCTGGCGGCGACGCTGCCGGCGGATGACCGAGCGACGCAGGCAGCCACGCTCTACGACGCGGCACGACGGCTGCCGCCGAGTGCGGCATGGGAGCGCCGCTGCCTCCTCGACCTCGTCGTTTCTGCGCTGCGTCCTGCAAATGCCGCTTCCGAAAGCGCCTCCGCGGCGTCGGCGACCGCGGTAGCCGACGCCGTCTTCGCCTTAATCGACGTCCCTCTGCGGTCCGCGGAGACCGTCCTCGCGTCGCCAGACACCGACGGCCGCCAGGCAGCAGTGCGCACTGCGCTGCAGCTGCTCGACCGTGTGTGCTCCCTGTCGAAAGCGGAGGCCATGACTGCCATCTCGGCGCCGCTGGTGAGGGCCGGTGGCGTTCACTGGCTTCGCGCGATCGTCCGTGCCCTCGAAGCAGCCGCTGCCGTCGGCTGCGGCGGCGGCGACGACCGCTGCGTCTGGGGCGGTGAGGGTGGCGAGAAGAGCGACGACGGCGGTTGTGGCGGTGGCACCAGCAGCAGCGTCGGCAGCCGCACCGGCTTGAAGGCCTGCGACGGCGACGCCGAGCCGTTCGAGGCAGCCTTGTGGCACGGCGCCGCGGCACTTGCTACGCTGCTCCCGCCGAGTGCCGCGCTCCCGCTCCCGCTCGCGTCGGCGCTGCTGCTGCGGCTGGAGACTCGCTTGCGCCCTGGTGCCGGTGCCAACCTCGCCACTGTTGCCGCCGCGGCTGCCACCACGGCGCCTGCCGTCTGCGCGTGCGCGCTGGGGCCGCAGCAACTCCTTCAAGTGCTACGACTGCTCGACGGTCTCCTCGACGGCGCGGTCATCAACTCGCGACCAGCCGCAGGTGGCACCCACCCGGGGTCGGCGGCACGCATCGCTGCGCCACTTGCAGCGCTTGCGCGCGAAGTAGTCGCCCGCGCAAACGCGGCCCTCGGAGGCGTCGACCGGCAACAAGCGCTGAGCACGGCACTTCTTTCGTCGGTGAAGCGGCTGCACGCCCTCGCCGAGGCCGCCGGCGGCGGCCGGGGCGGGCACGCAGTGGACTGCGTCGAGGCGCACGAGGCAGGTTGGGCGGTGATGAACCTGATGGAAGACGGGCCACCGACGGTGGGCGTCGCGCTTTTCGGCGCGTCACCGGCCGAGGGCGCGGCGGGGACGATGCTGATGGAGTACGCGACGCGCGTCGGGGAAAAGCGGCGCGCCGACGCCAGTGTCGCCACCCTGCAGTGCGAGGAAGAAGCGGCACGTCACGCGGCGGCGGCGCGACGACGGCGGCGGGAGGCAGCGGCCGCGGCGACGGCGGCGATGACGGGCGAGATTGGGGTGGGGGCAGTGGACGGCGTTGAGCCTCCCGCCAAGCGACTGCGGCTCGCAAGCGACGTGGCGCACGCACTCGGACTGCTTGCCGACGGCGCCCGCGTACTGCGGGCGGCTGGAGTGCTGAGCCCTGAGGCGCGCGCGCGCATCTCCGAGCAGCTGGCAGAGCTCAAGCACTTGGTAGCGTAGCAACGCGGTCGCAACTTCCGCATTGCCTCTCAATAATCGACCGGTCTAACCCGAGACGCGTACTCTAGATCTATCTTAGGTTTTTACGAAATACGGGTGCCGGAGCGCCTCGTCAGCGCCGAGGCGCTCGCCTGGGCACAACGTGAGAAGCTTGCTGAGAAGGTCCAAAGCCACATCGTCAGCGCCGACGAAGATCTCGCGAAGCGGGGTTCCGGGCACCGGCTGGAAAGGGATGTAGTCCGGGAGCGACGAGAGGCCGGGCCAAACCGCATCGTCCGGCGTGCCGAGGGCGGTGAAGATGCGCGCCAGCTGGTCGATGTCTGACGAGCCGGGAAAGAACGGCGCACGGCGAAGGAGTTCGGAGAAGATGCAGCCGACCGACCACATGTCGACGGCCGAACCGTAGAATTTGGCGCCGAAAAGCAGCTCGGGAGCGCGGTACCAGCGCGTCACCACCTGCCCGGTGTACTTGCGGTCCGGGCTGCCGAAAACGCGCGCGAGGCCAAAGTCGGCGATCTTGACGCCGCCAGCTGGTGAAATGAGAAGGTTGCCCGGCTTGAGGTCGCGGTGGAGCACCCAGTTCGAGTGGCAGTGCGCGAGGCCGCGGAGCGTGCCAAGCATGTAGCCCTTGATTCGCGGCCCATCCAGGGGCAGTGTCTTGGTCTTCACGATGTGCTCGAGGTCAGCAGAGCAGAACTCGAAGACGAGGTTGATGTTGCAGTTGTGGACGAAGACCTCGATCAGCTCGATCACGTTCTCGTGCTGCAGCTCCTGCAACAGCATGATCTCGCGCAGCGTCGGCACTTCTGTCCCTTGCTTCGGCGTGCGGCAGCGAATCTTCTTGATGGCGACGACAGAGCCAGTCGGGCGATGCACGGCCTTCGACACGGTGCCGAACGTGCCCTCGCCAATCTGGCCCTGCTTCTCGTAGTCTCGCGCCGGCATGCGGGAGCGGACGTAGAGGTGAGGTCGTGTGGCGCGGCCGTCTCAAAATCGCGCGGCCGACCTTAACGTACGGCAGTAGGCGTCTTGCTCTGCCAACTCGGTTGGCGTCGTCTCGGAATTCCAAGGTTCCGAATGGAGCGCCGGCGCTTCTCGTGCTGGGACCTGCTCCGCTTCAACAACGTGAACCTCGACCCCCTCACAGAGACGTACAACATGTCGTTCTACCTGCAGTACCTCGCAAAGTGGCCGCAGTACTGCTTCAACCTCGACAGCCCGCGTTGCCGGCCGATGGGATACATTCTCGGCAAGGCGGAGAGCTTCGCGAGCCAGCGCGACAGCTGGCATGGGCACGTAACCGCCGTCACCGTGCCGCCCGAATATCGTCGTCTTGGCTCGGCCGCGCGGCTGATGGACCTGCTCGAGCGCGTCTCTGAGGTCGACCGTGCATTCTTTGTCGACCTCTTCGTGCGGAAGTCGAACGACATGGCGATCAACATGTACAGGCGTCTCGGCTACTCCGTGTATCGCCAGGTGATCGGCTATTACTCCGGCGAGGAGGACGCGTACGACATGCGCAAGGCGTGCTCGCGCGACGTCGAACGCAAGTCGATCGTCCCACTGCCACACGCTGTGCACCCCGACGACGTCGACTGAGCAAGCACGGAACCGAGAGTCGGAGAGACCCATTGAGAATTTCTTGGTGCTAGGAATTCCTGCACATCTCTGCACGCCTCCCTTAGAGCTCGTTTCAGCTCTTCTGTGCTCGCACTGAGAGGTAAGTTCTATCCGCGTACTAAGGAATGCGTGGGAGCCAAACCGTCAAGTTGGCAATGGCGACAGCTGGCGAGCCGGCTCCGTGGTGCCGCGCGCGTGTCTTCGCGTCGAAGGGCGGCCTCGGCTCCGACTCGGACGAGGAGGCTTTGCTCACCGGTGCCGAAGAACGCAGAGCGTCAGCCGCCCTGCTCCGGTTCAAACTCAGGCGCTGGGACCGGAGTTTCCTTGCCCAGCACGGGCGGAAGGCGACCTATGAGGACCGCAAGCTCGACCGCGGATACCAGGAGCTGCGCGCACGGCTGCGCGCCGTCGATACCGAGCACGAGCGCGAGAAGGACCGTGTGCCGCTCAAGCCACAGCGGTGCCTATCGCCGATGGCTTCCACACGGCGGTCGTCAGCTGCGCGCGCGACGGCGGGCGGCGCGACGGCAGGCGACACAACTCGACGCACCGGGCACACGGACGACAGCGGCACCCGGATGCCCAACCTGGCGGAGAAGGAAAAGATGGAGACCTTCCTCGCCGGGGTACAGGCTCACGTCGCGACGAACCACAACCGCGCGTTCCTCGCGGCGGCGCTCGGCGCCGAGATCGCACAGACAACGATGGAGTACAACCCGGAAAACCTCTTCGGATTCGACTCGCGGCCGGCACTGCCACACTACGTGCAAGATGGAGCACTACGCCGTCGCGCCGAGCTCCGCCAGGATCACCGCCACGCGGTGTACCACAACATGAGCAAGCGGTGTGAGATGGCCGAGCGCGAGGCGGCGCGCGCGGCGAAAGAGGCCGAGCTGCGCGCGCGTTTATCGCGCCGGCGGTCGTCCGCTTTCACGCCGCCGGCGTCGACTCCTGGCGGAACACGGCGCTCTTCTGCGGCGGGCTCCGGCCGCGCCTCGTTCGCCGCAGCGTCGCGTCGCGCCTCCGGCACGCCGATCGCGTCGCGGCGCTCGTCGAGCGCCGGCGCCAGCGGCGGCTGCGACACGCCTGCTGCCGCAAGCCGCCTGTCTTGTACTCTTGCCGCCACGCCTGGTGGCGGCGCCTCCGGCCGGCGGAGCAGCGCGCAGCTGCTGCGCGCCGCCGTCCGCGCCTCGTCTCGTTCGCCGCCGCTCTCGCCGACCAGATCCTCGCCGCCGCTCTCGCCGGCGAAAGGCGGCAGCGGCTCGACCCGCAGCGACATCGACTCGGGCCCGCGAGGTCTATCCGCGGCCGAACTGAAAGCGCGCCGCCGCCAGTCGATCTCGAGCGCTTGCGCTAACGAGCGTGCGCGTCGACGTTCGTCGACGTCTCCACCGCCGAGTACGTACGCGCCGCCGCTCTCACCGACGAAGGGCGCGGCGTCGAGCCGCAGCGACGGCTGCGCCACCGCGACCGACGACGCCTCAGCAGCCGCCGCTGCCTTTGCGGCGAGCTACGTGCCGCCAGACCAGAAGCCTGCACGTCGGCGCTCGCTTGTAAGCGGGGGCCAGTGGACGCCCGCTTCGACGAACCGCTCGTCGGCGAGCGGTGGCTGCTCGGCACGCTCCCCGGCGCAGGGAAGCGCGCGTCTCGCTGCCATCACCGCCGCCGCCGCGTGCGTCGCCAAACCCTCTCTGGCGGCAGCGGCAAGAGCGGCAGCAGCGCAGGTGGCAGTGCGGCGGGCCAGCGACGACGGCGTGGCGCGTGGCACCGAAGGTGCGGACAGCGGGTCGTGCGAGCAGCCTCCCTCCACCCGCGACTTTGCCGAGATGCTGGCTGCCGCCACAGCCGCCGATGGGGTTGACCCCATGGGCGCCGCCTCAAACGCCGCTGCCGCCGCCGCTTCGCCTGAGAGAAAGAAGTCGATTTTGGCCGCCGCCAGCTCCGACATCGGAGGAGAAAAAGGCAAGAAAAAGAAGGGCGTGATTTTCGCCGAGCAGCCCGAACTCGGCTGGCGGACGCAGGAGAGCGCCAGCGCAATCGCTCAAACGACGTGCTGAACGCAGCCCGCCGTCCCGTACCTTCCAGATTTCTTACTCTGCTCCCCACCCCGCTTCCTCTTGCTCCTCCCCATCTACAGGACGGCACGGTGGTCGAGCAACCGATGGCTCACCACTCCGATCTCATATTCGCCCTCCAGGACACGAAGCGCAACATGCAGCGAGATTTCCTGACGGCGCTACCGGAGGGAGTTTACTACGCGCTTGGGGCGGCGCACCTCGCGCTGCGGGGCTCGGCCGTGAATGATGAAGCAGACGCCGCCGTGCGTTGCGATGTCGAACTATGCGCGTGATCCCTTCAGACCGCCCGACGCCTCCTTCCCATGCATCCGCAGAGCCTGCTCAAGCTGCTCCTCGCCGACGCTCGTGCCTCAGAGGATCCCACGAAGCTGCCGGGTCCACTACACAAGGCCCTCGTTGCAGAGTATCGACGCCGCTTCGGCTCGGATGCAGCGGCAGCAGAACAGCTCTGCCAGCTGGCGGAGCAGATTCTGCGCGAGTGCGTCGGGGTCGAAACAAACAAGGCCCAATGCCGACATTCGCTAGCACAGTCCCTGGCTGATACGCGCCGCCCACGGCCCCGCGCGCAGTTATGCCGCCGTAGCTCAGACGGGCGGCAGTCGCGCCCTCGCGACCTTCCGGGGGCGTGCAGGCGAGGCTGAAGAGACTGCGACGCTCAAGGTCGACGAGAGCGGCAGGATGAGTCTCAGTGACGTCGTCGCTAGCAAGCACGCGGCACAGGAGGAGACCGTGATCGAAGAGGAACAGTGCAAGTCGCTTGCGACGCAGGTGTCGCTCCCACCGCCGCTGTCGCGCCGCCGCCGCGCCGCTAGACTTTACACTTCCCGTCTCGAGATAACCGCTTGGTTGCGCACGCACCCCGCAGTACTTTGCGCCGGGAACCGGGCTGACGCACACTGCACTGGCAGCAGCCATGCGGCGTGCAGCAGGTGGGCTGGCGGCGGCAGAAGAGGACGCGCCGACCCAGGAGGAACTTGATGCCGAGCAGGAGGATGAGGGCAGGCACCACATTCTTCTCGCGCACTGGCTGGCAGGCTGCCCGGGAGTGATGCTTTTCCTGACTCTCGCCACCGCCATCTGGTGGTCGCTCTGGTGCCTCGTGCCGTGGGCGAACAACGACCCGTTCGCTCAAATGTCCGCCGCAGCCAATTTTGCTCTCGATGATCCGAGGACAATCGCGTGGTCGCCGGGCATGCCTCGAACAACAAGCATCAAACAGCTTCTATGGTCTCACCTGTACCTGCCCGTCCCACGGCAGGCACGCAGCACGTCTCGCCGAGACATTCGCGATGGAGCGCGGCGAGTTCCGCACGGCGGCGGCGGCGGGGCTCACGTACGGCGCCGGCACGCAGGCGGTGGTGAAGGATTCGCTGCATCTACTTTACACAGCGACGCGCATCGGAGGCGGCGACGGCCACGATCTAATCAACGATGTCGCAATCGCAGGAATTCAGGCGCTTGAGCGGCGTATCATGGCGGCGCCTGGCTTCAACGACGTGTGCTACCGCCCGCCGCCTGCCGGCACTGCGCCCGTGCTTTTCAGCGCCACCGACGCCGGCGTCCTCCTGCCGTGCGAACCGCCGCTGTCGCCTTCGCGCCTGTTCTTCGCCGAGTTCAATGTGAGCGAGGCCAACCTCACAGCCTTCGATGTGACCGACGGGGACGCGCTTGTGGACGCGGCCTCGTCTTGCGACGTCGCGTATTCGAGCTGTGTGCGGCCGCCTTACCTTCCCGATTGGTGTCGCGTGGCCGCGTGCGACGCCGCCGGGTTTGCCAATTCCGACATCGACGCTGCGACGGCGGCAGACTGCTTCACGGCGCAGCGACGGGCGGTGGCGGAGGAGTGGCTGGTGACGGAGAGCGGGGTGCGAGAGTGCCGCACCGCAAACGGCGAGTGCAACGCGACAATCGCGCAGCTGTGTGTCTACCCGCCAGCGCCGCCATCGCCACCACCGTCGCCGTCGCCGCCGCCCGCGCCGCCAATGGCTCCAAGCCCCACGCCACCCTCGCCTCCCCGACCGCCCGCACCGCCCGATCCGCACCCGCCACCGCCGCCGCCTCGGCCGTCGCCGCCCCCGACGTCGCCGCCCCCGATGCCACCGTCTCCGCCGCCGAAGCCACCGCCGCCGCGTGCACCTCCGCCCCCACCGTTGCCGCCGGCACCGCCCCTTGGGTACAGCCCACCTCCGCCGAGCTCACCGCCGGAGCGACCGCCGCCGCCGGGTTCACCGCCGCCCCCCTCGCCGCCACAGTCGCCGCCGTCGCCCGTCACGCCGCCACCGCCTCCCGAGTCACCCGAGCCATCTGCGCCACCAGCGCCGCCGTCGACACCCCTGCCGCCGCTGCTGCCGCCGTCGCCGCCGCCTTCGCCGCCGTCTCCGCCGCCGCCGAGTCTGCCGCCCGCACCGCCGGATGGTCCGTCGCCGCCATTGCCGCCGCCGTCGGTGCCTGGACTGCTAGCCGGGCGACGCGCGCTCTCGGAGTCTTCAGAGACAGAGGGCACGGGGGAGGTTGACGAACAACACCTAGTGACGAACACTAGCGTGACGAGGACCATCTCAAATGGATCAAATGCTGCGCCGCTGCTGAGTAGCCCCTTCGGGCTCGGTGAGTTTGCAGCAAAGGAGATCCCCACGTCTGCCGTGAGCCTCGTGCACGCATCACGGAATGCGAGCGACGGCAGCGACTGTGGCGCGGGCGACGCGTGCCGCGCTTGTCGGAATGGCGACTTCGACGCCGGCGGGTGCGACTGCGCGCACCCGGAGAATGCACTGTGCGATGGCAGCACGTGGGACGTTGGAGCGCTGCCTGCGGGCTTTATCGTCGAGCTACCCGACGTGCACTCGGTCCGTCGGATCAACCTGGCATATGACGCGTCGGTGAATGCCCTCCAAGAGCAGAAAGCGAAGTCGGTGCGCGTCGAATGCCTCGGGCGCGACGGTGAGTGGCGCAACGCTTCCGGCTCGTGCGCCGCAGCGCCAGCTGGCTGCCAGCCGGGCGACCCGATGGCGTCGCCTGACGTCGTATTTTCCGACGCGACCGCGCGCAACGTGACAATCGCGGTCGTATGTGACAGTATGTTCTGGCGAGTCGTGTTGATCAGCCGTTGGGGCTCGGGAGTGGTTTATCCGCAGGCGGTGGTCGAACGTGTTCGCTTCTACGGTGGGCCGACGGCGTCGCCTCCTCCTCCGCCGCCGATGCCGCAGCGGCCGCCTCCGAACCCGCCGCTGCCTTTCTGGGTGCCGGATTACGAGGAGATGGAGTCGGAGCGACAGAAATGCATTTCTCGCGAGCTCTCTCGGTTGTCGCACCACGCGACACGAAGTCGCTCGGCGCTCCAAGAGTTGCGAAAGCTGCCGCAGTGCGGTTGGTCTGCAACCGACGCATTCGTGGCCGAGACGACGGTCTCGTCTCTGCTGGCCCTCCCATCGCAAATGCGCGGAAGCGCGAGTGCAATGCAGCCGCTCGGCCCTGCGCGCGACCTTGCAGCCGTGCTCATACTAGCGCGCTCGTTCGAGCCCCTCGTCGAGCATTATTTGGACTCCGCCTTCCAGGACAAAGTCGAGGGCGTGCCGCCGGACACGCGGATGGCGGGGCGCTGGGGGCTCTGGGTGCGTGGGCTGTGCGCCCTTCCGTCCCACCAGCTCGAGGAGGCCGGCCCGAGTGATCCGCGGTGCGAAGGCGTCGAACAGCGGCACCCGCAAACCACCTTCCAACACACACGGTGCACGGTGCATGCGAGCTCGAGCGCGCGCGCTGCGGCAGGTACGGGATGCGCTCTTACCACTCCGCGCTCAGTGAGAATACGGGAGGGGTGAGCCTCGCCACCAGCACCGTGAGCCACAGCGACGCCGCTGAGTGCATACATCCGGCGCGCGCGTTCTTGTCCCGCGGCTCAGGTCGACCTCATCGATGCGTGCTACCACTACACCAACGTGCCGGTGGTGTTTGGCAAGGAGAGAGTAGTCGTCTCATGCACAATGAGCATCGAAGGCGTGTGGGGCGAAGTGTACGTCGCAGATCCAGGGTGCGGCTTGTGCACAACTTATGAAGAATGGTGCATGATCGGCGGTGAGGCGACAATGGACATCCACGTGCAGGGGGCGATGGTCCGTGAATCGGGCGGTGGAGGCGACGCGGGGGACATTGACACGGACGGCGGCACCAATGGCAAGGGGGGCGAGGCGGCCGGTGACTCGTCGACATCCGCTCTGGGCGCCTCGGACGTGGTGATGACCTCGGTGATCGGTGGCGGTCGCAATACCTCTCAAGCGCGTAGCCGTCAAATGCGCGCGCAAATCCGACTTGGCTGGCCCCTTCAGGGGTTCGAGCGTTGCAGCACAGCAGTGTGCCGCGCTGAGCAGGAGGCCAAAGTAAGCGACTGGGCGACGAGCACCCTCGCCCCACTGCTGGAGGAGCTGCGCGCCGAGGAGCCAAATGGCGTGCAGCTTGAGTATGACTTCGAGCCGATTACCCGCCGAGCGATGGCAGTCGTGCTCACCTCGGATCTCATCCTGGCAGGCATGCCTCTCGCAGTCGGCTTCTTGTATCTGTGGCTGTACACGTCATCGCTCGCGCTCGCGCTCTCCGGTGTACTGCAGCTGGCGTTCGCATGGCCGTGCGCGCTCTTCTTCTACCGCTACATTTTCTGGCTGCAGCACGTTGAGAACTTGACGCTGCTCGCGGCGCCCCTTACGGCAGCCTTCTCCCTCGACGCGATGGCTCTTCTCGTCGACGCTTGGCATTCGTCGACCGTCCAGCCGGTGAGACACGAAAATCAATTTGCTTCCCCTGTACGTGGAGCGCGCTCCCAGCCGCACCCCTTCCGCCTGCTGCAGGTGCACGTTCTCTCGTCGCTGCGCGCGCGGCTCGATTGGGTGATCCGCGACGCAGGCACCGCCGCTTTCCATTCGGTGGCGGTCGGCGTCGCTGCCTTTGCCGGTTCAGGCCTGTCACCGCTGCTCAACGTGGCGCACCTTGGGTTGTTCTGTGCGATACAGCTCACAGTGCAGCTGTTGCTCGCGCTCTGTCTGCTACCTGCGTGTCTCGTACTCTACCATAACTGGCTCGAGCCGAAGCCGAATCTGGTGTGCATGTGCCTGCTTAAGACGCGGCTTCTTAACGGGACTCCAGGCACGCGGGTGGCGAAGGCTGGCGACGTTGCAGGCAAGGCGACCTTGTTCGCCTCGGTCTCGCAGATCTGGCAGCCCCTCGAGCAGACGTCAACCGAGCACCACCACGCCACTCGGATGATCGAGGCGACGCTCCCGGGACTGCAACAGCTGCAATCCGTCCCAAAGGGTTCTCGCACCTGGCCGCTGCCGCGGCTCCTCGGCCGGTGGTTTCTGCCGCTCGTCGAGAATCCGAAAGCGCGCGCCCTCCTTCTGCTCTTCTTTGCGCTTCTCCTGGTCCCCGTCGGATTCGGCGTTGGAGGCGCGTCCGTCGCCCAAGTCCCCCAGCAACGCCTGCCGCCGCGCCACCCGCTGCGGCTTACTCGTACCACGATCGAGCGCAATTTTCGCCCATCGTCGCGGGAGCAGACTGTTGCCGCGACCCTTCTTTGGGGCGTGGCGGGAGTGGCCCGCGGCGGTTCAGACGACGGCGGCAACCGGTGGTCGGTGGACCTCGTCCGCAACTCGTCCTTCTATGGAGAGATCGAGTGGCGCGATGCGGAGGCCTTTGTCTTTGACGCGACCGCGCAGGAGCATGTGCACGCGGCGTGCTCCTTGCTTCGCCGACAGGCTTGGGTGCGGCGCGACCCCGCGCGGGACATTGCCGAGGGCGGCGGCGACGTAGCATGTTTCGTCGACGAGTGGCGCACGTGGCTCAACAACGAATCGACGCTCCACAACCCTTTGTACGGGTTTGGTCGTTTCCCAATCGCGGACGGGCCGACGGCGGTCCTCGCGCTGCGTGCTTTCCTCAACTCGGACCGGCAGCGCGGCGCACGTTGGGGTCGTCACGTCGGCATTTTCCGCGGGGAGCTTAAGTTTGTCGCAGTGCCCTTCGCGCTTACACTGCGCCCGAGCGCCTCGCGCTGGCAGGCATTCCGCATGCCCGAACCCACCCCACGTTGCCGGTGCTCACGCGCACCGCACCCGCTGGCAGGCCGAGGAGGGTTTCGCGCGGCTGCAGAACTTCACGGCGGCTCTCGCCGCGATGGCACCTCCCTCCTTCGGCGCGCCTCTCCACTCGGCATCCGGGCTTTGGGTGTGGTCCCGCACTCAGACTCTGCTGCCTTATGAAGCGATCATCGGCTCCGCGCGCGCCGCCGCGCTCGCGCTCGCGATGCAGCTGATACTCTGTGCAAACTTTGTCGCTTGCGCGCTCGCCGCCATCGCCGTGGCTTGTGCCGTGGCCTCCCTCCTCGCTCTCCTCGTCGGTTGCGGCTGGGCGCTCGGGGCTACAGAGGCTGCGCTTGCTTGCTTGACGCCCGCGCTCGTCACAGCGCCCGCCGCGCTCGTTGTCCGTGCCTACTGCCTTTCTGGCGCACGCCGCCGGGGGCAGCGCGCCGCGGAGGCGTTCGTGCGCGCCGGGGCGCCGGTGATCTCAGGGTGCTTCGCGATGGCACTAGGGCTCGCGCCGCTTCTCGCGTGCCAACACGAGGAAGCCCGCAAGTTCGCCATCGCGATCTCTATGCTCGCAGCGTGCATCGGGCTGTGGATCGGCCTGTTCCTTCCCGCCCTTCTCTCCGCCTTCGGTCCTGGATCAGGAACAGGCCCGCTCTTCTCGTCGCCACAGTGGGTCGCCACAGTGCTGCTCGGGCAGCGCGGCGAGTGGATCTCGCCGAGTGGAGCTACGCCTGGGTCGGCCAGATGGGTGTGGGAGCGATGGCGGCTGCGCGACTTCACCTCGCCTGAAGAGGACCAGGGAGAGGCTCTCTCGGGCGTTCCCGCCTCCGCCCGCCGCCTCACCCTCTCCGCGCGACGTCCCATTTCGAGCCGCCGACCGTCGTCCTCCGCCGGCCGCGCCACGCCTGGAAGTCGTGGCAGCCGCAAGCGTTCGAGCTCGCTGGCCCCAGGTGGTACCGTCGCGGCAGAGGCGGCCGTGGCCGTTGCCTCGTCCGTCGCGAAGCGCGAGGGACTGCCTCGTGCGGACTCGCTGCTCTCTGGCGCCGCCTCCGAGCTTCCGGCCACGAGCAAGCCGTCGCCCCCCCCGACGCGGCGCACGAATTTGCTGCTATCCGGCACCTCGCTGCTGGCGCGCGTGCAGGCGCACGCAGAAGCACGCCGCGCGTCAGCAGCGGCTTCGAGCGACTCCTGCGAGCACCGAGGCGGTGGCGATGGTGGGCGTCGGAGCGTTGCGCTCGCGCGGTCGTTCCCGTCCGAACCTCCTGGCTCCGGCCGCGGCTCCGGACGGCGGCCGCCAAGCGCGCGCCGCCTATCGTTGATGGGCGACGAGCTCAACCCATCAGCGCGCGAGGCGCGCCGCGCGTCGCTAGCAGCACAGACGCCGGAGGACGCCATCGACAACGAGAGGCTCGTGTCTGCGCTCGCGCAGGATTTGCTGGGGGAGACCCCCATGGCCGCGCAGCTCGCCGAGGTATACGGCGCCCACTCGCGCGCCCTCCTTGAGGCCTAGGGTTTTTTGTGTTATAGCGTCTCTGATCCTGCACACCGTGTATTGCCGTGCGCGCGTGTGTGCGGGCAAGTGCTGATAGGATCGGGGTTGAACCTAATACCTACCTACTACCTATCTACCTACCTACCTGTACAGCTCGCCGTCGTACGCTTTGACGATCCCAGAGATGAGGCGCAGGGCCTCCTCGCTACTCTTGGCGGTGGACAGCGCGGCCACGTCCGACTGCATGCTCGTTGCGGCGTCCTGAAGGCGCTTGATGCGCGCCTGGGCGGCGTCGGGAACGCCTGCGAGGAGCTGCGAGAATGGCGGCTGTGGCCGCGGAGAGTGCGGCGCCTCCGGCAGCAGCGCCTTGGACGTGGCGCTGGCGTCTGCCAGGTTGAGCACGTGGGTCTGGGAGAGCAGCCTCTTCACCTCGTTCGGCAATTCCTTGCGCAGCGACGAGACCTCCTCGTAAGTTTCCACCGTGAGCGGGCAGAGGAGCACCACGAAGAGGGCACACTTCATCAACATAGGAATTCCTACCTAGGAATTCCTACGGCTAGGCTGCCGGTAAGAGCGTTCGTTAAAAACGATTGCTCTGCCAACGATCGCCGGTTATTGGCGACTCTCGGACCGCCCACACCCCAAACCTCACTGCATGATTCGGAAGAAGTAATCGACCTCGAGCGGGCCGTCCTCCTGCAGGTCGGTGCAGTGCACGGCGTTCCGCACCTTATCCCGGCCGAAGCTCGCGCGGAGCGAGCCCTTGTGGAGGTGGCCGGCGATCTCGGGGTCGTGCGCGCCGCAGAGCTCACGCAGTTTGAGGACGCTCAGCGAGGGGTCCGCGGTGAACGACACCTGCAGCGCGACGCACTTGCCGCCGACAAGCTCCTCGGCCCAGTCAGAGTACTCGGGGACGACGCCCTTGTACACTTCGAGGAACTCCTGGGAGTTCGGGCGGTTGAGCTGCACCATCGTCGCATTCGACACCGTGAAGCCGCATGCCATCGTTTGGTCGAGGATCCGCCCGAGGAGCCCCTCTGCCACCGCGTGCGGCTTGACGACGAGGAGCGCACTCGCCTCTGCCGCCCCCCCGACCGCGGGCAGCCCGCCGAAGAGCCCCGCCGCCCTCGCCTCGGCGTCGGCGGCGTCGGCCGCCGCAGTGAGCGCACCGACGCCCAGCTGCGCGCCAACCGACGCGGCGATCGCTTGCAGCCTGGAAACGGCGTCGTCGCCCATCAGCTTGAGGGCCAGGCCCTCCGCCGTCAGCCGCAACTCCGTCAGGATGAAGCCTTGCGTGTGGAGGTGGTCGATGATCTTGCCCGATTCAGAGAGCTTCGCTACCGCGACCGTCGCGGCCGTCGCCTTCGCAAAGTAGTCCGCCGTCGCCTTGTCGGCGTACCGCTCGATTGTGAGCTGCCGCGAGTACACCGTGATGACCCCACCGAGATACAGGTCCTTGAGTGTCACCGTCGGGTAGTCGCACCGCTTGAGGAAGGTGCGGCGGTTTGTAAGGTCGTACTGCGGGTGACGGAGGGGCAGTTGGCGTGAACTCCTCGTTGGTGGAGAGCGAGGGTGCGGAGCTGGGAAGCCAGCGGAGGTGGAGTCGTTGGGAGAACGGAGCCGGGGCAGCCGCGAGTGGCCGGGGTGGCGAAGGGGCGGAGCTGCACCATCTCGATGGTTCCGTCGGACGCGTAGTGGATGAGCTGGTACTTGCGCGTCATGCTCGCAATGGGGTCGAACCAGGAGACGTCGAAGGCATACCGCGCCTCCTCCGCCATGCTAGCGCTCCACAAACGCCGGCTGCGGGCGTGGGGGCTTGCACTGGCACGGGCGTTGCAACTGACGAGTACTGAGTAGGAGCTCCTACTCCCCTTACTAATAGAAAGGGTACATTGAGAGTCCTTGCCATGGCCTTGCAGCTCGATGTGCCCAGGCGGCGGAGCCGCCGCCTCGACCGCCGCGACTCTGCCTCGCCGTATGGCTCGCCGGGAGCGTCCACCGGCCTGACCCCGACGCT
>Ga0163111_10000692_pt1 | contig 20195 bp, 12 predicted proteins | sample CRUFie1St18metaG_FD_109645 | JGI IMG/M metagenome (GOLD analysis project Ga0163111, IMG submission 109645) | Marine microbial communities from the Costa Rica Dome - CRUD Field 142mm St18 metaG | ecosystem: Environmental > Aquatic > Marine > Oceanic > Photic zone | place: Costa Rica: the Eastern... | reverse complement strand
GAATTCCCTGCTCAAGCAGCTAATGGGTACGGAGCGATTGCAGTATATGCAAGAAACTACGTAATGCCTAGACTTAGAGGTGTGACAATTGAGTCAGACTACGAAGTTGCTAACCAGAGAAGAGTTCTTGTTGCTTCACAAAGAATTGGTTTCACCGATCTAATCGATGGTGCTACTTCTAAGTGGGCTTATAAGTTCAAAGCTAGTTAATAGCTAACCTATAGTGGGGGTTCGCCCCCACTATACTTTTTATATAATATTATGGCAGATTTAGTAACAACAAACGAATACAAAGACGCTGAAGGAATTAGAGGCGAGAAAGAAGACGACCGTCTCAATGTAATAGTTCCTCAAGTATCTGACCTTGTCAAGAAGTACTGTGGTACTTCGTTTGTAGACTATATCTCCACAGATAAAGTAGAAACTTTTTCAATAGATGATAACTACACCTCAACGATAATAGTCAGCGAGAGTCCGTTAACGGCAGTTGATAAAGTAGAAGAAAGAACCTCGTATAGCGGAGCGTACGCGGAACTAACTACAGGGAATTATGAATACTATGCAGACTTAGATTCTGATGCTATAATCAGAACTGATGATAATGGTAATCACAAAATGTGGGCAAAGGGAGTAGGAGCTGTAAGAATTACTTACAATGCTGGCTACGCTGAGTGCCCAAGAGATTTAAAACTTGCTATATTTGATCTAATTACTTACTATGTAAAAGATGAGCATAAGCAAAGACAGACTCTAGGTGGAGCAACATTGCAAAACCAAGGCACTTCAGGAATGAGGACGAGTACTGACTTTCCAGACCACATCAAAAGAGTACTAGACTTATATAGAGTTGTAGTGTGATTAGAGACGTAGAAGCGCATCTAAGAAAGGAAATAAAGTCTTCAGGTAGAAGCTTTTTTGCAAAGCACTTTCAACATAAGTATACAATTACTAGAAATATTGTTACTTTAACAATGGAGCCAGAACTTCAAGAGTGGATAAATGACTGGAATTTTCAAGTAGAAGAACAGCAGATAAAAGCTGAAAGAGACGGCAGAAATATATGGGAGGGCGGACCTCCTTATATAACAGATAAGACATTAGCTAAAAAAGCTGCACACCATGGTATAGAAACAATACTATTAGATAAATTCAGGGTTGAAGCAGCAATGAAAAAAATCTCTAAAGATTTTGACATTAAAGTTTATAAAAGAGGAAAGTATCAAGTAGTAATAGATTTAGCTAAAGGTATGCTAAATAAAGTAACTAAAAGTAAGCTAAGTGGTAAGTATGTTAATATAATGAACTCAGCCACTCTAGACCTTTATGAGAAAGCTAGAAGTGAGGCTTTTAACTATATCGATATTGAGCAAGTAACATCGCCTAAAACGAATAAGAGAGAACGACAAGGCCCTGACGAAGATCAAGCATTACCTGGCAGAACCGACACCAAGTATGCTAAAGGAAGAAAAAATCCGTTAATCAGAGGACACGGTACTGCAAAAGCAGTATCAGGAAGATTAGTAGAAAGTGGTGGAATACAAACAACCGTAGCAGTACTATCAGTAGCTAAAGAATGGAGAAAGTTTGTAAAGGGAAAAATAAAAACAAAAGTAAAAAATAAACAAGTTTTAGGAATGATGGGGGAAGTAAGAGAAGAAATTACAGACGCCTTATCAACAAGATATAGTATTCATAGATTTACTAAAGATAGTAAACATGGAGGAGTAAAAGACGAAACAATTATTGACCTCCATGCTACAGATGCTAAAGGAAACTACGCATTAGCAAGCTATGACGCAAAAGAGATGCGAAAGTTTGTTAACCTGAAAGCAACAGATATAAGGAATAGATTAGTAAAGAAGTTTGCTCACTTGCAACCAGACCTAACAACCTCAGATACAGTTAGGAACAGGTCTCAAAAACTTCACAATACAATTCTATTAGAAAGTCTACTAGGAGTAAAAGGAACAAGACCTGATTTTAGATTAAAAGTTAATAAAAAATTATTAGCCGAATCAAAAAAAGTATTAAAAGCTACTAGAGGACAAAAGAAAGGAATTAGTTACGGAGCAAATGCAGGTAAAAAGAAACAAAGCGCAGGTAGGAAGTTAAACACCGCTGTTTCTTTTAAGCAACCGGGACGACGTAAAAAAGGAAAAAGTATTGCAACTGCAAAAACAGCAGAAAGTCCAATAGCTTTAAGAAACTTGTTAAATGAAATGCTCCCAGAAATGGTAGCGAGTAAAATGACATCACCAGCACTACAATTTAGAACTGGTAGGTTTGCAAACTCAGCCAGAGTTGAGAATGTAAATATTGGCCCAAGAGGCGGTGTAGGGATAGACTATACTTATATGAGAGATCCTTACGAAACTTTTGAGCCAGGAAATAAGCAGGGAAGTACTCAAAGAGACCCCCGCAAAATTATAGGAGCAAGTATTAGAGAACTTGCTATGGGAATAATAGGAAGACAACCAACTTCACTTAGGAGAAACTAATGGACGCAGCTACAGCAAGAAAACATTCGACGCGTAGACGAGCCATAGTTGGAGCGATTGCGAGTAAGTTGTATGAAAGTTTGAATGGAAGTGCGCCCTTTAGAAGCTCTGTTCAAAGTGTAGAACCAAGACTTAGATTCTGGGACGAAGTACAAGACTTCCCAGCAATTCAAGTGGGAGCAGGGCAAGAAACTCGTGAATATGAAGGAGCGGGTTTCAGATTTAGATTTTTACGAGTAACTATTAGGTGTTATGTGAACGACAATGATGACGTCATATTGGCACTTGAAGAGTTACTAGAAGACGTTGAAACTGTACTTGAAGATAATGATCCTTTAACGTATACGGATTCAACAGGAGCGTCTCAATCTACCGCTAAGACTACAGTCTTAACCGTAGATACAGACGAAGGTGTTTTGGAGCCTCTCGGTGTCGGAGAAGTCATCGTAGAGATTCAATACTAGAAAAAGCTTAAGCTAAATAAATATTTAGTACGGCTCTTTCAGAGAATATTAGGAGAAAATAATGGCATTTCATTTTAGTAGAGATACCAAAGTATTCATGAAGTTTCACGCTAGTGCCGTAGGTACAGATGATGCACTTTATGAGATACCAGTACTAGATGGTTACTCCTTTAGCCAGGCAACAAACAGTTCGGAGATTACTCTGAGCGAAGCTGCTGATTCATCAGGTAATAGTAAAAGAGGTAGAGCAATGTTCAACGATTCTTTTGCCCCTGCAGAATGGAGTTTCAGTACTTACATGAGACCGACTACATCAGGATCCGGTAATACGTGGGCGTCTAACGAACACGCAGGAAACGCAAAGAAATTTGCAGTAGAAGGACCTTTATGGGCAGCTATGTCTGCAACCACTTATAACCTAGGTGTAGGCGGAACAGGAGCACCAACAGCCTCATCATTTGAGCCGAATGTATTTAACTTTCAAAACTCAAATAAAGTAGCACTTGGTGTGTTTGATTTATACTTTGTACTAGGAGCAGCAAAAGACAGCTCCCCTGCATTGTATACAACTGGCACAGACGGCGTAACAGTATATAAAATTTCTGATTGTTCAGTAGGCTCAGCATCTATAGACTTCGATATCGAAGGACTAGCACAGGTAGCTTGGTCAGGACAAGGAAAGAAAATTAAAGAAGTAACTCAACTCAAGACTTCTTCTGGTGGAGCAACATCTCCAGCAGTAGTCGGAGAAGAGCATACTGTCAAAGGTTTAATTAACGAAGGAATTGATAGTACTTCAAATTATATTAGACAAAAGCTTACATCATTAGCAATTGCTTTTGATTTAAGTGACTCAACAGGAGCAGGTGAAGCAAGTGATGGAGAAGATCAATTACTAGCTGATAAAACCTATAATGTTGTTTTAACTGGTGGTAATATTACGATTGAAAACAATCTAACTTACCTAACACCAGAAACCTTAGGGTCTGTTAATCAGCCTCTAGGACATGTAATGGGAACTAGAAGTGTTTCAGGTAACTTTACCTGTTACTTAAATAGTGCGGCAGACGGATCAATGGACTTATTAGAAGACCTACATGAAGCTGACGACATGATTACTAATAGTTTTGATATGACATTTAGCATAGGTGGAGCAAGTGCTCCTAAAGTTGCAGTAGCAGTACCAAATTGCCATCTAGAATTACCAACTCACGCTATTGAAGACGTGATAGGTATTGATGTTAATTTCCATGCGCTACCAGCTGATTTATCTTCAGCTACCGCATCTTCAAGTGCAAATGAAATAACACTTACATATACATCATAAATAAACTTAACGGTGGGCAGGATAACCCTGTCCACCTTTTTTAGGAAAAAAATAAATGAACGATACAGTAAAAAAAGAGCCTGCAAAAGCAGTCTCGTTAAAGAGTCTAATGACTCCAACAAAAACAGTAGAATTTGACTATCCTGGTTGCGAAGGTTTTAAAGTAAAGCTTTGCTATCTAGCTAGAGAAGAGTTAATGAAACTTAGAAATCGTTGCGTATCTCAAGTATTCAATAAGAAAACTAGAGGCTACGAAGAAAAAATGGACGATGATAAGTTTCTTGCAGAATATACCACAGCAGTTATTAAAGGGTGGAGTGGCTTCAAACTTGGATATGCTAAAAATATGTTACTACTAGGGGATATGTCTCCTGAAGATGAAGAAAAAGAATTAGAGTTTTCAAAAGAGAATGTTGAAGTTCTTATGAAAAATTCAAATGATTTTGATACTTGGGTAACAGAACAGGTAGGCGACTTAGAAAATTTTACGCAGAGCAAGTAGCCTGGGCTCTTGCTTTAATACAGAGGTACTTTACTAATAATATTAGTATAGATGCATACCTACAAATGTGCGACCAATTAGGTCAAGAACCTGACTTAGAGGAGATGCCACCTGAACTAAGTGATTTTCCCTTAGAGATTCAGGAGGCTTTTCTTGTACATGCGATGTTGCCAGATAAATGGGACGGAGCAAGTGGGTCTTACATGGGTAAAGATTGGTCTCCTTTAATGACTTTATTAAATATAAATGAAGTTGGAGACAAGAAAACAGTTTGCTTTTTCTTGAAACATATAGAAAGTTCAAGTACGATAAATATCAACGCAGAGCTTAAACGTAAGCAAGACGCCTCCAGTAGGCGAGCAAAAAAGTAGATTAAATGGCAAAGAAAAAAATTGAAGCCGCTGAGATTATTATTAGAACTACCGATGGTGGTTCTTTTAAAGTTACAGGGAAAGAGGCAGAAAAGCTAACCAAGAAAATGAATGCTCTTGGGGGCGCTTCTCAAACTACTGACCGACGAATAAAGGGAGTAACTCAGCAGTCTTCTAACGCAACAAAGAATTTTAGTAAGCAAGCCCAGACCATGCAAGGTGGTCTTGTTGCGGTTTACGCAACCATTGCTGCTCAAATATTTGCTGTATCAGCTGCATTTCAATTCTTAAAATCCTCAATGGAAACCCGAAATCTTATAGAAGGCCAAAAAGCTTTCGGATCAGCCACGGGTGTAGCTTATGCGTCCATGACCAAATCTATTCAACAGGCCACACAAGGTATGCTAGCTTATAAAGAAGCCGCAAGTGCTGGTGCTATTGGTATAGCTGCAGGTTTAAATAGTACTCAACTAGGAGCACTAGCAACAGTAGCAAAAAATGCTTCATTAGCCTTGGGAAGAGATTTAACAGATTCTTTTAACAGGCTTATTCGTGGTGTAACTAAGGCAGAACCAGAACTATTAGACGAACTCGGTATTATTCTAAGATTAGAAAACGCAACTACAAAGTATGCTGTTTCTATCGGAAAAACTCGAGAACAGCTTAACGCGTTTGAAAGAACCCAAGCCGTATTTAATGATGTACTTCAACAAGGAGAGACAAAGTTTGCGGCAATCGCTAAGTTAATGGATCCAGATGCTTTTGCTCTTGGCCAGTTAATGAAAGAACTCGACGACCTACTCATGGGATTCCAAAAATTCATGGTTGACGGGTTACTCCCAATTATAAAATTCTTTAAAGAAAACTCCTTAGCACTAGTTGCTGCTATGGGACTCTTTGTTCTACCTATTATAAAATCTCTACTCCCTAGTTTAGACAAAGCATTTGAAGCTTCCATGTTTAAAATGCGTTCCAATAGTAGATTAGCAATCCAAAGTTTTAAGAGCATGAAATCTTCTTTTGGCGATGTAAACGCAGCTTTTAGAGATAGAAATATGAACGCCCAAACAAGTGGGGATTATTTCAATAAACTCGGAGCAGCTGATAAAGGCGGAGGCCCTAATGAGGCTAGATTAAATAAAAGACAAATAGCAGCATATAGACGACATCTTAATGAAAGGACTGGCCTTTACAAAAAGATGACTAGAGATCAAAGAAACGAACTTAGACGTCATCTTAATATGCAAGAAGCTTTAATTAAAGGTTCAACTGCTAAAACTTTATCAATTGAAAAAGCTGCTGCACAAGTCTGGAAAGGTATATGGGCGGGTAAAACAGTAGTAGTAGCCGCAGCGACAGCAGCTTGGAGAGGCATGTTGGCAGCTACTGCAGCATTTGCAAATAAAGCATTTGCAGCCGCAGCTTGGATTGGAATGATTGCTATGGTTATCATGGGCATAAAATCTTTGATGGAAAAGAACAGGAACTTAAACGACCATTATCGAAGAACAAATGAAAGAACAAAAGAACTTACCGAGTCTACAAAAGAGTTAAATGACGAATTATACAGAATGTTGGAAGTTCAAAAAGCAGGTAATTTATTAACTGCTAAAAGTGGTACAGAAGCTACAGGTCAGTTTATGACTAGTGCAAATATTCCACAGTTGATGAAAAACTATAATGAACAAATTAAACAAGGTAAAAAACCAAGCGATGATGTTATAGTAGGTTTCAGAAAACAAATGAATGCGGCCCGTACGCTTGCTCCTGGACTACATGAGGTAGCTCTAGCCATGCAGAATGGAAACAGACTTACAGATGACCAGCGAGAAGCAGCAGAAAGATTAGCAAATAGCTATATAAATGCTGGGCAAGCTGCTGCAAAATTAACTCAAAATCAAGAGTCTTTAAACAAAAGTTTAGACAAACAAATTAGAAAGTTTACTAAGATTCCTTTTCAAGATTTACTTACACAATATACTACTACTACACAAGGCGGAATGGACGCACTTGGTATGGAACGAAGAAAAGATGCTCAGGGTAACTTATTAGATCCTTCTAAATTGCAGCGTTCGGTGAATGAAGATGGTAGTTTTAAAGGTATGATTGGTCAGACTAAGCTAGCTAATGATAAAAGAAATGAAAGAATAGCAGAGCTACGAGCAGATATGGTAACCTCTACAGGCATAGGCTATAATGCTGGTGCTTTTAAAGGCAGCGCTAATAAGGGTACATTTGTAGACTTTGCGGCTGAAAGAGATGCTGACGGTAATGTAACAAAATTAAAAGAAAGAGCAGCAGTAGAAGCTGAAATAAATGCTTTAGGATTTGAACGAGATGATTGGTTCTATAAAGTTTTTGAAACTAATATGGAATTATATGGTGCAGCAGAAGAAAACTTAAAAACACAACAAGATCTCAACCAACAGAAAAAAGAAGATCTAGACATAGTGAACCGTGCTCGAGAAACTTTAAGACAACAATTTGTTGTAATGCAAGCTATTGAGAAATTACAAACACAGGGCATAAATAATGAGGAAAAAAGATTAACAGGTGCATTAGAACTTTCAAGGTTACAAACACTTGGCACATCTCTTGCAAATCAAGACGCAATATTAGACCAGCAAAAACTTAATCTTATGGATAAAGTAAGAGATGCTCAACTAAAAGAGACAGAAGCTGGAGTGGCTTTAACAGCAACAAAAGAAAAACTAAAAGGCATTTTAGTAGAAGAAGGAATGACTCTAGAAGAGTTAGGAAAACTGAGTACAGAGGAGTTAATCAATAAAGCTAAGGGACTGAATATATCTACTACAGAAGTAGAGAATGCTAAACAAGGTGTTGCAAATGCGGGCGAAGAAGTAAAGATTTCAAAAAACAACAAAATATTAAAAGAACAACAACTAGATTTACAAATTGCATTGTTAATTAACCAGCAAGGAGTAACCGATGAATTAAGAATTCAAGCTGCTTTAATGAGAACACAAGCAGTAAGTGCAAAACAAATTGCACTTGATTTAAAGAAAAATCCAACAGGTGCAGGTAAAGCAGCTGCACGAACTGCAAAGATTAGTAATATTCAAAACCGAACAGCAGGAAATAAGGACTTGGCAAAGGCTTATAAAGCACAGCGTGGTGACTTAGAAGCAGATACAGCTAACTTTGGTGTAAAAGGAGCAGTAGATGCAGATGGTTTAATTATTGCTACTAAAAATGACTTTCAAAAGCAGTATAATGCACTACTACAAAAAGAAATTGCTTTAAAACAACAAAATAAATTACTAGCAATTGATGAAGCAACTCTAACCGCCGAACAAAAAGGCGAGTTTATAATGGGAACCTTAAAAGCAACAAAAGAAACCGCTAAGTTTCAAAGAGAACAAGTATTTAGTTTAAATCCTGCAACTCAATTATATAACGAAACAGTTTTAAAACTTAGACAGGCTGGTGTTGCAGAAGCAGAAATAGATCATAAGTTAATTAAAGAAACAGCAATAGCAACTAAACATCTTGCAATAGAAACAGAACTAATGAGCGGAGTTACTAGTACGCTTTCTAACGGGTTCGTATCTATGTTCCAAACAATGGTAGACGGAACAAAATCATTTAAAGATGGAATGAAAGATCTCACCAAATCAGTACTTACTGACTTAGCAGCTATGTTTGCAAAAGCAGCCGCATTAAAGATATTGCTTGCTCTATTCCCTGGAATGGGAAATATGATGTCAGGCATAAGCGCAATACCAGGAATGGGCGGTGCAAGATACGGCGGCCAAATGACTAAATTTAGATATGGTGGTACATTCGCTGGTGGCGGTATTGCAAACGGGCCAGAGTCTGGTTACATGGCAATGCTCCACGGTAGAGAGGCTGTTGTACCTCTTGGGAATGACAGAAGTATACCTGTAGATATGCGCGGGGCTGGTGGTACTGGTAATATAGTTACTGTAAACATTACTATGAATGGTCAAGGACAAGGAGCTTCACAAGTAACAGGCGACGGTATGCAAGGTTTAGGAAGAAGTATTGGAAATATGGTACAACAACATTTACAACAAGAAATGAGACCTGGTGGACTATTAAACTCGCAAGGTACAAAGGGTAGAACATAATGGCACTAGGATTAGCAACTAACACAGTACAAACAGGCGGAGGCACAGTCTCTGCAGGAACAAACATAACAGGATTTTCAGGTAAAGTAGTCTACGATAGAGGGATTCAACAAACTCCTGCGCCTCGTGTACTAAAAGCACAATTTGGCGATGGTTATGAATTGAGAGCTCGAGACGGTATAAACAATACTCCGCGTACTTGGGCATTGACTTTTAATAATAGAACAAAAGAAGATATAGATAAACTATATAAATTTATGGATACTTTAGCAAGTGTAGATACTGCAAAACTCACAGTACCTAACTCAGTTGATGGGGAGGAAACTGCGACAATTGTACTAGAAAGTTATAATAGAGTTATGGCTTATGATAATTTTTATACTTTAACCTGTACTGCCAGAGAGGTCTTTGAGGCATGACACAACCAATCGTAGGCACTATACCGGCTGACCTACAAGGTCAATCGGTTAACAGTAGTTTAATTACTGTTTTTGAAGTCGAAGTACCCAATAGTGATATTGGAGGTGCTGGTATAGATAAGTTATATTTTCATGATGGTTCAAATGGAGTAGCAGATATTACATGGTACAGTTTACTAGATGATACTAATTTTGGGTCAACTACCTCAGGACATTACGGGCAGCAAACTTATACTGCGTTTCCAGTAGAGTCAGAAGGTTGGGAAGTCAGAGGATCAGGAACCTTACCAAGACCTACCGTTAGATTTGCAAATATAAATCAGTACTGGAGCGCTCATCTAAGTAACTATGATGATTTAGTAGGAGCAAAAGTAATACGAAGAAGAACTCTACAAAAGCATTTAGGTACAAATCCTCCTGTGGAATTTAATCGAGATTGCTACTATATAGAAAGAAAGACTACAGAAACTTCTACAATGGTAGAATTTGAACTTGCAAGTGCATTTGATGTACAAGGAATCCAACTACCGCGAAGAGCAGTTGTAGCTGCACGTTGTCCTTGGAAATACAAAGACCCAGATCAAGGCGGGTGTGACTGGCCAACAGATAATAGATTTACAGTAGATGGAGTAGAACGAATTTTATACTTTGATAAAGATGATAATAGATTAGAAACTTATAATACTTGGGGAAGACAAGATGTTAGTAGTAATAGAACAAGTAATTTATATGCAGCACAAAGTTATTCAGTAGGTGACTTTGTAGAGTACTACAGACCAATCGGAGGACTAATAGCAGCAAGTGCTGTAACTTCGGGTTCAAATGTTACTTATACTGTAGGAAGTGGTCATGGTATAACTGCAGGGGAGTTTGTAATTGCAAAAGGATTTACTGATGAAGACGCAAATTTTAAAGCAGTTCCTTTATATGTAAATAGTATAACTGCTACTTCTATTACAGTTCAAAACCCAAGTGCAAGTATAACGACATCAAGCGGATTTTTACAAGCAACGAGAGTTACTTTATATAAATGTATAACAGCTCACGAGCTTGCAACTGGCGATGATGTTGATGATATAATAAGACCCACTAATATTTCTTTTTGGGAATTTGGCGATGTGTGTGGTAAGAGATTAAACTCATGTGCAATCCGTTACGGACACAACCCATCAGGAACTACAGGGGTAGCTAGTGTAATACTTGATCAGACTACTACTGGAGCCGGAAATAATAAGAAAACAATTAGTGGAGGAAGTGGATATACTTCTGCTCCGAGTGTTTCCTTTAGTGGAGGCGGAGGCTCAGGAGCGGCTGCAACAGCAACTGTTTCTGGTGGCAAAGTAGTCTTTATTCAAAAAACTGCTTCAGGAACTGGTTATACAAGCCCACCAACAGTTACAATCTCTGGAGGCGGAGGTTCAGGAGCAACAGCAACAGCACTACTTAATCAGAGAGGCACAAAGAATGTAGCCTTACCATTTGGAGGATTCCCGGGAGCATCGTTAGGATAATGATTGAACCAGTACTAGAAGATATAAAACAATATGTTTATGAGCATGCAAATATAGAAGCATGTGGATTACTAAGTTTACAGCGAGGAAGAGTTAAATGGAATCCTTGTGAAAATAAAGCAGAAAATCCAAAGAATGATTTTATTATCGATCCTTTAGATTACAAAGCTGTAGCAGACGCAGGAGATGTAATAGGTGTAGTACATAGTCACCCAGGCTGTTCACCAGACCCAAGTGAGTTAGACCGAGCTGCGTGTAATAAATTAGGAATTCCGTGGTATATTTTTGGAGAAAATGACGAATGGATAAAATTGGAACCGAGCGAAAATACTTATGATTTGCTGGGAAGACCTTTCGTCTATGGCATCTACGATTGCTTCACAATAGTGAAAGACTATTTCGAGACGCAAGATATAAATATATACCCATATGAGTACGAGTGGGAATTTTGGGAAAAAGGAAAAAATCTATACTTAGACAACTTTCAAAGTGAAGGATTTGTAGAAGTAACAGATGGTAGCCTACAGCCAAATGACCTCATTTTAATGGCTCTGAATAGTGACATTACCAATCACGCAGGAATCTATGTAGGACGAGGAAAAATGCTTCATCATGCACCTAACAGATTATCGTGCAGGGACACCTATGCAGGTATGTGGAAACAAATTACCAGAATGGTAGTAAGACATCAAAGTATGACATGAGAAAGATTTATTTAGAAGGACAATTAGGAGAGAAGTTTGGGTCAGAATGGAACCTAGCAGTAAACTCGCCCGCAGAAGCACTAACAGCTATTATGGCACAGCGCCCTGGTATGCGTCAATACTTAGCATCTGCAGAAGGAGTACAAGGTTATGAGATACTAGTAGATAACGAATCGATTGACATAGAAGAAGAGTTAGTAATACAAAATCCAAATATGCAACAGTCTTATACTTTTGTACCAGTGATTGGTGGGTCAAAAAGTTCAGGACTTATGATGGTATTAGGAGTAACTTTACTAGCCGCAACAGGTGGTTTAGCAGGATTTGGTATGGGAGGATTTATGAGTGGAGTAGGTAGTGCAGGAACAGCCGTAGGTGCTGGAGTCACACAAGCCTCTTTAGCAGCAGCAAATGTTGCAGGAGCAACTGCAGCTACGGTAGCTGCTACGACAGGAGTCGGAACCACGGTAGCTGCAGCTTCAATGGCAGCCGCAAGTGCGGGAGTCACAGGTACTACTTTGGCTTTAACACAAGGTCTCGGTTATTTAGGTACTGCACTTATGTTAGGAGGAGCTGCTATGATGCTCGCTCCAGATGTACCAGACGGAACTTCATCAGAAAAAGCAGAAAACTATTTATTTAGTGGGCCAGTCAATACAGTTAAACAAGGACAAGCAATACCTCTTGTGTATGGAAGAGCGATTGTTGGCTCAAAAACTATATCAGCATCAGTCTTTACTAATACATCAAGACAAAAACTAACAGCAGGAAGAAAAATGGTAGGTATACCAAACTTTAGAACGGACGGAAGTAAATCAGGACAAGGGGCAATTACTACAAGTACTCCTAACCAATGGAATATTGATGTAGGGCCAGGAGGGCAGATTTTCTAATGAAGAAGAATCAACACTTAATATCAATTCGAGGCTCTAAAGGAAAAGGAGGAGGCGGAAGTACGTTTGAAGCAGATGATAATATGTTTGCAAGACAGTCTGCCGCGTTTATTGATGCTTTATGCGAAGGACCAATTAAAGGATTAGTGTATGGCGATGCTTCAATTCTAATTGATGAAGTACGACTTAGAAACGTCAACCAAGCTACTGGTCGTATATCTTCAACTGCAAACTTTAATAACTTTACTGTAATCACAAAAAATGGTGATGCAACACAAGTAGTCGATGCAGACTTCTTTGCAGAGTACCCAAGTGCAGCTACAACAACAGATATCGGTAGTGCAGAACTACTAGAAAATGAGCCTCAGTACTTTACTATATCGAGTGGTGTTTTTGAAAAGAGAGAAACAGACTATATAAAAATTACTGTGTCTACTACTGGTATGTCTGCTATCACAAAGAAAGGAGACAATAAAGGAGATATAAACGAAACTGTTGTATACTTTACTATTGACTTCAACTGGGTTGATAATAGTGGAGTTCATCATACAAAACAAATGTTTGATACAGGCTTTAGTGGAAAAGTTAGTGGTAAGTATGCACATACTTTTGGTTTTAATATTGAAACTATTAAGAGTACCTCTACAATAAATGACTGGTCAATAAAAGTTACAAAACTAGCTTCTAGTCCTCAGAGTTCAGATACAACTGAATTACAAAATGCTATATATGTAGACAGTATAGAAGCTGCAATCGCAGATAAATTAGAGTACCCATATACTGCTTATGTAGGTGGGGTAATAGATGCGGAAGCATTTAGTAGTATACCTGCAAGAGGTTATGAGATAGATGGTAAGTTAATACAGATTCCTACTAATCATTTCCCTTGTGATTATAATGGCAGAAAGCTAACTCTAAGCAACGCCAGTGCTTTTGCAGTTGGAGACGTCATAAGTCAGACACTTAGCGTTAGTAGTATTACTGCAGCGGGTAGTGATGAAGAGGGGTACATTGCAACTGCAACTGTGCCTGCACATGGTGTAGCAACAGGAGAGACCTTCAAAGCAACTATAGCAACTACAGCTACTCAAGATGAAGAGTTTTATGAAGGAGAGTTTGTTTGTACCGCAGCTTCAGGTACTACGTTTACATACCAATTAAATAAACCCTTTGACGAAACTGCAAATTCAGGAGCAGGTGGGTATAAAACTTTAACCTCAACTACTTGTACAGGAACTAAAACCGCTGTTATGTTTAGTGGTGGTTTAGTCGATAAGAAAGTAGGTAATATACTCTATCTCAGAAATGTAGCAGGCTCAACAAGTGCTGTTACTGGTACTATTACAAATGGAGACGGGGATTCAGGAACTGTTACTGCACAAGAGCAAACATTTATACCTGCAAACTATAGAAGAATCAAAGCCACAGAAAAGCCTGGTACTGCCGAACAAGATTGGGACGGTACTTACTATTTAAGCTGGTGTAATAATCCAGCGTGGGTATATCACGACCTTATAGTAAATAAGATATATGGACTAGGAAACTATATAGATACAAATCAAGTAAATAAGTGGGAACTTTTTCAAATAGGTAGATACTGTGATGAACTAGTACCAGCAGGTGTAGCTGCCGCAGACTTATTAAGTATACATTGTACAGACGATACTAACTATATTCCTAGTGGGTCAACTGGCGAACATGAGCCAAGATTTAGTGCCAACCTAGTAATTAGTGGAAAGCAAGAAGCATTTAAAGTACTGAATGACGTAACAAGTATATTTAGAGGTATGTCTTACTGGTTAAATGGAGAAGCTTATGTTGTACAAGATTCAGAAAAAGACCCTGTATATCAATTTACAAATGCTAACGTAATAAACGGAGAGTTTAAATACGAAGGAACAGCAAATAAAACAAGAACAAATTCTATTATGGTTAATTGGAACAACCCCCAAGACTACTATAGAAGCAGAACAGAAATCGTAGAACTAGAAGAAACTCTACAAAAAGATACTGAGTTTGTAAAACCAGAGGCAACCACAGCATTTGGTTGTACTTCAAGAGGTCAAGCAAGAAGGTTGGGTAAATGGAAGTTACTCACAAATAATTTGAATACAAATACTGTAACGTTCGAAACTTCTTTGAACGCAGCCTTTTTGCGACCTGGCGATATCATTCAAGTTATTGACCAACATAAAGAAGGAAAATCATGGGGAGGCAGAGTATCTTCTGGCTCTAGTACTACAGTAATCAATGTAGATAGAAAACCAGGAGGCTTTGGTAACACAAGTGTCGAATCTGGGTATGCCGCAGGAGACTATTTACTTACCTTAAGTTATGTTGGGTATAAAGCAATACTTGCACAAGATACTGCTACCATTGGAGGCAGTAGTTTTGTACGAGGAGCCCACCTTACTAGTATTACAACTGAAGAAGACGCTCTTACTTTACAAGATGATAGTGGTAACCTAGTCTTTGTACAATGGACTCCTTTTAGCTTTACAGAAACAAAATTTCTATCAGCAGTATCAAATAGCGGAAAGACTCTTACAGTAAGTTCTGCCTTTAATACAGCTCCTGCACAAGAGGCAGTCTGGATATTATCAAGAGCAGCTCTAGCTACAGGTAAAACAAAGCAAGAAGCTAAATTATTCAGAATGATGTCTATGATTGAGCAAGATAAAAATCTTTACGAAATCACAGCACTCGAATATAACGCTAGTAAATTTGACGCAGTAGATAAAAATGAAGCACTAACAGAGTACAGGACGGTGAACTTACCCGACAGTTTCAAGCCAGTTCCTGCACCTACGAATATTGACGTTGACCCTAAAATTAGAAAAGCTGGTACTGGTGGTACAGTAAACTCTTTACTTGTTGATTGGGATCCCGCTACAAACGAAGACGGAAGTTTATTTAACTCATTAAGACACTACGAAGTAGAATTTTCAAATGATAATGAAATTTGGCGTAGAGCAGGTACTACCGCGGCTACTGATTACGAAATTTTAGATACAGATAAAGCTATACTTAGTGGAACTTATTACTTCAAAGTATATACTGTTAGCTTAAATGGAGTACGAAGTCCTGTTGCGGAAAGTGGAGCGTTGAGCGTAGACTTTAATAGAGCAGTAGGGCCAGCAGAAGGAAGTGTTGGTACAGATACCCACTATATAAACTTTATAGGAAATATAAGTGGAGACTTTAGTTTAGATTCTGGTAAAATAAGTTTTACTCCTGTAAATATATTTCATAATGATGGAGTAAATGAACACGCAGTTACTAATCAAGCACAGTTAGACTTTACAGGACTAACAGGAAGCAACTCAGATAATAATGGTGCAAATACAGGTTATGTATTTTTTGACCACTCAGCAAACGCATTTAAAGCAATTGCATTTGATGAAACTTCAGGACAATTCTATCCTGTAGGAAGTAGTGTGTTCGCTACTGCAACAGGTACGCTTACAGCAAGTACAAGTGCTACTCCAAGAAAATTCACAGGATTAGACAGTACAAATTTTGATGGCGAACTAGCCATTGGTAATGTATTTAAATATGTAAATGGTTCAAATACCAGATTCCACAGAGTAAAACGTTTTACAAGCGACTCTGAATTATTTACTTTCCAACCTACAAGAGATACTATTGTAAACTCTGATAACCAAGCATTCTCAAAACCGAACTTTTTAGTAGACTATAAGACAGATACTATTATGGGTAAAGTTGTAAAAGACGGAAGCGGAGCTTACACTTTACAGAAGTTTGGTAATTCACAAGGAGAATCTCCTTTTGAAGTTAATGCAACAAACGAAAACTTTACTTTTGATGCAAATACTGATGGAACAGTAACAAATGAAAGTGCATTTGCTTGTAACTTTACTGTAAAAAGAGGAAGTCAAGCATATACTTTTGCATCAAGTGGTACTGCCCAAAATACTTTTGGTATATCTCTACAAGCAAGAACTGGATTTGATAATGATAGTGATGTAGTAATATCAGGAAGTGGAGAAGTAACTATTGGCGATGGCGATATGGACGCTCATACATCTGCAACAGCAACAATGCGATTGTTTGACAGAGGTAGAGCAAATCTATTGATAGCAGATAAGGTACTATCATTTACTAAATCCTCACAAGGAACAGATGGAGATAATGCTAAAGTAGTAGTAGTTACTCCAAGTGCACATATATTCTTTCAATTATTCTTTGCAGAAGGAGAAGCAGGATTAAGCGGATCAAATGGTTTTTCAAAAGAAGTATCTCCCCAACAAATTACAGTCAGAGCATCAACATCAAATACCACAGCAAACGGTCAATGGACAACAAGTGCAGGTACAATAACTAGTGTCGATAACTCTCATGCAGACCCAAGTTGCGTAGTTACTGCTGCAAACGCAGTAGACGGTATGACAGTTACTTATACACTACACGCAAATGATGGAGGAGCATCAGATTCTACCACACTAGAGATTGTTGACGGTTTAGATAATCAAATAACTCCACTACTTACAAATGAAGCCCACGTATACCCTGCAAGTAAAACAGGAGCAGTTTCTGATGTAACAGGAAGTGGTACTGATATTAAAGTGTTTGAAGGCACAACTCTACTTGACTTTACAACAGGTACTGCTACTAGAGGTAAGTACAATGTTAGTATTTCTGGAAATGGAAGTCTTAGTAGTACAGGAAGTATAACTTCACAAGGAAGTGCTCCAGTACGATTTGCACGTGTAGGAAATCATACTCCTGCAACAGGAACAGATTTATATTCAATAACTTATACCATATCAGGAAAAACTGGTGCTAATAAAAGTTTCAGTTTTAGTAAAGTACAAACTCTTACTAAGTCAAAAACAGGGGACGATGGACAAGACGGTGATCCAGGACAAGACGGGAATCCAGGATCTGATGGTAAAAAGGTAGCAGAAATAGAACTTTATTATGCAATTAGTAGTGGGTGGGTCGCTGGCTCATCTACCTCATTCCCAAGTTCTGCACCAAGCACAGGAACTTATAATTTTAGTACGGGAGTGGTTGCAAGTATTCCAACAGGGTGGTCACAAACTAGACCAGCAGCTGGTAGAGGTGTAATTGTATCTATTTCCAGAGCGCTGGTAACAGAAGCTACCGCAGGCGGTAATGTATCAGGCACTCCATCTTGGAGTACTCCTTCACTAAGTGATAAAGGTTTTCAAGATACTAACTTTATATTCCTAAACCATAATGGTAACCCAGGAACTCCAAATGCAACAGCATACCCAGACTTACCAACAAATAATCCCAACTCTGGAGATAACTGGAGTGATAGCCCACCAGCCGCAGTATCAGGAAAGCAACTATGGTCATCTAAAGGTGTTGCGCAACTAACTGGAAGTTACCCTAATCTTCAATTTAACTATACTTGGGAAGCTCCAGTAATTCATGTACAAAACAAAGCAGATATTTCGTTATCTAATGTAGAAGATAAATCTTCCTCAGATATTAGAGATGAGATTGATGAAGATGATGTAGTAGGAAGTGGAAAAGCCTTTACTGTAAAACCAAATAAAACAGAGTTTACTGATAATGCTACAGAAGGAATATTCTCATTCAACATTGATGAAGGAAGTTCTACAGATGTAAACGTATTCTCGAGTGCAGAAAGAACAAAACTAAACAGACTAAGAGCAGGAAAACTACCTGATAGTGATACTCTATTATTTGAAAGTACTAGTGGCTCACAAACAAAAGTAAATAACAGATTATCGTCTACAGAAAAGACAAGACTAAATTCAGGTAAGAGTCCAGATAACACAAAAAACTTTGATAATGCAGGCACTTTTACAGGTAATGTATCAGGTACTGTTAGTGGAACAGCAGCTAGTACTGTTAAGTCTGGAGCAGCAGCTGGAGCTACAGCTAACCAAGATTCTACATCTACTATACTAGGCGGAAACCTAACTGGTAAAGTTAATAACGTAGCAGTATCTACTATTAGTACTGGAGCAAGTAGAGCAAACTCAGCAATTGACTCAAGTAACAGAATTGTTGCTAGTGTCTTTGACGGAACAACTTCTTTTACCCCTGCAGAACTATTAAGAATAAGAGCAGGATTTGATAATGTAGGGTCAGGAACTCTTGCATTAAAATCTGCACAATTACCTTCTATTCCAACAGCCAAACTGCCAACTATTCCAAAAAGTTTAGGAGGATTTGGAGAAGATATTTCAGCAAAAACAGGGGTTATGAGAGCGGCTAACGGTACTATTAACTTTGAAGGCGAACTAGGTGCTGCTTTCGGTGGTACTGGATTAACTTCTATTGCATCTCTTACAAACACTAACATTATAACAGGGTTCGTAGACGGAGGAGCTACGGTAGCTTGGTCAAGATTTGCAGCGGGTAACTATAACCCAAATACAACTACCCATACTTTTACTGTTAGATGGAAAAATGCCGCAGGTGTGCAACAAGCAACATCTACTGTGGTAATAAACTTGGACACAACAAATAATGATTTTGATGCTCCAACAATTAGTGGAAGTGGTCATACAGGAACCCCAACGGTAACTGGTACTGGCACAACTTCTCAATCAATAACTTTAGCTAGAACTGGTTCAGCAAGTGTCGTACTCACAGCGGTAATTAACGTTGTATCAGGATTTAGTTTCAAATTCAACGGAGAATAAGATGAAACTTGCAGTTGTCGATTTAATCGACGTAAACGCAGAGTACCGAAACAGAGAACTGAATGAAATACGTAGAATATGTGAAGATCTTGAAATAGAATTTCAAGAGTTTCCAGTAAATGTTTTACCAGTTGGAGATTGGTTTGACTCAGATACAATATGTATTGTAAGAGGGTCAGTAAAAAACAGAAAAAGCTGGTTAGATAAAATAACAGAAATGGAATACAGAGGGTGTACAATGATAAATACTAGGAGTTGTATCGAAGTCTGTAATGACAAATATAGAACTTATCTAGCATTAAATCAAGTAGGGCTACACCAACCAAATACAGTACTTGTTCCTTCAGAGTATGATGGACTTATAGACCATGTAATTCAACAAGCAGGCCTACAATATCCTATAGTACTAAAAGTACTTGAAGGGTCTTATGGAGTAGGAGTAGCACTAATGGAATCTCCTTTAGGATTAAAAGGAGTTATTCAAACTATGAATACTCGAGTAGATTGGGACGGAGCAATACTACAAGAATACATACCTCACAGCGGAGATATAAGAGCTCACGTAGTAGACGGAGAAATATACGGCTCTATGTTTAGAACGCCGCCTCCAGGCGACTTTAGAACTAATATCTCTAGAGGAGGCCAAGGTATTATTTGTGAATTAACAGAATTAGAAATAGAACATTGCAAACTAGCAGCTTCAGCTGTTGGAGCAAGATGGGCGGG
>Ga0163111_10000690_pt1 | contig 20211 bp, 25 predicted proteins | sample CRUFie1St18metaG_FD_109645 | JGI IMG/M metagenome (GOLD analysis project Ga0163111, IMG submission 109645) | Marine microbial communities from the Costa Rica Dome - CRUD Field 142mm St18 metaG | ecosystem: Environmental > Aquatic > Marine > Oceanic > Photic zone | place: Costa Rica: the Eastern... | reverse complement strand
TTACTGAGATGAAATGGTCTTGGGAACATGCTAAAGAGATGGGATTACAGTTTGAGGAAATAAAAGACAAAGACGGTAATGTAATAGATTACGAAGGTCATTTCTTATATGCTGATAGAGGTTCATTAAATACTATTGAAGATGTAGCAGTTTATATTGCTGATCTTATGGACGAACAAGCTAAAGGTAATTTACCTTTTGATATGTGTTTCTTCTGGGATAGTATTGGTTCTGTACCTTGTGACTTATCCGTTAAGTCTAATAAGAATAATAATGAGTGGAACGCGGGTGCGATGTCAACTCAATTCGGTAATAATCTTAATCAAAAGATATTATTATCTAGAAAAGAAAACTCTCCTTATACTAATACGCTAGTAGCTATTAATAAAGTATGGACGATGAAACCTGAATCACCTATGGGTATGCCTAAACTTCAAAATAAAGGAGGTATGTCGATGTGGTATGATGCAACATTAGTAGTTACATTTGGTAATATTACTAATCCAGGTACATCTAAAATAAAAGCTATTAAAGACGGATTACAAGTAGAGTTTGCAAAACGTACTAACGTACAAATTGAAAAAAATCATATCGGGGGCGTACAATCTAGGGGTAGAATAGTCATGACACAACATGGGTTTTTAGCAGATGATAAAAGAGCAATAGATAAGTATAAAGATGCTCATAAAGATCACTGGTTAAAATTAGTTGGTAGTCTTGATTTCGATCTAGTAGAGGAAGGTGATCTTGCAGAAGATCCTATCGCTCCGAACTTACTAGATTAATGTCTAAAAGAATCAACTATTTACATGTTGAGATATCTACTCTGTGTAACGCGGCTTGTCCATGTTGCCCAAGGTTTAATGCTAACTCTCCTCTATTAGGAGAAGGATTAAAGACGGGTTATGTCTCTATTGCAAAGTTCAAAGAATGGTTTACTCCGGAAATATTATCTAGAGTAAACTATATGAACTTTTGTGGTAATCACGGTGATCCAGGAACCAATCCTGATTTTCCTAAAATAGTTGAATACATTAGTCAGTTTAATCTAAAGAAGTTCCAGTTTCATTCTAATGGTGGAATGAGAACTCCTAAACATTGGAAGGCAGTAGCAGCAGCTTGCAACAAAGCTTCTTTCCCTATACATCCTATTTTTAGCGTAGATGGATTAGAAGATACTAACCATTTATATAGAAGGAATGTAAAATGGAAAAATCTAATGAAAAACATGCAAGCGTTTATAGATGAATTTGATAGACCTGATTTTGTAATCTGGGATTATTTAGTATTTAAACATAATCAACATCAGATTGAAGAAGCAGAAGCATTAGCAAAGGAAATGGGTATAGGTACAATACAGTTTAAACACCCGCTTAATTTAGATGACGGTGAAAATATTACACCTATTCCATCTTTAGCTAATGATGGCTCTATATTATACTGGATAGATCCTTCAGACTTAGAAAGATTTAAACCTACTTATTTATCTAAAGATGCTAAGGTAAAGTATACAGATAATGGAGACAAGCTTGTTAGTAGTTATCATGAGTGGCCAGATGATAAACCAATTAGGAAAGAATATATTGAGAAAAAAAGGGAATGGGAGAAAATTAAAATAGTACCTAGATGTAAACCTAATGATTTATATGTAGAAACTGACGGAACAGTTCATCAATGTTGTTTTGTTGCTAATGGTTTTTATTTAATTAGAGAAGCATTTTATAACGGTAAGTGGGTTGAAGTAAGATATAGACAATATCTTTCTGCTAGAAAAAGATTAGGAGAAAAGAATTTAAATCTCAATAGTACAACTATATTAAAAATAGAAGAAAGTAAAGTTCTTAAAAAGTTAAATACCTTTACCTGGGATAAAACAGTAGCAGAAGGAAAATCATTAGTATGCACTGATATTTGTGGAGCTAAACAAGGATTAGATGAAATTTACGAAACTCAAGTTAATAGAGTGCAAGGCTATGAAGGAAAAAAAATATGACAAAGTATAATAATATATTAAAAAATTTAAAGGAGACCCCACCCCGAGAGCTGAACGATCATATCTTGATCATAGATGCTATGAATATGTTAATTCGTAGTTTTTCGTTGCTCAAAGCGATGAATCCCACCGGCACCCATATAGGAGGCTTGGTGGGCTTTCTTCGTTCTCTTGGTTACGTAACTCGTATATTCGATCCTACTCGAGTTGTAGTTATATGGGATGGTAAAGGAGGATCAGGTAATAGACAAAATATTAATCCAAATTATAAAGCTCAAAGAGCTACTTCTAGAATTACCCATTGGGGTTTATATGATAGTAGAGAAGAAGAACAAGAAGCTTTGATTGGTCAATTATTTAGAACTAAAGATTACTTAGAATGTTTACCTTTACAACAAATCGTCATGGAGAAGCTGGAAGCAGACGATATAATAGCTTATTTAGCAAAAAGAGCTTCGAACGCAGGAAAGAAAGTTACTATAGTCTCATCAGACAAAGATTTCTTTCAACTCATAGACAATAATATAGAAGTCTACGCTCCAGTAAAAAAGAAAACTTTTACTATGGAGAATATTAAAGATGAAATAGGAGTATTACCTCAGAATTATAATATTGTAAAAGCATTATTAGGAGATAATTCTGATAACTTACAAGGAGTTAAAGGATTAGGTATTAAAACTATATTATCTGAATGGAAAAGTTTTACTTATGATGCTAATGGATCATTACAGGATGTATGGGATCATTGTGAAACGCAAATGGAACAAGACAAACCTAAAAAAATATTTGCAAAGATTTTACACAATTGGGATAAAGTTCAAACTAACTTTAAGATAATGGACTTAAATGAAACTCAACTAGATGAAAAAGAAATTAAAGTAGTTGAAGATATATTCAAAAGTGAAATACCAGACTTGCAAACAGGAGTATTTTTATCGTTATTAGATCAAGATAAAATTGAGGGAGTAACTAAAAATACTGAGGGTTGGTTAGAAAATTTTAGAGGATTAACAACAGTATCATGATAGAACACTTAAAAAAATATTTAGGTTGGTATATTATTATACCATCAATATATTTAGCACTAGTAGGAGAGAAGGAAATGTGGATTGTTATTTTAATAGCACTATTTAAAATGCCTCCTTTTGATCTAGTTGGTAGATATGAAAATTGGTTAGCAAAAAAAATGCAACCAAAAGCAGAGAAAATGAAAGCTTGGAGAGACAAGCAAAATAGACCAATAAAAATAATGCTTGCTATAGGAGTTATAATACTATTGATATTATGGTTCTTATATGCACCAGAATGTGAATTATGTTAAAAGGAGTTATAGCAGGTAATTTTGATGTAATGCATCCAGGTTACATAAAGATGTTTAAAGAGATGAAAAATCATTGTGATTGTTTGGTTGTATTATTACATACTGACCCTTCAATTGAAAGACCTCATAAACTTAAACCTATACTACATCACGAAGATAGAAAAGAAATGTTATTATCAATAAAATATATTGATGATGTTATAAGGTACACTTACGAGGAACAGCTTTATGATCTACTTAAAGTAGGAGAATTTAATTTAAGGTTTTTAGGAGATGATTATATAAATAAACCTTTTACTGGAGATGATATAAAAATACCTATTCACTATCTTAATAGAGATCATGGATGGAGTACAACCAAGTTTAAACAAAAAATAGCAGAAAGTTATGAAGAAAGCAATAATCGTTAGTGGGTACTTTAACCCAATACATAAAGGACATCTAGACTTATTTGAAAAAGCAAAAGAAGTAGGAGACGCTCTTATCGTAATAGTTAATAATGATAAACAAAGAGAAATGAAAGGTTCTAAATTCTTTCAAGATGAAGAAGAAAGAGTTCGAATTATTAGAGCTTTAAGTGTGGTTGATATGGCATGGATTTCTATAGATAAAGATAGCACACAAATTGAAACTATTAAATGTATGTTTAATAAATTTCATGAAACTTATAAATTAGCTTTTGCTAATGGAGGAGATCAAAACAACAATACTATCCCAGAAAGACAAATCTGTGAACAGTACGGTATAGAATTAATTGACGGATTAGGAGATAAAATACAGTCATCTAGTTGGTTATTAGAGAAAAAGTAATTATATTAATAGAACAAAACAGGTTATAGATGACGCTAAAAAGACTTCAAGAATACGGTAAGGGATTTCAATTAAAGGTTTTAGGATCTTTACTTACTGATAAAACCTTTTTATTAAATGTTAGAGATGTTTTACACGATCATTATTTTGATGCAGATGCTCATAAATGGATAGTAAGCGAGATATGTAAATACTTTGATAAATTCCATACTAACATTACTATGGATGTTCTTAAAGTAGAACTTCAGAAAGTAGAAAATGAAGTACTTAAAGTTGCACTTAAAGAGGAGTTAAGAAATTCATACGAAGCTTCTCAAGACGACTTAGAATATGTGCAGGAGGAATTCACTAACTTCTGTAAGAATCAAGAAATGAAAACTGCCATACTTAATTCTGCTGAATTGCTTAAGGAAAGTGATTTTGATGGTATTAGAAATACTATTGAAAAAGCAATGAAAGCTGGTATGGATAAAAATATAGGACATGAGTACAATAAAGACATTGAAACTCGTTATCGTGATGACTACCGTCCTACTATTCCTTCTCCTTGGCCTATTCTCAATGATGGTCTCCAAGGTGGATTTGGACCTGGGGACTTGGGTATTGTTTTTGGTTCTCCAGGAGGTGGTAAATCTTGGACTATGGTTGCTATTGCTGCTCATGCTGTGCAACTGGGTCATAAAGTCAATTTTTATACTTTGGAACTCGGAGAAGACTATGTCGGTAAGAGGTTCGATTGTTACTTTACTGGCTTTAATATTGACGAAATTAGCAAACACCGTAAAGAGGTACAAACACATGTTGATAACCTCAAAGGTAGATTGATAGTAAAAGAATATCCCCCTAAGGGAGCGACGGTGAATACTATTAAATCCCATATCCAAAAATGTATTGATATGGATCATAAACCTGATATAATAATTATCGATTATGTTGATTACTTAAAAGCTCCTTCAAGAGGAAGGAACTCAGAACGTAAAGATGAAATTGATGATGTGTTTATAGCTACTAAAGGATTAGCTAAAGAACTTAAGATACCTATCTTAACTCCTTCTCAAGTAAATAGAATGGGAGCTAGAGATAATATTATCGAAGGTGATAAAGCTGCAGGTAGTTATGATAAAATGATGGTAGCAGATATTTGTTTATCTCTATCAAGACAAAAGGAAGATAAAGTACTAGGTACAGGAAGAGTACACGTAATGAAAAATAGATATGGACAAGACGGTATGACATATAATGTAAAAATGGATACTAATAATGGGCATATTGAATTCGAAGGCAAAGCAATGACGCATGAAGAAGTGGAAGGTTCTCCTGCTGGACCTAGATTTACTTTAGATAGAGAAACAATGGAAAAATTATTTTAAAAATAATGGTAGAAAGTTGGCAGATTACTGAATATATATTATATTTATTAAGGTCTGCTGGTTACTCTGCCAAGCAGACATTTTTGTCTGTAACACCTAATAATATATAAAGATATATGAGTTTATTGAAAGAAAGAGTTGTGTATAAGCCCTTCGAATACCCTAAAGCATACGATTACTGGTTAAAGCAACAACAAGCACACTGGCTTCATACTGAAGTACCTATGGCACAAGATGTCACCGACTGGAAATCTAATATGAAAGATCATGAAAAGAACGTAGTAGGACAAATCTTAAAAGGTTTTGCCCAAACAGAAACTATCGTTAATGATTATTGGTCTACATTAGTAACTAAATGGTTTAGAAAACCTGAAATCATAATGATGGGAACAACTTTAGGATCCTCAGAGACTATTCATGCTGAGGCTTACTCATTACTTAATGAACAATTAGGTTTAGATAATTTTGCAGAATTTTTAGAAGATGAAACAACTGCTGCTAAAATTGAAGCATTAATGGCAGTTAGAGATAATGATGACGGAACAGCTAATTGGCATGAAAGAGCTAAGTCTCTTGCGATTTTTTCCGCGTTTACGGAAGGTGTGAACTTATTTAGTTCATTTGCAGTTTTATTATCATATAAAATGAGAAACTTACTAAAGGGAGTTGGACAGATAGTAGAATGGTCAGTAAGAGATGAAAGCTTACACTCAGAAGCTGGATGTTGGTTATTTAGAACTCTTATGAAAGAGAATCCTAAATTTAAAACAAAAAAATTAGTAAAAGAAATAGAAGACGCAGCTCATTTAGCTTTACAATTAGAATTTGATTTTATTGATAAAGTATTTGAAATGGGTGATTTAGAAAACCTTGGTAAAGAAGAATTAAAGAATTTTATTAGACATAGAGTTAATACTAAAATGGCTGATTTAGGATTAGATCCAATCATACCTTCATCTGAAATAGATAAAGGAGCATTAAAAACTATGAAATGGTTTGATGCAGTTATTGCAGGAAAACAACATACTGATTTCTTCGCTAACAGAGTTACAAATTATAGTAAAGGACATTTAGATTGGTCTAACGCATTTTAATATTAGAATATGAGCATAATAATGGATACTTCCGAATGGGAGTCAGGTAAAGATTATCCAGAGTGGATGAATGAGGTTTCGTTAGCTACTATTTCAAAAGGATATTTACTTCCCGACGAAACCCCAAGAAAAGCATACAAGAGAGTAGCAGATACTATAGCAAGAAGATTAGATCGTCCTGATCTAGCAAGTAAGTTTTTCCGTTATATGTGGAAAGGCTGGTTGAACTTAGCTTCACCAGTACTTTCAAATACAGGTACTGATAGAGGTTTACCTATAAGTTGTTTTGGTATCGATACACCAGATTCAATTAGAGGAATTGGTTTAACTAATGCAGAACTTATGAGATTAACTTCTCTAGGTGGTGGAGTAGGTATAGGATTATCTAAAGTAAGAGGAAGAGGAGTAAAGATAGGTGATGGAACAATGGGTCAATCTGAAGGAGTAGTACCTTGGGCTAAAATATATGATTCAACTATTATAGCTACTAATCAAGGAGCAGTAAGAAGAGGTGCAGCTTCAGTAAATTTAGATATAAACCATCCAGATATTGCTGAATATTTAGAAATAAGAAGACCAAAAGGAGATCCTAATAGACAGTGTCTAAACCTACATCAATGTGTTGTAGTGGATGATAACTTTATGCAAAAGCTAGAGCATAGAGACGCTGAGGCAATGTCTCTCTGGGTTAAAATACTTAAATCTAGAGTCGAGACAGGAGAACCTTATATTATGTTTGGCGATAATGTTAATAATAATAATCCACCTGCATATAAGAAAAATAATTTGGATGTTAGTATGACTAATATCTGTTCTGAAATTACTTTACATACAGATGAAGAACATTCTTTTATTTGTTGTTTATCATCTGTTAATCTTACTAAGTATCATGAATGGAAGAATTCTGATTTAATAGAAACAGCAATTTATTTCCTTGATGGAGTATTAGAAGAATTTTTAGCTAAGACTTCCGGAAGAGAATCTTTAGTTAGACCACATAGAAGTGCTAAAAAAGGTAGAGCAATTGGTTTAGGAGTTCTAGGTTGGCATACTTTTCTACAAAATGAAAAGATTCCTTTTGCTTCAATTGCTGCAACATCTTTGACTCATCAAATATTCTCAGATATAAGAGTAAAAGCAGAAAAAGCTTCAAGACAACTAGCTGATGAATACGGAGAACCAGTATGGTGTAGGGGAACAGGTCAAAGAAATACTCATTTATTAGCAATTGCACCAACAATTTCAAATTCTACTATAGCAGGAGGAGTTTCTGCAGGAATAGAACCGGTACCAGCTAATGTTTATACTTTTAATTCAGCAAAAGGAACTTTTATAAGAAAAAATCCTGCATTAGAGCAATATTTAGAGGATAAAGGAGCAAATACTGAAGAAGTATGGGATCAAATTATGAAAGATAGAGGTTCTATTGCAAATTTACCTGAAGATGTTATGCCAGCAGATGATAAACCTATTTTCTTAACATTTGCAGAAATAAATCAACTACAATTAGTAGAACAAGCTGCTGCTAGACAGAAATATATAGATCAAACACAATCATTAAATTTAGCTTTTGATCCTACAGATAGTCCTAAGTTTATAAACGAAGTTCACCAAGCTGCTTGGAGATTAGGCATCAAAACTCTGTATTATTTACGAACAGATTCAGTTATAAATGGTGATTTAGGTAGTAGAACATCACTAGACTGTTTAAGTTGTGATGGGTAGCTATTTATATATATGGCAAAGAGTATAAGAATATACGCACAAACAGTTGGAGGAGATATCGCCTCAATGTCACTATTTCATACAAGTATTAGTGATGCTAACCTTATAGCTAGCGGAATATCACCAGCAACATTAACAGGTTCAGGAGTAACTGCAACAGTTCCTGATTCTGCAGTTAACTTTTTTGCTAAAGTTACCGATTCAGGTTCTTGTAATAATATAACTTCAAGTTTTAATAATACTCTTTTTCAACCTAATAAAAGATATTTCAATATAATCAATTCTAGCTCAATTGGACCTAATACAGTAAGTATTATTTCACCAACTGCAGCAGGACCTTCTACAAGTTCAATAGAACAGACAGTAAATTTCCTAAATAATTCATCTTTAATATGTAGAGCAGATTTTAGTTATCCTGATTTTACAGCTTTTAAAGGATGGTTTAGTAGCGAGGTATCTTCATCAGCTACTTTTATTTCTAGTGATAATCCTTTGACTATTACTAATAGTACATTTACAGGTTCTGATAGTTTCTTTGCACATTTCGAAGGGTTTACAAGAACATATAATTTATCTGCTTCAAAAGCAGCAGTTAATGAAGGAGATGATTTAACGATTACATTAATCACTACTGGAGTAGATGGAGGTACAGCCGTACCATACACAATATCAGGTATTGATCAAAACGATTTATCAGCAGGTGATATTACCGGTTCATTTATAGTAACTAATCAAAGTGGTTCTATAGATTTAACAATAGCAGCAGATGCGACTACTGAAGGAGTAGAAACATTATCTATAGATCTAAATGATCATGTTTGTGATCCTGAAACAGTTACAATAAACGATACAAGTACTACACCAGCAGCTACTTACTCAATATCAGCTACAACACCAGTTAATGAAGGAGATACAGTAATATTTACTTTAACTACTGCAAATGTACCAGATGGAACAGTACTACCATTTACAATATCAGGAATAAGTGCTAGTGATATTAATGAAAGCTTAACAGGTAATTTTACAGTTAGTAGTAATACTGCTCAAACTATTATTTCACTAGTAAACGATAATACTACTGAAGGTACCGAAAATATGACATTAGCTTTAGATAATGGAGAAGCATCTCAGATAGTAGCTATTAATGATACTAGTATATTAGTAGGACTATTAACAATAAACAGTGGTAGTTTAAGTATTTCAAATACTACGATTACTGGTTCTTATGTAGGAACCTTAGCTATTAACTATACAGTAACTGTTGCTGATGTAGAATTAGGAACTCCTAGAGCATGGACAGGAGGTCAAGTTAAATGTCAAAGAGGATTCTTACATAGTGCTTTATTCTACGGAATTGATCCTATAGAAAAATCCTTTGCATCAATAGGTACAGTATCTCCAGGTACTTATACTTATACATCAAATGTTACTTGGACAGGATATCAAGGGTTCTGTGATCAACATGGAGAAGTTCCAGGTACAGGTTCTAACTTACAGCAAGATGCTTACTGTGAGATAGTAACGTTAGGTAGTGGTCCTGAATCTTGGACTCACGTAGGTAGTAACATAGGAAGTGGTAGTGATACCCAGCCAATACCTTTAACATTTAATGATATTTCTGCGTAAATTAGTTTGTTTTCTGAGTATTTTTCCTTATATTATAGTATATAATAAGTTGTAATATGGCATCAGCAAGAGCAAGAATTCAGCAATTAAAAGATTGGTTAGAGTGGAGAAAAACAACTACTGGTAAACCTGGCGAAAAGACTAAAAAGAAATTTTCTAAAAACGATCATTATAAAAAAGTAAATAAAAGATATGGCGGTAAAAACAATAATTAAATTTTATGCTGAATGGTGTGGACCATGTAAAGCTTATAATAGTACCTGGGATGAAGTAAAAAAAGATCTTAGAGACCAGTATAAATTTATGGAAGTAGATATAGATAAGGATACTTCTGGAATGGCTGCTCAATATAATGTAAGATCAGTACCTTTTACTCTAGTATTAAATAATAATGATGCTAGTATAGCAGGAAAGGAAGTTGGATTACTTACAGAGAATCAATTAAGAGATTTAATCACTAAATAAATAAACTAATAAGTTATGTTAAGAAGACCAGATTCAATACCCGCTACCGATACAGTAATACAGGATCCAGCAATGGAACCTTTTTTTATTACTAAATCTAGTAGTGGTGGATATACAGTATATGAAAGAGTAATAAAAGGAGAAAATGATACCCCTTATATTAAAACTATCTGTTATCCTGGAAATTTTAGCTATGCGTTAAAAACGGTAGCAGAAGAACTATTAAATTCTAATAAGGAATATACTACAATTAAAGAGTATGTTACTACTTATAAGAATATTACAGAAAAGATTACTCAAAGTAATCTCTAGCGTTTGCCTATACGCTCAATAATACCTGGCGAATATTAAATTAATTAAAAATGGCAAAAAATGTTGTTGTGTCTTTATCGGGAGGGATGGACTCCTCTACTTTATTACTTAGATGTCTTTCTAAGTATGATAACGTAACTGCTTTATCTTTTGATTACGGTCAGAAGCATAGAGTAGAGCTTGAAAGAGCTCAGTTACTGATTGACTATCTAAGAAAAAGAGGTCAAAAAGTTAATTACCAAGTAATTAAATTAGATGGACTAGTTAATCTATTAAATTCTAATCTCGTTCAAGGAGGAGATGATGTGCCTGAAGGGCATTATGAAGAAGATAATATGAAGGCTACTGTAGTACCTAATAGAAATAAAATATTTGCTTCTATAGTACAGGCAGTTGCATTATCAGCAGCTAATGCTAACGGTTTAAAGACTGATATAGCTTTAGGTATTCATGCTGGTGATCATGCTATATACCCTGATTGCAGACAAGAATTTAGAGATGCAGATGATGCTGCATTTAGAGTAGGTAACTGGGATGCTGACAAAGTAGGGTATTTTACTCCTTACTTAGACACAGATAAATTAGGAATCTTAAAAGATGGACAAAAACTCACTAAAAAACTGGAATTGGATTTTAACCAAGTATACGCAAGAACGAACACATCGTACAAACCGTATCCATCAGGAAACTCTGATTACAAAAGTGCGTCGTCTGTTGAAAGAATTGAAGCATTCATTAATTTGGGTGTTGATGATCCCGTTCAATATGAAGACGAAACTGGACCAGTTAATTATCAAGTTGCGAAAGCACATGTCGAAAAACTATTAGCAGAATATGCCTAAAGGTACAGATCAACAAAACGGTAATACTCAATTAAACGATATTAGAAACGAATTTAATACACGAGTTTCTAAGTTAGCTTATATGGGTAAGGCTAAAAAAGTGGCTTGGGACGATAAGAGAAGAAATCGTACTATATAAAAAGCCAGGAGGGGAATTAGCTCAGCTGGCTAGAGCACTTGATTTGCATTCAAGAGGTCATCGGTTCGACTCCGATATTCTCCACTAGGATTATGGAAAATACAGTTCACTTCTTTGGGGATAGTTTTACTCAAGGTCATGCTTTAAAGAAATCTCCTAGCATATGGCCTAGATTAATTGCGAAAGGTTTAGATCTTAAATATAAAAACTATGCTCAAGGAGGAGCAAGTCCTTTATTTATTTTACATCAACTTATAAAAGGATTATCTAGGATTAATGAAGGAGATAAAGTTATAGTTTTAGAGACTATCCCTGATAGAGTTGAATTACATAGTAATAAGTTAAATCAAATAGTTTCAGTTACTAACGGAGCATTAACTGAAGCTTTAGAAGGAGAATTAGATTATAATTATTTTAATAATAAATCTGAAGTTAGAAGTGCATTCGATTTTATTTATGATCATAGATACAAAAAATTAGGTGCATTTGCAAAGTATAATACTGAAATATTAAATGATTTTAAAAAGTATTTTGAAAGCAAAGGTGTAGAATTTATTTTAATTTCTTATTTACTATCTTTTGATAATATTAAGTATGCTGATAATTTTGAAACTAATAAAAGTTTGTCTAAAGGTAAAAATACAGATGCTCATTTTACTTTAAAAGGACATTGGCAATTTGCTAAATATATTTCAGATACCTATTTTGAAGGTAAAGTTAATTTACCTAAACAACCTAAAAAAACAGATTATATAATATGATATATTGGTTTACAGGACAGCCTGGAGCAGGAAAAACTACTCTAGCTGATTTATTAAAAAAAGAAAAACCAGGAGCTTATAGAATAGATGGTGATGATATGAGAGAATTATTCTCTAATAAAGACTACTCTATTAAAGGTAGAGTTGAAAATGTTGGCACAGCTCAACGTATTGCTCATTATTTACATAATCAAGGAAGAGATGTTATAGTCTCATTAGTTTCTCCTTATATAGATCAAAGAGAAGATTTTAAAAAACTTCTTGGAGATGATATTAAAGAAATATATGTTTATACTACTGAAATAAGAGGTAGAGAACATTTTAATGCTATAGGTTATGTTAAACCTAAAGAAAATTTTATCAATATTGATACAACTAACGATTCTCCATCAGAATCTTTTGAAAAAATATTAAATGAAATATAGTATGTTTATAGGAAGATGGCAACCATGGCATGAAGGTCATAGGTGGCTCATCGATCAGAGATTGAATCAAGGTAAAAAAGTTTGGATAGCTATAAGAGATATAGAACCAGATGAAAATCAACCTTGGACTCCACAAGAAGTTTTAATGAACTTATCTAATGAGTTACAAGATCTAATAGAAGAAGGAAAGATATTTATATCTATAGTACCAGATATAGAGTCTATAAATTATGGAAGAGGTGTTGGATATGAAATTATAGAACACGTTCCTCCTACTGATATTAAAGAAATATCAGCTACTAAGATTAGAGAAAAACTCAGAGATGAAGGAAAGTTATAGAAGGACTTTAGTTAAAACTATTATTTGGAGAATAATAGCTACCTCAATTACTATTTTATCTGGCTGGTTTGTTTCCGGAAATTGGAAATTTGGATTAGCTATAGGTGGTATAGATACAGTTCTTAAAACTTTAGGGTATTTTTCTTTTGAACGTTTTTGGCAAAATAAAACAAAATGATACAGTTAGGAATATCAGCATTTTACCATGATTCTGCAGCCTGTCTAGTAATAGATGGTCAAGTTGTAGCAGCAGTAGAAGAAGAAAGATTTACTGGTATAAAACATGATAGCTCTTTTCCTATAAATGCAATTAACTGGTGTTTAAAATATTCAAGAGTTAAACTTTCAAGCGTTGATCAAGTATGTTGGTATGAAAATCCTAAACTCAAAAGACATAGAGTATTAAGTATTTTTAATAATCACTTTTTTCGAACTTTTTTTCATAGAATAAATTACTTATTTAATTACAATAAACAAAATCCAAAAAAAATTCTTAAAAAAGGAGGGTTTAAAGGTGAAATAACTTATACTGATCATCATCAATCTCATGCAGCATTCAGTTACTATACTAGTAAGTATAAAGATGCAGCAATAGTAACTATTGATGGAGTTGGTGAATGGGAAACTACTACTATATCTAGAGTAAACGATAAATCTATTGAAAAGTTGCTTGGTATAGATTTCCCTAATTCTCTTGGTTTACTATACTCTACTATAACAGCATATTTAGGGTTTAAACCGAACGAAGGAGAGTATAAAGTTATGGGTCTCGCACCATATGGAGATTTTACTAAATATACCGAACAATTAGGTAAATTAATACGTCATACTTCAAATAAATTCTATTTATATCAAAGACCTTTTACCTGGGAATATTCCAATAAGGTAATGTTTAATAAACACTTATGTCGCACATTAGGATTACTACCAAGGCTACCAGAGGAACCTATAACACAGGAGCACAGAGATTTAGCCGCATCATTACAGAAAGTATACGAAATAGAGTTTTCAAGATTATTGAGAACTGCAAAAAATTTAACAAAATCCTCAAATCTTTGTTTGGGTGGTGGATGCGCATACAACGGCGTAGCCAACGCTTTAGCATATAAGTATTTTGACTCTGTTCATATACCATTTGCACCGTCTGATGCTGGATCAGCTATTGGTGCTTGTTTACATCATTATAATGGAGATAAGAAAGATAATACTAACCCATATTTAGGTCCAGATTTTAAAGATATAGAAGTATATAAATCAATACAGAAATACGATAAAATAAGATCATATAGATTATCAGATGACTTATTAATAAAAAAAGTAGCTGAAATAATAAGTAAACAAAAGATTGTTGCTTGGTTTCAAGGGAAAATGGAATTTGGAGCAAGAGCATTAGGTAATCGTTCTATATTAGCAGCACCTCAAGATCCAAAAATGAGGGATAAATTAAATTTAGTAGTTAAAAAAAGAGAAGGTTTTAGACCTTTCGCACCATCAGTTATTGAAGAAGAAGCAAGCACGTTTTTTGATATAAAAGAACCAGTACCTTATATGAATATAGTAGTAAAAAGTAAGACTAAGAAAATACCTTCAGCTACTCATATTGATATGTCTGCAAGAGTACAAACAGTAAATGAAAAACAAAATAAAAAATACTATTTATTACTAAAGGAAATAAAAAAGTTAACAGGTTCACCAATCTTACTTAATACTTCTTTTAATCTTAAAGATCAAACTATTACTCTTACACCAGATCAAGCTATAGAAAGATTTTTAAATTCAAGAATAGATTTCCTTGTAATTAATAACTACTTAATTCAGAAAGTATGAAAAAAGAAGTAAAGAAGTTAACTAAAGAGGAAAAGAAAAGAGAAAAAGAATTTGAAGAGAGGCTTAAAGAACTTAGAAAAAGAGACCCTTTCATTTATAAGAATTTTTAGTGCTATTTATAAATAAACAGTATTCATGGCTACTTTAACAGGAAATCAAATAAAAGACACATATTATAAACTAGTGCAAGTTGACAATGGTCAATTAGTACAGAATGGTATTGGTTCCCCACTTACTGGCTCTATTAATTTAAGTGGTAGTTTACATGTTACCGGTAGTCAAACAGTAGGAGGAGATTTGACAGTTACCGGAGATGTAAAAGCTAGAGCATTTATTACAGAATTAACTCAATCTACCGTATTATTTAAGTCTGGTTCTACAGCTTTCGGAGATGATGCAACAGATACACATAGTTTTTCTGGTTCTGTTACAATGCATAATTCATTAGCTTTAGGAAATTACGCTAATGTTTCTGCTTCATTAGATGCTGCAGAAGATGCTATAATAGCCAACTCACAATCAGCTCATACTCATAGAGTAGCTTTAGATACAATTTTAAGTGCTTCAGTAGATGCACATTTAGATGCTAATATTAGTGCTTTATCATCTTCAGTAGATACTCATTTAGATGCAAATATTACTGCATTAAGTTCTTCTGTAGATACTCATTTAGATGCAAATATTACATCATTAAGTGGTTCTTCACATACAAGAAGAGAAGAAATATCTTCTTCTTTTGCTACAACGATAGCAGGATTAGACGCTTCAGGTTTTGCAACAGATGCTGAATTATCAGCAGTTTCTGGTGCTTTTGACACCACCGTAGATACTTTAGCTTCTACAGGAAGTAATACTTTTACTGCTGATCAAACTTATTCATCAAGTTTACATATTTCTGGTGCATTAAATGCTAATGGTAATGTTATAGGTATAAATGAAGATGCAAGAATTATCGCAATACCAAAAAGAGTACAGTTTAGAATTATACCTACCGCTTCAGGACATTTAAGAGGAAATTTATCAGTTACTTATGACGGTACTAATGATCAAACAGTAGCAGCTTTATATGCTAAGGACGTACAAATAGGACAATTAGTAGAAAACGGATTATATGCTGAAAATATTAAAGTAGGTACTACCTCATCTTTATTTCAAATTACTGGTTCTACTGCTATGTCAGGAAGTTTAAAATTAGGTGATTTTGCAGATGTTTCTGCTTCTTTAGATGCAGCAAATGATTCTATTATAGCAAATTCATCATCTGCACATACTCAAAGAACAGCAATATCAGGAGCATTAGCAACTACTATAGCAGGTTTAGATGCTTCAGGATTTGCTACTGATGCAGAATTATCAGCAGTTTCAGGAGCATTTGATACTACAATAGATAATATAGTCGCAGCCAATGTTTCTCATTCAGCTGGAATAGTAGATATACCAGGCAAAAAGATTCAATATTCTAATGTATATTCTACAGAAGGAGATTTACCTTCTGCAACTACCTATCATGGTATGTTTGCTCACGTACATGCTACTGGATTAGGTTATTTTGCTCATGGAGGAAATTGGATAAAATTAGCAAGTTCAGGATCTGAAGCATCTGCTGTAAGAGCGGAATATGTTGCTGCAGATACAGCATTATCTAGTTCAGCTCATACTCAAAGAACTGCATTAAGTGCTAGTTCAGCAGCAGTATTTGAAACTTCAGCAAGTGTAGCATCAGATTATATTAGTATAGAAAGGTTAAAAACAATCATAACGGGTTCATATGCTGAATTCCAAGCTGCAATATCAGCATTGTAAAATTAACATACTATGCCAGAATTCAATGAGAGAGAATATAACATTATCCTCCATAAGGGAGTAGACTATGATGCATTCTGGAACGATCTAAAACAAATAACCGATAAAGACGGTATTCCAAACAGACAAGTTGAAATTGCAAATCCTAGATTAGGTAGTTATAGACAGACTCATTACTGGCTTACAGAGTCTGAAAAAGAAGAACTACTAAAACATACTTCAGTATTAGATATTGAAATACCCCCTGAACAAAGAACAGATATTGTAAAATCTCATGGTGCTTTTTATAGTGGATCTTTTACTAGAGATCCTTCTTTAAGTACAGGTGATAAAAACTGGGGATTATTAAGATGTAATTCTAAAACTAATACTTACGCAGGAAATGAAGTTATAAATGAAACATACGATTATACTTTAGATGGGACTGGAGTAGATATAGTTATTACTGATTCAGGAGTACAAACTGATCACCCAGAATGGGAAGATTTAAATGGTACAACTAGATATACCTCTATAGATTGGGGTTCTATACATACAGGTTTTACTCAAAATGCAAATCATGATAGAGATTATGATGGTCATGGAACTCATGTAGCAGGAATAGCAGCAGGTAAGACTTTTGGATGGGCTAAGAACGCAAAAATATTTTCATTAAAAATCTCAGGTTTAGAAGGATCTGGAGATAGTGGAACCGGAATAGATGATAGTTATGCTTTTGATGCAATTAAACTATGGCATAGACAGAAAGCTATAGATCCAGCTACTGGATATAAAAGGCCAACAGTTGTTAATATGTCATGGGGTTATAATGCTCAATTTAATGGAGGTTCTACAGCATATGCAGTAAGGTTTAGAGGCAGTTATTATGCTTCTTCTGATATACAGGCAAGTTATGGAGGAGAACTAAAACCATTTGGTTTAAATCAATTTACTTCAAGTATAGGTGCATTAGGAACATGGAAACATCCAGTTAGAGTTACATCTATTGATACTGATGTCGAAGAACTTATAGATGAAGGAGTACATGTAGTAATTGCAGCAGGTAATCATAATCATAAAATTGATGTTAGTGGTGGTACAGATTACAATAATGAAGCTTTGATAAGAAATACTACATGGAAATATTATCATAGAGGGTCTTCTCCACATTCACAAAATGCATTTATGGTTGGCAGTATAGATGAAGATCAAATTCAATCAGGTAGTGATTATGTTGATAAAAGATCAAGCTTTTCTAATCATGGACCAGGTGTAAATATAAATGCACCAGGATCTTCTATATTATCATCAGTTAGTAATACATCAGCTTATGCTAGAGGTAGTTATTATCATAACGGTTCATATTGGGAATCTATTTTAAATGGAACTTCTATGGCGGCACCACAAGTTTGTGGGGTAGTAGCTCTTTATGCTCAATCAGCACCAGGTTTAACTCCTGCTAAAATGAAAGATGTAGTTATAGGCAATTGTAGTGAAATAATATACAATCCAACAGAGGAACTTTCTGGTAGTTTTTCACTTCAAGGAGGTCCAGTAAAATTGTTACATAATAAGTATGGTCAAAACTCTCCATTAACTTTCTCAGGTAGTTTTACTAGTACTACTAATTTAAGTTTTTAATGTTATCTATACAAATTCCAACTATCAATTCTCGTAGACATGTTTTTGAACCTCTACTACAAGAGTTAAAAAGACAAGCAGCACCTTTTGGGGATAAAGTAGAAATAATTTATATGACTGATGATAAAGAAATGGCTGTAATGCAAAAAAGGAGGTTATTATATGAAATGACATCAAAACCTTACAGCGTTCAGTGGGATGATGATGATTGGATTCATCCATTAGGAATTTCTTTAATTATGAAAGAACTTGAATATAAACCGGACTCAGTATCTTATAGAATGATACAAGAATTTGATGGTTCCCCTGCTGAAAGTATTCCTGGTAAATTACTAATTTGTGATTTTAGGAAAAAGTATAAAGAAAGTATGAAAAATAGATATGGGTTTGATTTCGTTGAACCAACATGTCCTAAATGTGTTATAAAAACTGATATAGCAAGATGGGCAGCTAAACAAATACCTGATGAAACTAGATATGGAGAAGATGGTATGTTTGGAAAAATTTTATATAAACATAGGAAATTACAAGTTGAAAGGTATATAGATAAACATATATACTGGTATTTAAACTTGAGCGGAGAACCTTTTGGAGCGCATAGATATGGGCTTTCCGATATTGGTTTACCAAAAACTCATATTTAGTTGGATCGTAATTATTTTTTTCGTATATTTATTTAAATATATAGACTATAGTGTCGTAGCACCACTTTAAAAACACCGTATGATAAACAATACAACAGAAAAAGAGTTATTAGATGAATTGTATGACCGTGAGGGTAGATTCATCAACGCCAAGCCTGCTAAAAAGGCAAAACCACAAAAGAAACTTACCGATTATCCAGATGCTAAAAAACATCAATTAGTGTCGTTTATTAAATCTATTATTCGTATATTAGGTTATACATTAATACCTTTTGATTTAATATGGGCAGCTAGTGTACTAGTTGTATCTGAGTTTGTAGGTATAATTGAAGAATTAGTTTAAGTTATGGGAAAATTTCAATCGACAAAAGTCTTTGATGGGTTTAGTACCTGTTTTAGACAATGGAAAGCAGAGACTACTCATTGTAAGTATTTACATGGGTATGGAGTTTCTTTCAAATTATGGTTTGAAGGAGATTTAGACTATCGTAACTGGGTATGGGATTTCGGAGGAATGAAAAGAGCAGTTAATAAGATAGATGGTATGAGTCCTAAAGAATGGTTCGATTATATGTTCGATCATACAGTTGTTATAGCAACAGACGATCCTGCATTAGAGACATTCAGACAAATGGATAAAGAGGGCTTTATTCAATTAAGAGAGGTTGAATATGTTGGAGCTGAAAGATTTGCTCAATTCGTATTTGATAAAGTAAATCCTTTTATTGAAAAAGAAACTGAAGGTAGAGTTTCTATAGCAAAAGTAGAATTTAGAGAACACGATAAAAATAATGCGATCTATGTCCCTAGGTAGAGTTGAAGATTACGAAAAAAATCTTCCTATTGTAGAGATATATACTGCAGTTCAATCAGAGGGGTCTAGAGCCGGTTATCCAACCGTTGTTATTAGAACTACTGGTTGTACTCATAGATGTTATTTTGGAGAAGGAGGATGGTGTGATAGTTGGTATACTTCTATACATCCAGAAAAAGGTAAATTTACTTTCAACGATATTATTGCAATGTATGATAAGAATCCTCATATATCAGAAATGATGTTAACTGGAGGATCTCCTACTATGCATAAAAAGCTT
>Ga0163111_10000686_pt1 | contig 20254 bp, 21 predicted proteins | sample CRUFie1St18metaG_FD_109645 | JGI IMG/M metagenome (GOLD analysis project Ga0163111, IMG submission 109645) | Marine microbial communities from the Costa Rica Dome - CRUD Field 142mm St18 metaG | ecosystem: Environmental > Aquatic > Marine > Oceanic > Photic zone | place: Costa Rica: the Eastern... | reverse complement strand
TACTGTTGGTTCTCTGGTTGTTGGCGCTGCAGTTATTGGTGCTGCAGTTGTTGGTGCTGCAGTAGTAGTTTCTCTTACTGTTGGTTCTCTGGTTGTTGGCGCTGCAGTTATTGGTGCTGCAGTAGTAGTTTCTCTTACTTTTGGTGCTACAGTTGTTGGTGATCTAGTTTTAGGTGCCACAGTACCTATAGGTGCTATAGTTGTTGGTTCTGCAGTTGTTGATGCTGCTGTTGTAGTTGCTGATTTTATTTTACTTTTTCTTATTACTGGTGCTACAGTTGTAGAATCCGTTGAGCATGAACAATCAGATGTTATAAAAGAAAAAGATGAATTTGATTCTTCATCACAACAGGGGTTAATAGACTTGATATAATCAGATATTTCTTGTTGATAAGTTGAACCTAAACGTGAGTTAATTTCCGATATGAATATTATCTCACCATTCTCGTTTTTTTTTTTAAAATTAAGTTTTATATTAATATCTAAAATTAATAGTATAATGTCATTTATATATGTGTTATTTTTTAAGTTACATTTTAATTTATTTATAAAACATTTAATATAATTAAAAATATTTTTACGTTCTGTAATATTTTCATAATATATTTTATATGAATATTTTATATATAGTATTAAAATATTTTTTAATAATTCAATATTATCTAAATAATAAAATATATTTTTAATTTTAGCTAAATCATTATCTAAATCTGAAAAATGGAAAGTAAAATCTGATATATTTGGTATTTTTATAGTGTTTATTACATCTTTTACTTGTTCTTCTACTTTTCCCATTGCATCTTCTACTTGTTCTTTTCCTATTTCCATTGCATCTTCTACTTTTTTGATTGCACCTGTTAATTCATTAAAACTAGAACTAAAATTTTCTTTTTGGCAATTAAATATATTTGGCTTATCATTCATGTAAGAATTAAAATTTTCAATAATAAGATAAATTACAAAAACAATAATAATTAGAATTATTATATCATTTTTATTTTCTTGATTTGAATTACTATTTCTTAAAAAATTTATTATAAAATATGTTATTATTCCAAATGCTACATATTTTAAAACATTATATGTATCCATTATTTTTTCATTCATAATAAATATAATATATAAAAAGAAATTTAAAAAAAATTCTTTTTATAACTAAAAAAATTAATTTATAAAATTTCATTAGGTTTTATTATATAAGATATAAAATTTATTCCAATTAAAGTAATTGTTATAATAGAAGGAATAATTATAAAGTTGTTATGAAAAAAACTTTTAGAATTATTATATTCAAATTTCTTCATTAATATTAAATCATTATAAATAGATAAACCAATAATTGAAAATAATCCAATTTTAAATGAATCATAAATTATTTGTTTTATACCTTTTGAATAGTAAGTTTTAGTTTTTTTTATAAATTCCAAAAGTGTCATAAAAAGAGAAATTGATAAAAATAATATTATTTTTTGAAAAATGAATTCATTATCATCAAAATTAATAATATTAAATATGATTAATCCGACTATATAAATAAATATAAATATTAAATCAATTAAGATATTCATTATATTATTAATACATATTTTTTGTTCCAAAAAAAATAAATTATTTATCACTCTCTTGTTTATTAATATATGTTTTATTATTTTTAAAAACTATAATAACAAGTAAAAGTATTATAATAATTTGTAAAATAAAAAATAAAAAAATGTATGGATATATTTTTTCTTTAATATTACAAATTAACGGATCAATAAGATTAATTGTTATTATTTCTTTATTTTTATCTTTTTTAATTTCAGATGATAAATTTGTTAAAATCTTATCAGTAATTGGACCTATCATATAATTACATTATATAAAAAAATAATATATATTAACTTATTATAAAAAATGGAATTGACTAAAAGCAATGATAAATATAATATTAATTTAAAAAAAACTTCAAATAAAAATAATTTTTTAATTTTTAATAATAATCAAATTATAAATTTAAATTTAAATAATGTATTTTTAAAATTTGGAATAGAAGATTATAATAAAAAAAAAATATTAAATTTATTCATAAATATGGATGACTCTATAGATAATGATAATTATAATACTAAAATAGATTTAATTAATATTGTAAATAAAATAAAAGAATTAAAAAATGATAATTTAAAAAGTAATATATATAATTTATCAAATAAAGAATTCGATAATCCTATAAAAAAAATAGATGAAAAATTTGGAACAAATGTTATTGTTTTAAGAACATATTTAGATTATAATTATAGCATAAAAATGGACGGTATATTAGGTGAATTAGAACAAAATACAAATATATCTAATTATTATGCAAATATAAATATATCAATTAAAACAGTTTGGACAACACATAATAATTATGGATTAATAATTTATACAAATGATATTAATTTATTAAAAAAGTTTGAATAATTATATAATTCTCAGAATTACCTCTGGATTAGCATCTCTTGAAATTTTTCTAACAAAAAGTGCTTTATTTTTATACCATTTTTCAATATCTAATTTAGTAATACTAGAAAATGTTTTAGGATGTGAAATATTATAAATAAACTTTTCTTTATGTTTTTTTATAATTTTAATCATTTTATTTTTTTCTAAAGAATTATCTATTGAATCATATATTTTCCAAAGATTTTGTCTTTCTTTTTTATATTCTTCATATTTTTTATTATTCCATAAAGTAAATGTTATTAATTTCTGTTCAAGTTTAATATTGTAAGAATTTAAAATAGACAGTAAATGTTCATCACCGGCTTCAATATAATTAAATAATTTAATTTTTTCTTTGTTTTCAATTAATATTTTAGTATCATTTCTATTTAAACAAAACCAACCTGAATGTTTAATAAAATTAGTTGAATTTATATTAAATTTATGTAATTTATTTTTGTATGGTTTATACCTTTTTGTGTATGCAAAATTATCTATTTTTTTTTTAATATAAAATGAATTATTATTTTTTAATAATTCTTTATAAATATCTTTTGGAGGTTTAATTGGTATACAAGATTCACTTATAAATACAAATTTAATATTATTTTTATCTTTAATAGCTTCTTTTAATAAATTATAATATGCAATAACAAAATGTCCCCAAGAAGTATTTGATATTTTAGAAATTATATTATTTTTTAAAAAATTATCAGTTACATTTTTTGGATATTTTGGATGACAATAAATATTAAAATATTTATTATTAGATAAAAATTTATTCCATATTTTAGGTTGATTATGATTATCTATAGTTAAGAATAATAATGCAATTTTATTCATTATAATAATATATTTTATAATAAATTAAAAATTATAAAATATAAATTAAATTAATCACTTTGTTCACTGAATGATGTCTCAGAAAGATCTAATTCTTCAATATCCGAAGTATTTATGTCATCCGAGCTATCTGTTGTATCTTTCGATTTTTTCGATTTTTTCGATTTTTTAGATTTTTTAGATTTTTTAGTTTTTTTTTCACTATCTGATGATGATAAACTTTCTGATCTTTCAGTATCTTTTTTTGTTATATGTTTATATATTTCATCTATTTGATCTTTTTTATCTTTAATTAATTTAGCTATAACTGATTTTTTGACAGAATCTTTCATTTTTTGTGCTCTATCTAAAGGAGTTAATGTTGGATTTTCTTCTTGAATTTTTTTATAAAGTAAAGCTTTGTATGTTCTAGCAAGAACCATATCATCTAATTTCATTACTTTAGCAATTTCATCAATAGTTTGTTGATGTAATTCATTTTTTTGATTTTTTACTGCACGAGCAAACTCTGAATACTCTGCTGAATAAGATTTAGAATTACTGTAATTATCAAATAAATGGCTACTATCTCCACCTATAGATGAATCAGTAAATGAACTTATTTTTCTATTAAAAATCATTTTATTTGACCCTCCTTGTAAATTATTATTACTTACATTATTTTTAGTATCAGTACTTCCTGAACCACCACATCCATCACGTTTTATTTGTGACATAATATTTGATACAAAAGTTTCAGTTGATAAATTTGTTTTATTATCAATTTTGTCATTAATTTGTGAATTAATATTTTGAACTACGTTTTCATTAGCTCCTCCTTTTTGAGAACCTTTATTTAATTTTTCAAATAAATCTTTAATAAATTGATCACCGTCGTCTTTTTCATCTACATCATGTGTGCGTTTTAATTGATCATTAATTTCATGTTCATCTGTACGAGGATCATAAGAAGAACGGTGAATAGTTGTAATATTATCACAACTAGCTGGAGAAAATTGTTTAATTATATTTTGTAAAACTTGATCAATTTCACTTGAATCTTGTTTTTGTAAAAATATAGGCTTATCTGTAGAATGTTCTTCTGGTATCTCTTTAACAACAGTTCTTGTAATTGTTTCTTGTGAGTCAGAAACAACATAATCTCCATCATTATTTTTAATTGATTTATCAGCTCCATTATCTTCTAATAATTTTGCAATTACATTATTTCCTTTATTAACTGCGACGTGTATTGGCGTATTTCCATTTACATCCTGTTTGTTAAGATCACGTCTAGAACATTTTTTTATTATTTCATTTAATCTACTATTAACAATTGGATTAATATCAGAAAAATATACAAGATAATGTAAAATATTTCTTTTCTTTGGATCTTCAGATTTAATATTAATAGGAATATTTTCATTCAATAAAAAAACAGCAGCTGGTAAATTACCAGATGTAAATGCTTTTAAAACAAGATCATTTGAATCATTATTTCCAAATAAATTTGATAAAAACCCTCCTTCTGAATGATAATTATAAGATTCTGTTCCAATGCTTTCTATACTATTATTTTTCTCATTTTTTGTATTAGATAATTTTATGTATGACATCAAATATATAATAAACTAATATATTATTTTTTATATTTTAATTTTATATTTTTTTTATAAATAATATTATATAACAATATTATATAATGACAGAATCTGATAATAGCAAAGTATTAATTTATGGATTATTCTTTTTAATTACAGTTTGGATATTAACATCAAATAGTGGTTGTGACGGCTTTAATGTTGTAAATAATAATGGGAGTTTAGTAGTTGATAATAATGATAACCAAGAAACTTTAGAAGATAATTCTAATGAATCTATAGACACACAATCCAATGAATCAATGGAAACTCAATCCAACGAATCCAACGAAACTCAATCAAACGAATCCAACGAATCTACAATTTCTGGTATTGATGCAAGTGAAAGTTCAAATGATGGTGTAACAATGGACGACTACAATATAAATGAAAAAGTATATGGTAGAAATCATAGAGAAGGTGATAAATATAAACATGTTTCCTATAATGAAGGTAAAAGAGGTAGTTTATCTCCTGAAGTAGATAAATATTTTTCTAAAAATTCAAGTCAAGTAGCTAATGATTTTACTGGTGTAGGTGATAATGATGGTTTAGCACAATATGTATCATCTAATAAAAAACAAAAAGATGATATTTTTAATGCAAAAGAGTTATTACCCAGAGAAGAAAATAAAGAATGGTTTGAAACACATGACAATGTAAAAGTTAAAAATAGACATTTAATAAATGTTTACAGACCAATTGGTGTAAATACTGTTGCTAGTTCTTTAAGAAATGGATCCCGTGATATCAGAGGTGATGAAACCAACCCAAGATTTGTTGTAAGTCCATGGAATCAAAGTTCAATAGACCCTGATACCAATAATCGTGGTTTATGTAAAGAATAAAAAAATTTGATATATTTTTATTTTATATAAATATTTTATAAAATTTTTATATAAATATTAAACTTAAATAAAACAAATAATGGAAGACAATTTAATTGATAATAATTTAATAGTACAAATATTAAATACTTATATAAATTATTACAATAAAAAAAATAATAAATCAAATAATTTATTTGAAGGAATTAACTATAAAGACGATAAATCTACAAATAATCAACTAGAACAATTATCCGTTATTATAAGTGAATATAAAGATTGTAAAGAACATTTACCTGAAAGAATAAAAAAAATAGAAAATATTACAAATTTTGATAAATATGATAAACTATATTCTCTGGAAATAAATTCAAAAATAATTTATTATTGTCAAAATTTATATATTATATTAGAGGATATATCTAAAAATAATTTTCAAAATTGGGAAATAAAAACAATTAAATAAATAAATATTATAATAAAAATAATTAATATAAAGATATATTATAATAATAATAGTAATATGAGTGAATTAGATAAATTAAATAGTATTAATAACGAAGTTATAAATTCATTTAATGATAATATAACAAATGATTTAAATGAAAATTCTGAAAGAGATAATTACAGTAATGTATCAAATAATAAAAAAATACAAAATAAGTTTTTAGAAAATGTTATTAAATATTTACAAACCGATGATATTATAAGAAAAAAAACTAGTGAATATAAAGATAATATAAAAATATTAAAAGAAAGTAAAGAAGATTTAGAAGATTATGTAATCAGATATTTAGAAAAAGAAGATGAAGATTATATTGATATCAAAGGTAAAGGTAAATTAATAAAGAAAAAAACTGTTACCAAAGGTGCAATTAAAATCGAAAATGTAAAAGAAAGTATTTATGAAGAATTAACACAAAAAAAATTAGTCGAAGAAGATGAAGAAATGATTTCTTTAATTGATAATATTTTAGAAAAAATAGACAAAAAACGCCCAGTCAAAGAAAAAACAGTCTTAAAAAGGACTTTTATTAAAAAATAATATTTAAATAAAGATTTATTTTATTTTAAGTATTACTAATGAAAAAATGTTTAATTAACTGGTTAAATGAAGATAGTTATTTTTCAAATGAAAATATAAATAGAGAATTACTTTTTTCTGATTATTATTTAAAATATTTTAATTTAGATTATTCTGAAAAAAGTTTAATTTACAAAAAAAATGATATTGATATTAATTCATGTTTTTGTAAAAAAATAAAAAATATTCAAAATGGTTCAAATACTAGAACAAGTGATAAATTTTTAGATATGGAGATATCTATTCCAGAATTTATAAATAGGCATAACTGTATTTTTTTATATAAAGAACTTGCAAATTATTTAAGTTATATTGATAATGAAATTCCAATTTTAAATTGTAGTAATAAAAATTTTAGTTATTCCAAAAAAAAAATCAACAATATACCTAATAAAACAAGTTTTTATAAATTTTTATATGAAAATTCCTACACTTAAATATTATTATAATTGTTATTAAATTATAATGATATCACCGGAAGATAGTTTTGATGATTTAAATACACTGGAACTGAAGAAAAAATATGAAGAAGAGATTAATAAGGTTTATGAAAATTTGTGTAAATTAAATAAAATAGAATATGATTATGATATACATTTAGACAAAATATATAATGATATTTTAGTAAATTTTTCCGATTCAAGTGATTGTAATATTTTATTTAATTTTAAAAATATTTCTTCTAAATCTCATTTTTATAAAATTATGTATAATACTCCTTATTATAAACAATTACAAATCTCAATTAAAAATTTTAACAAACGTTATAAAGAATTATTGAATAAAATTAAAAAGTTGTAGGAATAAATAATTCTACATAAGGGTTAATTGGGTATTTAAATACTGGATTAAATATAGTTAATGAACTTGGTTTATTAATAGTATATATAGATGGAGTGTACCAATATCTAAAAATTGGAGATCTTTTTTTATATTTCATAAATAATGCATAATCAGAATCAGAATCATCAGATGAAGATGAAGAAGAGTCGTCATATCGTTTTCTATCTTCTTTATCACCACCATATTGAGTAGTTTCAACAGATTTAATTTGATTTAAAAATTTTTTTTTTTGAGAAGCATTTAATGATACATCTACTTTCTCAATTAATATATTTGCATTATTACTAGAATCCATTTTTTCTTTTACACTGTAATGGTAAAGTTGATTACTTGATTCATTTTTGATTGTAAACATTAAATGAGGAACATTGTTTACAATATTTTTTGATAATTTTTCCCATATTTTTTTAGCTGCATTGTTCGCATTTGATTCGGAAACAGTTGAATTAAATGTTCCAGTAATATTTGGATTAATTAATTTATATTTTCCCATATTTATATTATTATTATATATATTTTTTATTATATATTTTTAAAAAATTGATTATAAATTATTTAAAAAATAAATTCTATTAATAACTATAAAAATGAGTAGAATAATCGATATTAAAACTGAAAATATTGCTGAATTAGCTAATCTATTTGAAATATTTAAAGATGTTTTAAATGATACGGTTATTCAGATTAAAAGACCAGAAAAAAATAAAGATAATAAAAAATTAGAAGATAGTAGTAATGATGATAATGAATCAAGTAATTTAAAAACAGATATAAAAAAAACAGAAGATGATGAAGGAGGTATACGTATTTTTAATATAGATGATCATCAAACATTATTAATATTTGTAAAATTATTTTCATCAGAATTTTTAAAATTTGATTGTAAATACTCAAATTATGATATTGGTGTTGAATTAAATCCTATTTATAAAGCATTTAAAACAATGGATAAAGAAGGTATTTTATCATTATATGTTGATGAAGATGATAAACAACAATTAAATCTAGATGTATCTACTTCTGAAACTAAATGTATAACTAATTATCAAATTAAATTATTAGATTTGAATGCAAAAAAATGGGAACTACCTCCTTCTAAATTTACATTAATTGTAACAATGGATTGTAATGAATTTCATAAGATTTGTAGAAACATGCAAAGTGTTAATTGTGAATTTATTGAAATTACTTGTACAGAAAAAAAAATAATTTTCTCATGTGTTGGTGATTCGTCTAGAATTAGTAGATGTTATGAAAATGGCGGTGGAGCAATGGGTGTTAAAATTAAATGTTTGAAAAATAAAAAATTAATAATTGTTAAAAATGTATACGAGTTGAAATACTTAACAATGTTTAATAAATGTAATAATATTTGTTCAGAAATACAAATATTTTTAAAAGACGAATACCCAATGTTTATAAAATACAGTATTGCAAGTATGGGACAAATGATTGTTGGTTTATCACCAATTACTGAAAAAAATTTAAATAGAAATTCTAATTATAATCCTAATAATGATATTCATTATGAGAGAACTGAAATTAAAATGAAAGATTAAAAATAAATAAAAAAAATTAATCTGAAAATTCAGGAATAATTTTATTAAATCTTATACTTACTCGATTATTAATATATTTACGAGTATAGTCTTCTTTTTTTATAATATTATCAAAAATATTTAATAAATTAATTGGTAATTTATCTATAATATTATCTTTATATAAATTACTTATCCACAATTTTATATATATACTTTTATTTTTAATTGAATATGAAATTCCATTAATACAAGTTGAATTTTGAATAAATGTTTCATTCATAATTAATGTACATAATGTAATCATAATTTCAGATCCTATTTCATTTCTATTAATTTTTGTATAGTAATCTATTTTAATAGAACATATCCCTCCTTCTCTATTATTTATATCTTCCCATATAGGAGTTATAAAATCTCTCATAATGAAATATTGATTATTAATTTTATCTAACAAGTGAAAATTATTAAAATATCTCCAAAATTTTCCTATAGTATCAATTGTATAAATATTATCATATGAATCTAATGTCCAATCATTAGTACTATTTTCATGAACCCATACATTCCATTTATTATTTAATTCTTTATTATTTCCTATTTCTTCAGAATTAGAATTTTCATCATACATTTCTTTATTAGAATTTTTTATATTAGGTTTATTTTTATTAAATTTTTTATTTTTTTTCTTTATACAATTCCATTCGTTATGTGGAGATTTATATATTGACTTTATTGGTGGATTTGCATTCTTATTATTTATATCTTCTTGGTCATTATTATCTATATCATTTAAAGCTGAAAATAAATTAGTATCCATCAAAATAATTAATATGAATTATAATTTTAATCTTTAAACAATATTTAGTTTATTTATCAATTTTTTTTTAACATTTTTTTATTTAATTATATACTAAATAAAATATTGATACTATTGAATATATTTGAATTTTTACATTTGGTGAATTACATAAATTTAATTCAATTTTGTGCAATTCTTTTACCAAAAATTTACTTTTTTCAAATGATATTTTATTATTAATTATATTTTTATAAATGTAATGTGTCAATTCTATAATAATATTTGATAATGAAAATCCATATTTATCAATATATTTTGAAAATAAACTTATATTATGATATAATTTAGATCCTTTTAATATTTTTATTATGTGATTAATATTTTCACTATTTGGATATCCCATTGAATAAGTAATAAATTTTTTATTTATATTATTATTTATCATATACAAAGATTGAAATATATTTAATAATTTTCTCATATCTCCTTTTGACATTTTATAAAGCAAATCAATACTTTTGTTAGTAATAGTTATATTATTCATTTCAGCAATATTTTGTAATTTCAAAGAAATATTTTCTTTACTTATTGATGGAAATTTAAATATAGTACATCTAGATTGTAAAGCATCTATAATTTTGGATTTATAATTACATATTAAACAGAATCTTGCATTATTTGTATATACTTCAATTACTCTTCTTAACATTGCCTGTGCTTCAGTTGTCATAGCATCTGCTTCATCTAAAATTACTAATTTAAAAGTATAATTTTTATTATCAAAAAAATTAGAAGTGGTTATTACAAAATCTTTTATTTTTGATCTTACTATTTCTATTCCTCTTTCTTCAGATGCATTTATTTCTAAAACCATTAAATTATATTCATTTTCATAAAATTGTTTTGCAAATGCTTTAATAGTTGATGTTTTTCCTGTTCCAGATGGACCATAAAATAATAAATGAGGAAATGTTTTATATTCTAAATATTTAATAAATGTATTTTTTATATGTGAATGATTTAGAATATCATTTATACACTGTGGTCTATATTTTTCAACCCAAGGTAATTTATTCATATATTATAATTTATTATTAAATCTTAAAGTATAAAAAAATATTGTATAAATAAATCAATTTTTTTATATAAAAATTGATAAATTTATTTTTTATTTAAAAAGTTATTATAATATAATATATAATGGTTGATGCAAATGATGTTCCTGGTGTATATAATGAAATCAAAAGAATTGAATGGGATATTTTAGGAAGTGATGAAATAAATAATATGTCAGTAATAAAAAATCCAAATGGGATAGATGTTCCAGATTTGTATGAAAACTTGGAAGCTAAAAAAGGTGGTTTAATTGATCCTAGATTAGGTACTACAGATAATAATAATTACTGTGCTACCTGTCAATTAAATACTGAATATTGTCCTGGTCATTTTGGGCATATTAAATTAGTTGATTATATATTTCATATGGGATATTTAGATCATATTAAAAAAATTTTAGATGTTATTTGCTTGAATTGTTCTAAATTATTAATTGATATTAATGAACCTGCTGTTAAAAATATTTTAAAATATAATAAAGGAAAAGAAAGACTTAATAAAATAAGAACTTTAATAAAAAATGTTCAATTTTGTAGAAAAGGAAAACATGGATGTGGTGCTCCTGTATCAAAAATTAAAAAGATTATACAAAAAAGTAATGCATCTGTTAAAATTATTTCAGAAGTATTCATTGATTCAAAAGAAAGTTTAAATAATAAAAAAAAAATACAAGTTGTATTAAGTCCTGAAATTGTTTATAGTATTTTAAGAAATATTAGTAATCAAGACTGTGAAGCAATAGGATTATATCCACAATCTTCAAGACCAGAAATGATGATTCATAAAATATTTCCTGTACCACCTGTTCAAGTAAGACCGTCTGTTAAGGGTGACTTTATGGGAGGTACAACTATGGAAGATGATTTAACTCATAAACTTGCAGATATATTAAAAGCTAATTTAAGAATCTATAAACAAAAAAATAGTAATAATGATATTAATTTAAAATATAATAAAGATCATCTTCAACTGTTGCAATATCATGTTGCAACATATTATGATCCAGATTCTATTAGTCAAAAGTTACTTGATCAGAAAAAAACTTTTAAAGCTCTTGCTCCAAGATTAAAATCTAAAGAAGGACGGATTAGAAATAATTTAATGGGTAAACGTGGGGATTTCTCCGCAAGAACTGTTATTACATCAGATCCAACAATTGGTATTAATGAAGTAGGTGTTCCTTTAAAAGTTGCTACAGTTTTAACATTCCCTGAAATAGTTACAAAAGCTAATAAAGATAAATTACAAGAATTAGTCAGAAGGGGTAGAGATAATTATCCTGGTGCTAATTTTGTATTTCAAATAGGAAATATTTCAAGAGAACAACGAATATTTCCTATAGATTTACGTTATAGAAAAGAAGTAATTGAATTAAATATAGGAGATATTGTTGAAAGACATATTGTAGATGGTGATATTGTTTTATTAAATAGACAGCCTACTTTACATAAACAATCTATGATGGGACACAGAATTAGAGTTATCAATAATGATACATATTTGACCTATAGATTATCTGTTGGTGTAACTACACCTTATAATGCAGATTTTGATGGTGATGAAATGAATATATTTTTACCACAAAGTATTCAAACACAGGTTGAATTAGAAGAAATAGCTGATGTTAGATTACAAATTATTTCCCCATCTTCATCAAAAACAAGTATTGGTGTTGTACAAGATGGATTATTGGGAGTATATAATATGACTGATGACTCGATGAAAATTGATTACAGAAATGCAATGAATATTTTAGCTTGTACGAATCAAAAAACTTTTAAAATATTTAAAAATAAAAAGAAATTTTATTCAGGAAAAGAGATTTATTCTAATATTATACCTGAAAATATTAATATGTATAATGATACAATTACTATTCAAAATGGTTTACTAAAAGAAGGGAAATTAAATAAAAAACAATTAGGAGCTGGTAATAAAAATACAATTGTTCAATTAATTTGGGATGAATATGGATCAAATAAAACTAAAAATTTTTTAAATGATACTCAATGGATTATTAATAACTTTAATTTATGGAATGGATTTTCAGTAGGAATTGAAGATATTTATATTGAAAAAAAAATAAAAAAAGAAATTAAAAGTTATATTGGCACGACAATTAACAATATTGAAATTGAAATTTCAAATAAAGAAAAATATCCAAATATGATAGATGATGATATTTACGAAAGTACTTTATTTTCTAAAATGAATATTGTTAGAGAAAATATTAGTAAATTAGTGTATGATAATCTTCCCAATTCAAATAAATTTAAAATTATGATGGATTCAGGTTCAAAAGGTAAAGCACAAAATATGGGACAAATGATTGGATGTGTTGGATTACAGGCATCAGAAGGAGGATTAATACAAAAAAAATATAACAAAAGAACTTTGGCTTATTTCCATGAAAATGATGATAGAATTTCATCGAGAGGTTTAATTATTAATCCTTATCAAGATGGTTTGGAATACCCAGAATATGTTTATCACTCTATGGCAGGTAGAGAAGGTTTGATAGATTCAACTGTTAAAACTGCAGAAACAGGATATGCACAAAGAAAATTAGTAAAATCATTAGAAGACATAATGGTTAAATATGATGGAACAATTAGATTATCTAACAATAAAATTGTTCAAATTATTTACGGAGATAGTGGTGCAGACTCGACTAAACAATATAATTATAAAGTTAAATTAATTAGTTATAGTAATAGTGATATTAAGGAAAATTTAATATTTTCTAAAAATGAATTAAATTCTGTTAAATACTCTCAAGATAAAAATAATAAATTATACAAATACTTAATTGACATAAGAGATGAAATTAGAGAAATTTTATTACATGCAAGTATGGATTATAGAACTATAATACAAGAATTAATGTTCCCAGTTAACTTTAATAGATTAATTTCTAATAGTTTAAACATTAAAGAAAAAAATAAAAAGGTATTAGATGATCCTGAATATATTTTAGAAAGTATAAATAAAGTAAAAAATAATGTATTACTAATTTGTAAGCATCCGAAAGATAATTCATTGAAAACAAAAGATGAATTGATTAGTAAAAAAATATTAAATATTATTTTATATGATGTATTATCTCCTAAGAAAGTTATATTTAAATACAAATTTAGTAAAAAGGTATTTGACAATTTTATTAATAGTATTTATAATGACTACAATAATAATATTATTGAACCTGGAGAAATGGTAGGTGTTATTAGTGCTCAAGCAATGGGTGAACCTCTAACACAAATGACACTAAATACCTTTCACCATTCAGGTATTGGTACAATGTCTCATACTACAGTAGGTGTACCCAGAATTAAAGAACTATTAAGTGTTTCTAAAAATATAAAAACACCTCAAATGAAAATATATTTAAGTGGAGAAAATAAATTTAACAATGATATTGCTAATAAAATAGCTTCTCATATTAAAGATACTAAAATTAAAGATATTAGAAATAGACTTGATGTATACTATGATAATACTCCAAATAGCAAAGATAGTTTTATGAAAAAAGATAATATTGAATTTTCATTTTATACAAAAAAAGTTAATAAAATCGATGATACAAATTCAATAAATAATTTACCTTGGTTGATTCGAATTGAATTATTAAAAGAAAAAATGATTGAAAAAGAAGTAACTTTATTAGAAATTAAAAGTAAATTTTCTAATTGGTGGGAAGAGAAATCAATAGATAGTAAAAATATGAAGAAAGAACATAAAAGAGTTATTCAAAAAATAATGTCTATTTCAATTCTTAGTAATTCTGATAATGATGAAGTACCAGTTATACATATAAGATTTAATATTAAAGATATTAATTCAGAAACAGATCCATTCAATTCAGAAACTCTTAATTATTTCATTGATGAACTAATAGATAACTTTAGATTAAAAGGAATTAATGATATTGCAGATATTAATTCAGTAGGAACTGATAGAATTACAACTATAGATGATGATGGTGGATTAGTTATTAAAGAAGAAAATATAATATATACATCTGGTGTTAATTTAGAAGATATTAGATATTTATATGGAATTGATCTAGATAGAACTATTGCAAATGATATTAATGAAGTATATAAAATATTTGGTATAGAAATTACAAGGAATGTTTTATTACATGAATTACAAATTGCATATGATAGTCAAGGCCATGGAGTTAACTATCAACATTTATCATTAATTGTTGATCTAATGACTAGCGATGGTTATTTAATGTCTATTGATAGACATGGGTTATACAAAACAGATATTGAACCTCTTGTAAAAGCATCTTTCGAAAAATCAGTTGATCAATTTTTGAATGCTGCTGTTTTCCATGAAACAGATAATATGGAAGGTGTTTCTTCTAGAATAATGGCTGGTCTAGTTATTAAAGGAGGTACTGGTTATCCTACTATTAAATTAGATACAAATATGATAGAAAATATGGAATATGATGATAGTAATGTAAAAGATAATGTTGAAATATTAACTGACGGTATAGCATCAGATATAATATCAAATAAAAAGGGTAAAACCGATTTATTTATTCCAGATTTTTAATTAATAATTTTTAAATAAATTTCTTTATATTATATTAAAAATATTTTTATAATAATTTTAATTTTTCAACTGCTTTTTTATTTATATTTTCATTGGTATCATCTTCAGACAAATCAATATTTTTTTTTATAAAATCTAATGAAAATTCTTCTAAAGGTATTTTAGATATAGCTAAATGGTATAATTCATAAATAATTACCAAATTAGGGATTGTTTTAAATTCTGTGATCCAATTTTTTTTATCCATTTTTAAACATAATTTATAAATTTCTTCAATTTCTTTTTTACTCAATTTAGGTCCTTTAGTTGGTATACTTTTTTTATGATCTTTTTGTAAATAACAATCAATAACTGGTAATCTCCATAAATAATATTCAGGGAAACTACCTCTAGATACAACATCGAAATTTTCTCCAGAACCAATACCAATATCATAATATCCTTCAAAAAAACCACCATTATTACCTTCATCCAATTCGTCATTCCATAAATAATTTAATCTTTTATTATAAAAATATTTTAATAAAAATATTGGATTAAAATATAAACTTCCAAATGGATCTTTTTTATCCAATTTCTCACCTGTTATTGAATCCCACATGTATGGAACTTTGAAACTATTTAAATCATCTATATTTTCTCCACTAATAGGATCTATTTTTAATTCTCTGTAATTTTTGTAAATACTTGTTGTTGTATGATCAAAATCTACTTCATAAGTAATCGACTTTGGATAATTCTTTTCAGATTTAATATCTAAATTATCAAAATCAATAAAATCATCTTCAAAATTATCTGACATTAATTCCATAATTGTATAATACACTAAATAGTACTTTGCCATTAAATAATTTTATATCAATTTTTTATAAAAAAATTGAAAAAAAAACTTTTAAAGAAATAACCACATATATATAGTAACATATTTTTTATGGCTCAGACTAACTCAACAAACGATGAAACTAAAAGGGAATTAATTGAAGTAGATAAGGAAGATTTTGATATTAAACGTTTTGGACTTAAGGCTATTTGGGATAATGAAGAAAGTACTCAACTTAATGCATACCCTAGATACCAATTTACTGGTCCTGTAAGTAAAGATAATAAAGTTATTAGAGATGGTGGTATAGTTACAATCAAAACAGAAGAAATTAAGATTAATAAAGGAGGTATTCCAAACATTGATGGTAAATGGAGAAAGGATGATTCGGATAGAGAATACTTTTGGCTTGCACATGATCCTACACAACCGAATTGTGGAAAATTATTTAAGATGCTAAAAGAAATTGATGATTATCTTGATAAAAAGATTAATAAGGAACAGAATAAAAGTGGAATCCTGTCAAAAATTGTTAAAAAAGGTGGACAAACTACTGAGAAACCTCTGAAAAATTATGAATATGTCCCTTCTGTGAAATTGTATGAAGGACAAAATAATGACGACGATGACGATAAAGTACAATTTGATGCTTACGAAAGAGTTAAAATTAGACTTAATAAAGATTATGAAAAATCTAAAGAAGATCCACTTAATTGTATTAATACATATGTATTCATGGGTGAAAATGAAGAACCGGAAAATGTAAATTCTGTAACAGATGTGAATCAATTTTTCAGATACAAATCTACAGCTAGTTTCGCTCTGATGATCTCTAAATTATGGTTAATGAGAACATCAGGAGGAGACAAGAAAAAATGTGGTTTGACTATTAAATGTATGCAGATTTCTGTATCTGATACTGGTAATGAAATGCAAAAACAAAGTATTCAGGAACAATTCTCTAAATCAATCTTTGCAAATTATTCAAAAAAATCAGTACCCAAAAAAGTAGAATCTAATGATAATGATAAAGTTGATAATTCAAATAATAATGAAGATAAGAATGAATCTAATGATTCTGATAATTCAGATGATTCGGATGATTCGGATGACTCTGATGATTCTGATGACTCTGATGATTCTGATGATTCGGATGATTCGGATGATTCTGATAATGATTCTGATTCTGAAAAAATAGTTACTCAAAAAGAAACAGTAGTTGTAAAGAAGAATAAATCAACAGATAAAAAAACTAAAAAAAGTAAAAAGTCTGAGAAATAAAAAATTATATTTCGTTTAATATATTTATTTTTTTATTATTATAATTTGTATAATGAGTAATCATAATACAAATGTGTTTTTACTAGATAAATTAGACAATTTAAATATATCACCAATTGGAAAAAAAAATATAATTGAAAATAAAAAAAAATATTTTTTAATTTATTTATGGAATAAAATTGAACAAGAAACATCACAAATATTTCTACAAATAAATAATCTAAAAATTACTGATATAAAAGATAATATTATTACTTTAAATTTAAATAATGATCAACTTGATAAATTAGATATATTAGAACAAAAAGTAATTAATGTTTTTGAAAATGAATATAAAGATTTTGTAAATAATAATAATGATATTACTTTTATTAGTCTAGTTAATCAAAAAAATAAACAAAGTTCTATAAAATTAAAAATAAAATATAATGATTATGATACTAAAATTTTTGATCATAATAAAAATGAAATAGATGAAATTAACAATGATGATAATGTAAATATTATTATTGAATTAATTGGAATACAATATCAAGAAGATGATAATATATTATTTGCTGATTTTAGATTGAGACAAATAACTAAAAAATTAATTATTCAAGAGAGAAAAAAACTAGATGAATATTCATTTATTGATTCAGACAATGATGAAAATATTAGTGAAAATAATGATACTAATATTTTAAGTGTAGATATAGAAAGTGATAAGTCAGACAGTTCTAATTCAGAAAGTTCTAATTCAGAAAGTTCTAATTATGATAGTGATATTTCAAATAGCTCTGATACCAGTTTTAATCAAAATAGTATATCATCCGAAGATAGTGATGATATTGTTAAATATGAAGACGATGAAGATGATCAAGATGATGAAGATGATCAAGACGGTGAAGAAAATAATAGTAATGAACAAGATACAGAAACAATGATTAGTAATTTAAATGAAAATTAAATCTAATGTAATAATTTTCTATGATCACCAAAATATATAAATATAATTAACAACAATATTAATGATAATATTACACACCATGTAGTTTCTAGAAATAGATTATAATTTTTTATTTTTGTAAATAATATATATGGGAATTTACTTAATGGAATCATATTATATATATATATTATTTTTTATGTAAATGTCAAAATCATTTCAACATCATCTATTTTTTTATTAACTTTTATATTTTTATTTTTTTTTGAATTAACTTTTTGATTTTTTTTGGATTCTTTTAATTTTATTTTATTTTTTTTATCTTTAATATTTGATACAGTCATTTCTTTATTTATATCATTCAAATGATCTTTTACAAATTCTAAAATTTTTTTCCTAATAGCCCATTTAAAAAAATTTAATTGTCCAATAGTTGTAAGAATTTTTTTACTTTTATCATTTTTATCATAATAATAAAAGAATTTTTTTTTTCTTCGAAATGGATCAAAATATTTTTTTCTAAATGTTCTTAATTGTGAATCATAACTTATTCGAACATCAAATTCAGTTGTTCCATAATCGAAATTTAATTTTTCTCTATTTTTTGAATGTTTTGCTGCAAACCAATCAAGAACTCTTAATGAAATATCTGATTCTGAATTTATAATATCTATCATTAAATCAATATAATATTGGTTACATTTAGTTTTGAAAAATTTATCAGCAATAGTATAATAACATAATTCTTTTGCATTAAAAAAATCTTTTGGTGTTATCTCAACACCCTCTCTATTATCTATACTTTCATTACTATAAACGTCACTATCTGTTTCAGAACTATTGATTGATGACATATAAATAGTATAATATTTATCATATTTAAGTAATTTTTTTTTATTTTTTTTAATTATATATATAATGAATTTATTATTAATTATTTTAATAGGATTAATTTTATATTACTTATTTTTTTCTGAAGATAAAAAATGTTATAAAGTAAAAAATAATATTGAAAATTTCACAGCTTCCAATACTACTCCAAATTCTCCACCTGTTTCAAGCACTAGTCATGATAACATTTTAAGAAAAATATTTGACAACGTTTTAATAGATTCTAAACATTTTTTTAAACCAAAATATGAATCACCAACAGGATCACCAACAGGATCATCAATAGAAGAATCAACAACAGGATCACCAACAGGATCATCAATAGAAGAATCAATAATAGGATCACCAACAGGATCACCAACAGGATCATCAATAGAAGAATCAACAACAGGATCATCAACAGTACAATCAACAGTATAATCAATAGGATCATCAATAGAAGCTCCAGGTATCATATGTTATAAAGGAAAAGGTTGTGAAAGCGGTTATGAATCATTTGTCAAATGACCGGCAAGCTTGGATTGTGGTGTAGAATGCGAAGGAGGTGACAAGACTGATTTAGGTTGTAATTGTGCATGTATACCAGAAAACCAATGTTCCAAAGTGATTTAATAATTTACATATGTATAG
>Ga0163111_10000681_pt1 | contig 20401 bp, 21 predicted proteins | sample CRUFie1St18metaG_FD_109645 | JGI IMG/M metagenome (GOLD analysis project Ga0163111, IMG submission 109645) | Marine microbial communities from the Costa Rica Dome - CRUD Field 142mm St18 metaG | ecosystem: Environmental > Aquatic > Marine > Oceanic > Photic zone | place: Costa Rica: the Eastern... | reverse complement strand
GACAAGGTGAAAAGTAAAAGTTTTGACGCTACAAATAAATTAGATGAACTATCCAAAAAGGTGAATACTATAGAAGAATTGAGATTGATATTGGAGAAATGTGAAGAATTCAGCGCACCCAAAATTTCTAATAAAATGAATTTTTCTTTTGGAAATCAAGGAGCTAATGTGATGGTGTTGTGTGACCCTCCAGGGCGCGAAGAAATTTCCGAAAAAAATATTTTCTCTGGAGAAAGAGGTGCGATCTTCGATAAGATGTTTAAGGCGATTGGACTTTCTATAGAAGAAGAAAGTCTTTATGCAGTGCCCATTTTTCCATGGAGGTTGCCACCGAGTTTAGAAAATTCAGAACTTGATCTAGCCTTAATATATCCTTTTGTTTCCAAACATCTTTCAATAATAAAGCCAAAGATATTAGTTATAATGACTGAATTATTTGAGAAGTTTAGAATATTGGCTAATGTTTCCAAAAGTGCAAATGAGGATCAATTTATTCCGGAGGCAACTAAGAGTTTTACGATAGCTTCTCCTAGTAGATTAATTGACTTTCCTGACGAAAAAAAAACTGCTTGGGAAACTTTAAAGGAAATTAAAAGTTTGCTTGGACAGGGAAAATGACAAAATATTCATTTAATAAGGAGAGGGAGTTTATCCCACTCAAAATTGCTATTTTATGTATTTCTGATACGAGAAATATCAAGTCAGATAAGTCAGGCAGTTTCTTAAAAGACAGAATAATTTCTTCGGGTCACAACTGCTCTGATCATTTAGTTGTGAAAGATAATATCAATCAAATAAAAAATCAGCTTATTAAGCTAGTAAATAGATCTGATGTTGATGTAGTGATTTCAACTGGAGGGACAGGCCTGACTGGTAAGGATGTTACGGTTGAGGCACATCGTCAGATTTATGAAAAAGAGGTGGATGCCTTTGCTTCTGTTTTTTCGGCTGTATCTTTTAAGAAAATTGGTGCTTCTGCTATCCAATCTCGTGCTTGCGCTGGAATTTCGAATGGCAAGTTTTTGTTTGCTCTGCCAGGATCTCCATCTGCCTGCAAGGATGCATGGGATGAAATTTTGGTGACACAGTTAGATTATAGAAATAGACCATGTAATCTAGTAGAGATATTGCCAAGATTAGACGAGCACAAAAAACGTAAATAAATATATGAATTTTATTCAAATAGTATGGCCTTCTCTTAAAAACTGATTATTTTATTAGTCAGCATTAAATTTTAACTGGGTAAAAAAAATTGAATTATTTAAATAAAAGTCTTGTAAGTTTATTTCTTATATTTTTGACTTTTGGGCTTGTAGCGGTATCATTTTCTGTCCTTCGTTCGACCGTAAAGGAAGGGGCAGATAGGCCTAGTTTTAGAGGGAGTCAAGAAAGAACTTATGCAGTTCCAGTTGCAAAATTCACATCCACAAATTTTTTACCAAAGATAAGTTCCTACGGAGAAGTGGCGAGCTGGAACTCACTTGAGTTAAGGTCGTCTGTTGGTGGGAGAATTGATTTTGTATCGCAAAATTTTAGAGATGGTGCTGTGGTTAATAAAGGTGAATTATTATATGTGATTGACCCAGTAGAGTTTCAAAATGATTTGGATTTTGCTAAGATAGGTTTAGAAGAACTTCAGGCGGAAAGAGAAAGTGCTGAGGCAAACCTAATTTTAGCAGAGAGTGAATTAAAATCCGCCGAAAAGCAACTAAGATTGAGACAAGACAATTTTAATCGACAGGTCGAATTGTCAGAAAATGACATTGTTACAAAAAGTGTAGTGGAAAATGCTGAACTAAATGTAGCTATTGCTGAACAAACGTTGCTTTCAAGAGAAAGCGCTCTTTCTCAAGCAAGTGCTAGAAAAAAAATTTCTGAAATTGCATACCAAAAACAACTTCTTGTTGTTCAAAAAGCTGAGAGGCAGCTTAAAGAAACAGAATTCTATGCTCCTTTTAATGCTATAATTTCAAAAGTATCGGCTTTAAAGGGTCGATTGATAACGGTTGGAGAAAGGCTTGGCACTCTTATTGATCCACTAGCTCTCGAAGTTTCATTTCAAGTTTCAAATGCTGACTTTGACAAAATAATTGATGAAAATTTGAGCTTGGTTGGGCTGCCAGTAAGTGTCAGTCTAGAGTTTGAAAATAGGGACGTTCTAATAAATGGAAAAATAACTAGGATGGCGTCAGAAGTCATGGAGGGAGCCGCAGGAAAGAAAATTTTCGCGTCGTTGGAAACATCTTCAAATACAATCTTAAGGCCTGGTGATTTTGTAAAGGTTATCATTAAAGAGAAAGAGTTAACTTCAGTTTTTGTTGTGCCTGCATCTTCTGTTGATCCTAATAATAAAGTTTTGGTTTTAAATGATGAAGGAAGGCTTGAAGAATTGGAAGTAAAACTGGTTAGAAGGCAAGGAGATGAGTTGGTATTAAAGAATGTTCCCGAAGGAGTCGAATATGTCATTCGTAGGACCCCACAATTGGGAGCAGATCTTAGAATAGATCCTATAAGGAAGGAAGATTTGAATAAAGCAATAGATTCAACTGGTAAAATAAAAAAGGTTGAAGAGGAATTTATTGAACTTGATGAAGAAAAGAGACAATTTTATATCGAGAGAATAAAGAAGAACAAATGGATGCCCGATACGGCTAAGGAACGAATATTAAAGACGTTGGAAAAGGAAAAGGTACCTAAAAAGCTAATTGATAGATTGGAACAAAGAATGAAGGGTAGCTAAATGGAGCGCAAGATTAATTCATTTTTTGGAAATATTATTTCATATTTCACTAGACATGCAACAGCGGCAAATTTGATACTTGGCTTAATGATAGTTTTGGGATTAGTTGCCACTAGCAGGCTCAGATCTCAATTTTTTCCAGATGTTGTAATTAATACCATAGTTGTAAGTGTTAATTGGGATGGTGCAGGTCCAGAAGACATAGATAATGGAATAATTTCCATAATGGAGCCAGGTCTACTTGGAGTCGAGGGTCTTGAAAAGATTGTTTCTACTTCCCGTCAGGGGCAGGCGCGAATAGCTTTAGACTTTGAAGATTCTTGGGACATGGACAGAGCAGGGGATGAAGTAAAATCTGTTGTTGATGGAGTAAATAACCTGCCCGAAACAGCCTCTGATCCAAAGATCAGAAGGATCGCCTGGCGAGATAAAGTGACTGACGTTATTATTTCGGGACCAGTATCTGTGGAACAGCTTGGAACGTATGCGGATGAGTTCTCTCAAAAGATTTATAGAAAGGGAATTAGTAGGACTAGTACTAACGGAATAGAAGCACCAATTATAAATGTGCTTATACCAGAGGAAAAGCTGGTTCAGTATAATATTAACCTTCGGGATATAGCTTCACTGATTAATGAGGAGGCCAGGTCAGATCCAGCAGGAGATTTATCTAGTGGAGTAGCGAGGTTAAAAACTGGTATTGAGAAAAAATCCATAAAAGACTTAGGATCGATCCCAGTAATTTCGAGAAAAGACGGCTCTAAAGTTTATTTACAAGATGTAGCAATTTTAGAAGTAAATCAGGGATCTGAGGCTGTAGCCTTTTATAGGCGGGGGAATCCCGCAATCTCGATTAGGGTCGATAGATCTGACTCTGGAGATGCAATAGAAATTCAGAATGATGTTGAGAAATCTGTGCAAGAGTTAAGAGAAACACTGCCGAAAAATGTAGAAATTGAGTTGTCCGGCACAAGAGCAGAAGCAATATCAAATAGACTAAATTTACTTTTAAAAAATGGTGCCACAGGTTTACTTTTCGTAATTATTTTACTTTTCTTATTTTTATCTTTGAAGACTGCTTTTTGGGTTGCAGTCGGCATACCGGCGGCGATGTTAACTGCCTTGGGTTTTATGTATGTTTCTGGAATTACACTGAATATGATTTCCCTTTTTGCTCTTATCCTATGCCTAGGCATTGTTGTGGATGATGCAATCGTTGTCGGAGAGCATGCTGACTTTAGATCGCGGCAATTAAAAGAAACTGCTTATGAAGCAGCGGAAAATGGTGCTTTAAGAATGAGTATGCCAGTTTTTACTGCCACAATAACCACTATTCTAGCTTTTAGTGCATTAATCTTAATTGGAGGTAGGTTTGGGAGCCTTATAAGAGATCTCCCTTTTACAGTTGTTGTAGTATTAGCTGCATCTCTTATGGAATGTTTTTTAGTTCTGCCAAATCACATGGCACATTCCTTAACCAGAACTTCAAAGTCTATTCCCTGGTATGATTATCCGAGTCATTATTTTAATTTATTTTTTAATATGTTTAGAGAGAAATATTTTAGACCCACTATAAGAATTTTAATTTTGGGGAGATACCCTCTTCTGGCGAGCGCTATTCTTCTATTAACTATATCGTACTCACTTTTGTTGACTGGTGAAGTAAAGTGGCGTTTTTTTAATGCTCCTGAACGAGGAGGTTTGACGGGAAATATTGCTATGTTGCCTGGAGCAACTAGAGAAGATACGTTTTCAATGCTTAAAGAACTTGAGGACGCCAGCAGACGAGTTGCATTAAAATATGAAGAAGAGCACGGAGATTACCCAATAACTTTTTCAATAGTTAAACTTGGAGGTAATTCTGGGCGTGGTTTAGCAGGTTCAGAATTTAAGGATAAGGATTTATTAGGGTCAATATCTGTAGAATTGATAGATGCGGATTTGCGACCCTATAGTTCCTTTGCATATGTTGGAAGTTTGCAAGACGAGGTAAACAAGAGTCCTTTATTGGAGACACTTAGTTTTCGAGGTTGGCGTTCAGGTCCAGGGGGAGACGCCATATCGATACAATTGCTAGGAAATAATATAAGCATTATTAAGGAGGCTGCTCTATATTTGATCGCTGAGTTAGAAAGCTTTCCAGAAGTTTCAGGACTTGAAGATACTCAGTCCTTCGATAAATCTGAGTTAATTCTTGAAATTACTCCAAAAGGATCTTCACTAGGTTTTTCGACTGATCAGATAGCCAGGGAATTATATGGTAGATTAAACGGGATTGAGGCTGCAACATATTCAGACGGACCCAGAGAAGCTAAAATAATGGTTATGGTTCCCAAGGAAGATTTGAATTCAGAGTTTCTCTATAAAACATGGTTAAAATCAAATTCTGGCTCCTATGTTTCTTTATCTGACATTGTGTCTATAAAAGCAAAAAGTGGATTCTCTACTATAAATAGAGAAAATGGGCTGAATAGTATTACTGTAACTGGAGATATTTCTGAGGATAATCCTGAGGCAGCAGAAGAAATTACTAAGAAAATTGAAGAGAATATATTACCGAATGTCACTAGCCGTTTTGGCATTCAAGCTATCATGACTGGTCTTGCGGAACAGGAAAGAAATTTCCTAAATGATTCTCTTATTAGCTTTTCCTTATGTTTGTTTGGAATCTATTTAGCGCTAACCTGGGTTTTTTCTAGTTGGGTTAGGCCCTTAGTTGTAATGGCAATAATTCCCTTTGGACTGATAGGTACAATATGGGGGCATTATTTCTGGCAAATTCCTATGTCTCTTTTCTCGGTAATAGGCTTAATTGGTATGACAGGAATAATTATTAACGATTCAATAGTTTTGGTGTCTACTATTAATGAATATGAGGCTGAAAATAGAGCGGAACCTGTTATTGATGGTATTTGTGATAGACTTCGACCTGTTTTACTCACAACACTCACAACTGTTTTTGGTCTAGCACCCCTCCTATTTGAAACTTCTCAAGATGCTCAATTCTTGAAGCCCACTGTAGTAACCTTAGTATTTGGTTTGGGCTTTGGTATGTTTATTATTTTGTTTCTTGTTCCAAGTTTAATTTCTATGCAAAAAGATATTAAATCTTGCTTTTACTCTCTAAGAGAGATCCTTTTTGGAGAAGTTTCAAAGCCATTGAAAAGACAAATGTGGGGTTTAATTTCCTTATTACTTATTAGTTTTCTGATTTTAATGGGCCAATATATTTTTATTGGAGATTTGGGTGCGGTTGTTCCACACATTTTACCATTTTTACCGTATTCTTTGAGCATTTTCTTAACTTATTGTACTTTATTGGTTGTTCTTCCAGTTGGATTTCTTGCTTTAACTAATAATATTTTTTCATATTCTGAATCGGAAGAGCAATCAATGGCAACCAAGAAAAAGAAGTGATTTATCCTTGGAAATAATGGTAAGTTTAAATTTTGATTTATCAATAAATAGGTACTTCTTTTGGGAACGGTCTATCGCAGTTTCGAAGAATAATTTTTGATCACTTATATGCTTTTTAGTCTTTAACAGGGCTATCATGTCTGTGCCGTATTCCAATATCGACCATGATTCAAAAAATGGATCAGATAGTTTTGCAGAAAATTTAAGAAAAGTTCCTCCGGCATTGGTATTTACAGAGCAACTTAGGTTTCCTAAGGTTGAGTCTGAACTGCTTTTGGGAACTTTATTCACGGCATTTTCGAGAGCATCCTTTCTGGAAGAAATTTTAGAATTTTTTATTTCAAAGGCTAAATATTTCTTTACGGGTATGCATATGTTTTTGCAGACTCCAAAATCTGCATTTAGCTTGAAAAAATATGGTAAATTTTTATTATTTAATTTAATAACAATTGGAATTAATATTTCGTTTTTATAGATAAGCGAAATATCTCCATCACTTTCCTGTACTTCTGGCTTGGGCCAAAGTATCTTAAAATCTTCCATATCAGGAATTTTTTCAATATTAATAACAGTGGGTAACCCCGTAGTTCCTGAGTGTCTCCAATACGTTTTCCATCCTTCCTTAAGATTAATTTTAAGCCCAATTATAATAGTTTTATCTTCATGAATGACATCATCGATTATTGAAATTCTACCATAAATTTCTTCATAAATAATACTCTCTTGCTCTAACTCGGAAGTTGATACATAGCCAGGAATCAGAAGTATCAAGGTTGCCAAACAGAAGAGAGGGAATATTAAACCAATTCTTATCATTTTTATTGAATATTTTTACTTATTAGGAGAATTAATATATAATTTTCTTATATTAATAATAAACACAGATAAATGGAAGAAGATCCTATAGAGCCATTTTTAACTGGTAAAGTTTTATTAGCAACTCCAGGAATGCTTGATCCGAGGTTTTTTGAAGCTGTGATTTTTGTTTGTTCACATACAAAAGAAGGGGCGATGGGTATTATGGTTAATAAACCTGCTATGAACTTTAATTTTACCCAGTTGCTTAGACGACTGGGTATTTCTGATATTGAGAATGTAGAAGAAAGGGAAATTTACGTTGGAGGGCCAGTAGAAATTGAAAGAGGATTTGTCCTCCATTCTAACGATTACGAAATTCCAGATTTGACGGTAAAGATTGATGATTGCTCATTTACTGTTTCAACTGAAATTCTAAAAGATATCCTAGCTGGGAAAGGGCCTCTAAACAGCATATTAGCACTAGGCTATGCCGGGTGGGCTCCTGGTCAGCTAGAAAAAGAAATTGTTGAAGATGGGTGGCTGGTTTCTGATCCTGACGATAAATTAATTTTTACAGAAAAGCACGATAAAAAATGGAATCTGGGTATTAACAAGATTGGTATAAATTTGTCAAAATTTTCAATGGTTGGAGGTAAAGCTTAATTCATCTTTTTAAAGTAGATGCTCTTAAAAGGCGGTCATTTATACTCGCGCCTAAATCATAATTTGGAATTGGCGCAACTGCGATTGATTTTTTATTGGAGTTTGGATCTTCAAGAATCATTTCATCAGCCAATCTTAGATAGTTATATAAATTTCTAGCTGCCTCAGTTAAAATTTTGTTTTCTGATAAAGAAAAGCCCTCTATAGAGTCTTCCTTTGAACCAAAGGCCAGATAAACTTCTTCTTTACTTGGTTCTAAAACATTTAACCGCAAATTAGATTTTGGTGAGTAGTGGGTTAAAAGTTGCCCGGGTGAAATTATTTCTTTTCCTGAATATTGCAATGATATTTCGATTTTGGGAAAATCGAAGGAAATCACCTTCTTGATGTTTTCGCGAGTAACTGAGCCTTCTCTCAAAATATCAATTTTTCCCCCACCACATTTTAAAATTGTACTTTCCAAACCGATTTCACAGTAATTTCCGTCCAAAATCATTTCAACATCTTTCTTAAGGTCTAGAGCATGGGTGGCTAGTGTTGGGCTAATTTCACCAGATATATTAGCAGAAGGAGCAGCAATTGGTTTCCCAAAAGTTTTTAATAGTGAAATAGCTGTAGCATTTTTTGGTACCCTTATAGCTATAGTTCTTAGACCAGCTGTCACTTTCTTTGATATTTCTTGGGAACCATTATTTAAAACCAAGGTAAGAGGGCCTGGCCAAAAATTTTCTGCTAAAAATAATTCAATCTCGGAAAAATGAGCTATGGATCGCGCGCGCTCCAGATTTTCTACATGAACAATTAGAGGGTTATTTTGAGGGCGTTTTTTTGCTGCATAAATCCTCTCTACGGCCTTATCATTTAATGCGTTTGCACCAATTCCGTATACTGTTTCAGTAGGGAAAACAACAATACCACCTTCCTGTAAAATTTTTGAAGCCTTAAGAATATTTTTACTATTTGGCTGAAATATTTTTGATTCCATTTGGAGTGTATATTCCTTTAGTATAAATATGTTTTCATTTGTCTAACTTATATATAGTTACTCTGTATAGGAATTATTTTAGGAGTTAATATGACTTATAATGCCCCAATACAAGAGATGCTTTTTCTTTTTGATAAGGTATTAATGGGAGAAAGGGTGTTAGTTGGCAAGTTTAAGGATATAGATAAATCAGCTATATCAGATGTTTTGAAAGAGGTTGCCAAATTTAGCGAAAATATTTTAGTTCCCATTAATAGAGATGCAGATATTAACCCTCCCACATTCATCGGTGGAAATGTAAAATGCAACGAGAAATATAAAGAGGCTTATTCTGCCTTATCAAAGGGTGGATGGATTGGTATATCTGGGGATCAAAAATACGGAGGCATGGGCCTGCCTTCCGTTTTAACAACATGTATAAATGAGATATTATCTAGTGGTTGCATGGCCTTATCTCTTAATGCTTTGATGACACAAGGGCAGATTGAAGCTCTAGAAAATCATGCAGATGACAAAATAAAAGAGATATATTTGCCTAAATTAAACAGTGGTGAGTGGTCTGGAACAATGAACTTGACGGAACCTCAGGCAGGTTCTGATGTAGGAGCTTTAAAAACTAAAGCTGAAAAATGCCCTGATGGAAAATATAAAATAACTGGGCAGAAAATATATATCAGTTGGGGTGATCATGACTTAAATAAAAATATATGCCATTTAGTTTTAGCGAGGGTTAAAGGGGCTCCTGAAGGCACAAAAGGAATTTCATTATTTTTAGTTCCTAAAATAATACCTGATTTGCATGGTGAGCCGGATGTAAGGAACGGTGTCATATCAGTATCAATGGAAGAAAAATTTGGTCTTCATGGATCTCCGACAATGGTTATTCAGTACTCAGATGCTATTGGATGGTTAATTGGAGAGGAAAACCAAGGTATGTCCGCTATGTTTACCATGATGAATAATGCTAGGTTAGGCGTTGGTGTTGAAGGGTTATCTCAATCTGAAAGAGCCTACCAGAAGGCTTTAAATTTTGCGAAAGGTAGAGTTCAGGGCAAAAATCTGAAAACTAATCGTTCGACAGAAATAATTAACCATGCAGATGTTCGACGAAACCTTTTGGATATGAAAGCTCTGACAGTGGCTTCTAGGGCTATATGCATGGATTGTGCTATAAATATTGACATTGCTAACATAAAGAATGATGAAGGCTGTGCTAGGAAAGCAGGGTTATTAACTCCAATCGCTAAAGCATTTTCAACTGACGTGGCAAATAAAATTACTGAAATTGGTATCCAAATTCATGGTGGCATGGGTTTTATTGAAGAAACCGGTGCAGCACAGTTTTATAGAGATGCCAGGGTAACGTCAATTTATGAAGGTACTAATGGAATTCAAGCTATGGATCTTGTGGGCAGAAAAATGAACGATGGTGGAGAGGCCGCACAAGGTTTAATTAGCGAGATAAAAAGCACTGAAAATTTAGCTATTAATTTTTCTATAGAACAAAAAGAATTACTAACTCGAGCTCGGATAAAACTGCAGGAGGCAACCAATTGGATGCTAAACTGTGAAAGTATAAACGAAAGATACGCAGGATCTTCGCCATTTCTAAAGGCATTTGGGTATGTTCTTGGGGCACATTATTTGCTAAAAAGCGCTGCGGTTTCGGATGATGAAGATAAGAATATTTTATCACAATATTTTTTAAAGCAAGTTTTACCTGAAGCTTTTCCACTTTTCGATTATTCGGTCCAAGGGTCAGAACTTCTTTATGCTTACAACTTTGAACAGGATTATGAATCTTGAACATTTATCGCAAGGAAATAAAATTTCCAATCAACACTGTTCCAGAGGATTCGAATTTAGTTGAGATTAGAAAAGGAATTTTTTGGGCTAGAATGCAAATTCCTAACCCATTAAATCATGTAAATGTCTACATTTTTGAAGAAAAGGATGACCTTACCATTATTGATACAGGTATGAATACTAGAGAAAATAGAAAGAGTTGGACTGACATAATAAGAAAATATTTCCGAACTAAAAAGATATCTAGAGTAATACTTACGCATCACCATCCAGATCACTATGGGTTAGCTGGATGGTTTAGTGAAAATTTTGATGCTCAAATCATTAGTTCAAGAACTTCGTATTTGATGGCAAGAATGCTTTCTCTTGATGTGCAAGATAAGCTGTCTCCCGAAGCAGAGTTATTTTACGTTAGAGCAGGAATGCCAAAAATTATTCTTGAAACTAGGAGAAATATGAGGCCAATGAATTTTTCTGACCTAGTATATAAAATACCACTAGGCTTTAAGAGACTTCAAGATGATAGCAGTATAGAAATTGGTGGTCAGAGCTGGAGAATTATATTCGGAAATGGACATGCACCTGCTCATGCAACATTCTGGTCAGAGGAATCCGGTATAGCAATTGTTGGAGATCAAGTGTTACCAGGTATATCTTCTAACTTAGGTGTTTATCCTACTGAACCAGAAGCGGACACTGTAGGCGATTGGATTTCAAGTTGTAAGAAACTGAAACGATATTCAAATAATGAGAAATTGGTTCTTCCTGGGCATAGATTGCCTTTTACTGGTTTGTCCTTACGGCTGGACCAATTAATTAGAAACCATAAGACTGCGTTAAAACGAATAGATAGAAGGTTAACTGAAGGCCCTGTTAAGACTGTTGAGTTATTTAAAACAATCTTCATGCGTGACATTAAGGAAAGTGAATATGGTCTAGCATTATCGGAAGCTGTTGGGCATATGAATCATCTGTATGAACAAGGTAAGATTTTTAGAAAATTAGATAATGAGGGAGCCTATTTGTGGTATAAGGCTTAGAAGCAAATTCTTGAAAATTTAATTTCTTTAAAGTAGAATTTAATCAATAAAATGGGGAGCGTACAATGAGCGACTATAAACCTGGGAAAATGGATATTTCTGTTCAAACTGAAACCTTTGGAGGCTTCATAAAAGGAATTATATATGTTTGTGTGTTTTGTGTAGCAGTTTTAATTTTTCTAGCGATCTATGCTACCTAAGAAACCATACTTTCTCTTTGAAGTTTTTTTCTAGCCAATTTTCTAGATCTTCTAACAGCTTCAGCTTTTTCTCTAGCTTTTTTTACAGAGGGTTTTTCAAAATGTTGCTTCAATTTCATTTCACGAAAAACGCCTTCTCTTTGAAGTTTTTTCTTAAGTGCCCTTAAAGCTTGCTCTACATTGTTATCTCTTACCTGAACTTGCAAATCATTCCTCTACATTAACCTTATTGATCAGAGCAAGCTTATAGCAATAGGCCAACTCTATGTCCATAGAAATAATTAAAATTTGGCATATGGTAGTTTCTGCCTTTTTTGGTAGAATTAATGTATTAAATAATTAAGCACCTGTGTGATTGTGTTATTAAGAGGAATGTTTAAAAAAATTTGATTTGATATAAGAGGCAGTTTTGGGTAAATTTCTTTATGAAAAAAATGAAATATATCAGTGCCAAGGAGCAAGGCACCTCTGAGGACTTCTTTTTATTAGAAGCTGATATTCCGGAAATAGGACCTAATGAAGTCTTAATTAAAATACATTTTTCTGGGGTGAATCGTCCAGATATTTTGCAGCGAGAGGGAAAATATTTACCGCCAGTTGATGCTAGTCCAATTTTGGGTCTAGAAGCATCGGGAGAAATTATTAAGTTAGGCAAATCGGTACACAGGTGGAAAATTGGTGATTTGGTTACTGCCTTGCTTCATGGTGGAGGGTATGCGGAATATGCTGCTGTAAACCAATATCATTGCCTTAAAATACCGATCGGCTTATCTATGCTGGAGGCAGCATCTTTATGTGAAAACTATTTCACGGTATGGAGTAATCTTTTCCTTAGAGGAAATTTATCAGCTGGTGAAAAGGTTTTAATTCATGGAGGAACTAGTGGTATAGGCCTTACGGCCATACAACTTGCAACTTACTTTGGAGCTAAAGTATGGACAACTGCTGGAACAGAGGAAAAGTGTAATTTTTGTTCTAAAATGGGTGCTGAAGCAGCAGTAAATTATAAAAAGCAAGATTTTTTGGATTTTTTTCTTGATAGGGCAGATCAAATCAAAATGGATGTTATTCTGGATATGGTGGGTGGAAATTATATAGAAAAAAATATCGAATTATTAAATGAAGAGGGACGTCTTATATTTATAGCTTTTTTAAAAGGATCTGTTGAGAAAGTAAATTTTTCTAGGGTAATGATAAAAAGGTTAAAGCTATTCGGCTCGACGCTAAGGCCGCAATCTCTTAATGCAAAGTCACAAATAGCGAGAAGTTTGGAAGAAAATGTATGGCCATTGTTGGAACAAAAAAAGCTGGTCCCAGTAATTGATTCTGTTTTTGACCTAGCGGATGTGTCTAAGGCACATAGGAGAATGGAATCTTCAGCCCATATAGGAAAAATTATGTTGAAAGTTTGGGATTAAAAGTATACTTGTGGATCTCTAGAAATCGGTTTAATTAAATTTCTCAGTTGAAATTAATTTAGGAGTTTTTGATGGCGCTTCCGTTAATGCAAAAGGCAACAGCTGTATGGTTAGTTGAGAATACATCTTTAACTTTTAGGCAGATAGCTGCATTTTGTGGCTTGCATGAATTAGAAATTAGTGGAATTGCGGATGGGGAGGTTGCTCAAGGAATTAGAGGAATGGATCCAATTTCTACAAACCAATTGACGCGTGAAGAAATTGAAAACTGTGAGAAAAATGCAGATAGAAATCTTGAATTAATGTTCAACCCTGCTGCAAAGGGTGAGACAAAGAGGAGAGGTCCAAAGTATACACCTCTCTCAAAAAGGCAAGACAAACCCTCTGCAATTTTGTGGTTAGTAAAATTTCATCCAGAACTTACTGATGGACAAGTTTCTAAATTGGTTGGAACAACAAAAAATACAATACAGTCCATAAGGCAGCGGTCACATTGGAATATAAATAATATACAACCCATAGATCCTGTAGCTTTGGGGCTTTGTAAGCAGGTTGAATTAGATATCCAAGTGAAACGCTCTTCAAAAAAGAATGTCGCGGTAAAAGAAAATTCCGATGATGAAAACCAAAAGATTTTATCTACAGATGATTCCTTGGCCTAGGGTAAAATATTTTCTATTAGAAAATTTTAAGAATTTTTTTAATTAATAAGCCGCGGCAGGCATTCTATCTAGCAAACTTCGGCCTCCATCGACGGTAAGAATAGTACCTGTAATAAACGATGATTTTTCTGATGCTAGGAATAAAACAGCTTCTGCAGCCTCACTTGCCTCTCCTAGTCGGCCAAGTGGTGTAGCTGCAATTAAGTCTTCTAAGACAAATTTATTTTTTGCTAATTTTGCTCTAAGGCTAGATGACATAACGCTGCCAATTGCTACTGCATTAACTCGAATCTTAGATTCAGCAAGTGAGATTGCCATAGATTTTGTAAGTTGATCTAGAGCGGCCGAACTAACAGAATATGCTAATGTATCTGGTAAGGTTCTGTGTGAAGCAATAGATGATAGATTTACTATACTGCCAATCGCGTTTCCAGAATCAGGTTGGCTGACATTTTGTGAAATCATTTTCTTTGCTACCTCTCGACTAAGCTTAAGGTTAACTCCAACGTTTTGACTCATTAATTCTTCAAAAAAGATATCATCAGAATCTAAAGGGTGTGAGATCGTTACCTGCCGACTTGCATTAACTAAAATATCAATATTCTTGAAAGTTTTTGTTGAAAGAGCTAAGAGGTTTTTTATTGTTAGATTTTGCCGAAGGTCCCCACAAAATATTTCAACGTGAGAACCGCCTTTTCTAATTAAATCTGCCTCTTTTTTAAGGTTACTTTCATCCATGTCAGCCAAAATTAAATTCGCACCCTCCTCAGAAAACTTCTGAGCAATAATTTGACCAACACCATTTGCAGCGCCTGTAATAATAGCGGTCTTTTTTTCTAATAATTTTTCCATTTTATATTTTTCCTAAGGTTTAAGGATTAATAATTGGCTTAGTAGCTCTAAAGACCTTGAAATAGGGAGTTTCTGTCATTTTATCTACTTTTGAGAAATAATTTCTTAGATTTCTTTCATAGGGTAAATGTTTATTGGCTACCATAAAAAAGGAGCCTGTAAACTTTAAAATCTTATAACCTGTTTTGATCACTTTCCTACCTTGCATTATATCATATTTAGCTTTGGAATGGAATGGAGGGTTGCAAATTACAAAATCAAATTTTTTTTCCTGATCAGGAAGATTGATTACATCTTCCCAGTGAAAACAGGCCCGTGGATCTTTAAGGTTTTGCTTTGAAGCCATTAAAGCTGCATAATTGGCTTCAAATAAACAGACTTTTTTTATCTTACTATTTTTTTCTAATGCAATTATAGATAAATAACCCCAACCTGAGCAAAGATCCGCTACCTGACCTTTAATATTTTTGCCTAAAAAATTTCCTAGGAGCTCTGAACCACTGTCGACTTTTTTATAGGAAAACATCCCTGGGCTAGTTAAAAAATTATCCTTATTTAAGGAAAGTTGTGATGCATTATCCCACTCTTCCACAGAATGGGGAATTGTTTTTGGTTTTGGTGCTAAAACTAATTTACCATGTGCTTTCGAAATTAGCGTAAAGTTTAAAAAGCTAAGCTTGTTCACAATTGATTCTATCCCAATACTTTTTTGCCCGTCAAAAACTATATAGCCTTTTTCTTTAATAATTTTTAAAGATTTAGAGACTAACCCTAAGGCTTCCTTCTTATCATTGGGAATGGCTACAATTATGAGATCATGTTTATCTTTACATTCGATTGAGCATTTAAAGCCCAAAGCTTCCGCTTCTTCCAAATGGGGTTTAAAATTGTTTTGGAAGGTAATAGAGCTCCTTTTTATTTGAAAAAAATCTGTTAGTATTAATAGGTCTGAGGGACAATCTACTCCAATTGCTAATACCTTAACGTGCTGTTTTTTGGATTTAAATAATAAGTTATTCTTTATAATATACTTAAGCCTAACCTTAAGGGACATAATTTATTCTTTTTCCATTGTACATTGCAATGGGTGTTGATTTTTTCTTGAATAAGTCATTACTTGGTTAACTTTAGATTCTGCTACATCATGTGAAAACACTCCGATTACTGCTAATCCCTTCTGGTGAACAGTAAGCATAATATTTATTGCCAGATCATGGGTTATGCCAAAAAATTTCTCCAGTATGTGAACTACAAATTCCATAGGGGTAAAATCATCATTAAGTAAAATTACCTTGTACATTGGTGGCTTGGCAGTTTTTGGTTTTGATAATGTAACAGTTTCGTTATCAGTGTTTAATTTAATATCTGACATGTCTATAGATTAGAGTCCTGATTGCTTTCAAAGATTTATATAGTATAAATTCAGGGCATAACAAATCTTTTTGTGCCATATGGTACAGATTTAATTTGAAAAAGGCTATTTGGTTCTATGTTTTTTAAGAGAACACATTCTATTATACTAACTCTGTTATTATTCTTTACTTTTATTTCATCAAATTACTTAAGAGCTAACGATCTTTCGATGGTGGTTATAGATGCAAAGAATGGCCAGGAAGTGTTCTCTAAAAATAGTGTAAAGAGAAGACCTCCAGCATCTTTAACTAAAATGATGACTCTATATTTAACTTTCTATGCTGTAGAGAATACAGGGAAGCTGAAATTGGATCAAAGGGTACGTATATCAAAAAAGGCAAGTGGAGAACCTCCTTCACGTCTTGGTTTAAAGGCGGGAAACACGGAAACGATAAGAAATCTTATCCGCAGTGCTGCATTAAAGTCAGCTAATGACTCTGCTACAGCCTTAGCTGAGGCAATATCGGGCTCTGAGCTAAAATTTGCTGAATACATGACTCGGAGTGCCAAATTGATGGGAATGGAAAATACTAGATTTAAGAATGCTCATGGTCTTACTGAGAATGGGCATTATTCAACGGCTTCAGACATGGCAATATTAGCACGTAGACTTTATACTGATTTCCCAGATTATTATCACCTATTTGGCAAGAATTTTACCTACGTTAGAGGTTTGAAAATAAAAAATACTAATTGGAAGTTTCTCAAAAGTTATCGAGGGGCTGATGGAATAAAAACAGGATATACAAACGCAGCCGGTTTTAATCTAGCTGCATCAGCTGAAAGAGGCTCTGAGAGGGTCATTGGCGTTATTCTTGGGGCAGAAGGCTCAGGTGAAAGAACTAAAAGAATGATTGAAATGCTGAATATAGGATTTTCGAATCTGGAAAATTATCCTTATAAAGATCCTCTTTCACCAATTAACTTAGACAATCTCTTAAATTCAGGTTCTCTAGGTGTGTTAGTAGCGGCACATATTCCTCCTCCTAGACCTAATTTGAATTTTTCAATAGATTCTGTAGATTTTTTAGGGATATCAAACGTTTCTAAGATTGATCGCCCACAAATTTTTTTAATTCCAAAATCTTTTTCACCGGATACTGAAATAACTAATGAAATAGAAAGTTCTTTTAAAGTATATAGCCAAAAAAGAGATCATTTTATACAGGTGGGTTTTTATTATACCAAATCTAATGCAAAGGGAGATATAACAAAGGTAATACTAAGCAGTATAGATACCTTAAAAGAATCACAAACGAATATCGTTCCCGTTATAAGACAGAAAAAGAAAGGGTACTCTTTAGAATTTGATGGGTTAACTTCTGCTCAGGCGCTGAAGTCGTGTGCGAGAATAAGAGTTAATAAGGTTAATTGTATCGTTTCGTTTAAATAATATTTAGTTATATAGAGTTCGCACATTCACTAAGGCCAAGGAATGAAAGAAGTTCTCTAAGCTCCTGCCTCGCAGCAATGTTGCTTAAAGTTAATTCCCAAGCTTCTGAGTCAGTCAGGTCCATTAGTGTAAGTCCAGAGAGAAATAATTCCTTAAAAACGACCCTATCTGAAAACCCAGAAGCAAGCCTAAACCCTATGCGTTTTGAAAGATCATCTAGCGCTGTATTTACTCTACGCTTATTTCTACTATAGACTTGGGACATTCTATTTCTAATGACCACCCAGTCAATTGGCGCTTTTTCACTTCTTGCACGAACTTGGCGAGCAGACCAAACCATTTCTGAATATATTGAAGGACCTAGAACTTTACCTGTTTTAGGGTCAATCTTGGCTAATAAATCAAAGTCTATAAGGCTGTCATTCATAGGAGTGATAAGTAAATCCGCAACTGCATGTGCCATTTGAGAATAGTTAGTATGGCTCCCAGGGCAGTCGATAACTAAGTAATCAAACCCTTGATCTATATCAAATAGTTTTTCACTAAAATCCTTCTCTTCTTTTTTCAAAGATTCAAGCTTACTATCTTTTTGGGATTCCTTGAGGAAAATCTTTTCACCTGTAGGAAGCTTTATTTTGTGACGTTTGCAATAAGTATCTCTATTTTCTAGATACCTATATAGTGTCTTCTGTCTAAGGTCCAAATCAATTACTGCGACTTTTTTTTTCGTTTTTGCTAGAGCCACAATTAGGTGCATTGCAGTGGTAGATTTTCCAGAACCACCCTTCTCATTTCCTAAAACAATTATCTTTGCCATAAAAACACTAGAGAATAAAAAATATTAGATGATAGGAGTTATATTTAATTTAAAAGCCTAAGCCCTCATATTTTTTCTTAAACTTGGAGACCCTGCCTCCAGTGTCAAGAAGTTTTTGCCCACCTCCGGTCCAAGCAGGATGTGAAGCTGGGTCTATCTCAAGATTTAAAATAGATCCTTCATTTTGATAAGTGGACCTCGTTTCGTAAGTTGAGCCGTCAGTTAATTTAACTGTAATTAAATGATAATCTGGATGAATTTCTTTTTTCATTATGCCTCACTATATAAATAGCTGGTTATTTTATACTACTTTTTGTTTATAATTTACTTTTTCCGCAATTCTGGCTGACTTGCCTCTTCTTGAACGTAGGTAGTAAAGTTTTGATCTTCTTACCTTGCCACGCCTAACAACGGTAATATTATCAATATTTGGTGAATGCAATGGAAATACTCTTTCTACACCTTCACCAAAAGATATTTTTCTTACAGTGAAAGAAGCTGAAATTCCTGATCCGCCTTGTCGACTAATCACAACGCCTTCATAATTTTGAACTCGGCTTCTACTTCCCTCTGTGACTTTGTACCCAACCTTAACGGTATCACCAGAAGAGAAATCTGGAATCGATTTACCTAGTGACTTTATTTGTTCTAATTCTAATTCTTCAATAATATTCATTTCTCATACCTCAAAAGACTAATCAAAGGGTCATTTATCACCTTTGGGGGCACGTATATCACTATTTAAAAACTTTTTCCAGAGATCACTTCGTCTTTCTTTAGTAATTATTTTTGATTGATCAAAACGCCAAGATTTAATGGCTTGATGGTCTCCTGAAAAAAGTATATCCGGCACCTTAAAGCCTTTCCAAATATTAGGTTTAGTATATTGAGGATGTTCAAGTAAATGCCTAGAAAAAGATTCATCATTTGTTGATTTTGTATTTCCTAACGTGCCCGGTAATAATCTAACAGTACTATCAATTAATGCTTGCGCTGCAATTTCTGCACCAGATAAAATAAAATCACCTACAGAAATTTCTATTGGGTTGTAATGGGTAATAACCCTTTCATCTATTCCACCAAACCTTCCACATAAAATGGTGACCCCATCGGTTTTGGAAAAGCGTTCAACAAGTTCTTGACTCAACCTATTTCCTTTTGGTGTTAAATAAATTAGTGGGTGATTTTTTGATTCATTTTCCCTTATTGAATTTAAAGTATTATCTATTACATCGGACCGAAGGATCATCCCTGGTCCCCCACCTATTGGCCGCTCATCAACATTTTTATGCTTTCCAATAGCAAATTTTTTTATATCTATAATTTCTAAAGACCAGATGCCTCGCTTTAGAGCGTTTCCAATAACTCCAAAATTTAATGAACCGGGAAACATTTCAGGATATAGGGTAAGCACATTGGCTTTCCAATTTCTATAGGTATTGGTAGGCAAGTCTGTTTTTATATTTCCATCATTTTTTTTCATTTGAACAAAACTTAAGTTTTCAGCTTTACGAATCAATTATATTTGCGTGAATTATTAATTTTTTCTCTTTTATTTCTATTCTTTTTATAAAATTCCTATTAAGAGGGACCATTATTTTTTTATTCTTTTTTACCACTAAGAATTCAATTATATCTCCTGCACCGTAGTTTTGTACAGAAATCATGGGGCCAACTATTTGGAGATCTTGGGTGAATATTTCGCATTGTAATAAGTCAGAATGATAAAACTCATCTTCCTCTAATTCTGGTAAAGACTGCCGTTTTATTAGCAGTTTTTTTCCTATTAGTTTTTTCGTGATTTCCTTATTTGTAATACCACTTACTGATGCAGTCAAAGAAGTCTTATGTCTATCAAGAAATTTTAATTCGGCTGGTTCTAGTGTTCCTTCAATATAAATTGGGTCATAAATTTTTATAGATTCAGCAGGTTCACAGAATGATTTAATTTTGATCAAACCTCTTGTGCCAAATGATCCGCTAATCGTTCCTACAGTAATCAAACTTATAACCCAATTGATTATATTTTAAGACCTAAAAAACTTTAAAATTCAATAGAATAAATTTAGGCGATTAAAATCTAAAGAACTAATTTTTTTGTTCCACTTCTACTTCTGCTGGGGCTTCTGCCGGGGCTTCTGCTGGGGCTTCTGCCGGGGCTTCTGCTGGGGCTTCTGCCGGGGCTTCTGCCGGGGCT